>JFJP01020332.1_pt1 | contig 33493 bp, 34 predicted proteins | sample 431651 | NCBI WGS metagenome assembly JFJP01 (sample SAMN02602958, study PRJNA72255) | Microbial mat metagenome, whole genome shotgun sequencing project. | biome: fresh water; feature: sink hole; material: water; isolation source: purple microbial (photo- and chemosynthetic) mats found in... | reverse complement strand
GCGCCCTGCGCGCCCTGCTGCGCCAGGACCCCGACACGGTGATGATCGGTGAGATCCGCGACCAGGAGACCATCGAGATCGCGGTGAAGGCCGCGCTCACCGGCCACCTGGTGCTCTCGACCCTGCACACCAACGACGCTCCTTCGACCATCACCCGTATCATCGACATGGGCATCGAGCCGCTGATGGTCGCCTCGACTCTGAACGTGGTCCTGGCGCAGCGCCTGGGCCGGCGCCTGTGCAGCAACTGCAAGACCGACATGCCGGCCGAGGAGTATCCCGACCGCGGGCAGCTCCTGCACATGGGCTTCAAGCCCGAGGATGTCGAAGGCCTGAAGATGAAGAAGGCGGTCGGCTGCAGCCTGTGCAACAACGGCTATAAAGGCCGCTTCGCCCTCGTCGAATGTCTCGAGATGAACGACCGCATCCGCAAGATCATCATCGGCGGCGGCACCGACCTGGAGATCCGCAAGGTCGCCCTGGAGACGGGCATGATCTCCCTGCGGCGCGCCGGGCTGCTGAATGTCATGCGCGGCGTGACCACGTTGGAAGAGGTGCTGCGCAATACCGTCGGCGACGAGTCGGAACCGCTGCCGAAGAAGGGTGCCAAGTCCGATTCGGAGTCGGATTCCGCCGAGGCCGAGGCAGTGCCGGCCGAAGCGAAGTAGACCGAGCAGGGCGCCGACTATCCCAGCACGAGGTTGCGCACCCGTACGAGCGGATGCATCGGCATGGCGGCTCCGTCAGCGATGAGCTTGCGGAAGGAGCGCGGGCTGGCGCCGTAGGCGGCACGGAAGCGGCGCGAAAAGTGGAACTGGTCGGCGAATCCGCACAGCCGGGCGACCTCATTGACCGCCAGACTGGTGCGTGCCAGCAAATGGGCACTGCGGTCGAGACGCAGGGCGAGCTGGGCTTCGCGCGGGCTGACCGCAAAATGCCGCTGGAACGCACGCGTCAGGTGCTCGCGAGAGACGCCGGCCGAACGGGCCAGGGCGCTGATCGAGAGCGGGCTCCAGGTCTCCCCGCGCCAGGCCTCGCGCAGGCGCAGCAGGGCGCGCCCGACGGCTGGCGGCGGTGGCGGCGCCTCGTCGCCGGCCACGCCGTCGCCACCGGCGAGGAAGGCGAGCAACGCTTGGCGTGCGGCGCCCTGGGCGAGTTCCTCCCAGCACGGGCCGCGCTCCTCGACCGTGCGCAGCAGGTGCCGCAGCAGCGGTGGCACCACGCTGTCGCCGCCGTAGCGGCGCAGCAGCGGCCAGGTTGCCACGGGTGGAGCTTCGGCGCCGGCGAGATCGAGTGAGAAATGGACGAAACCGTGGCGGGAATCCCGGCGCTGATCCCAACGGTAGCTGTCGCGCATGCCGGGCCGAACCAGGGTGACCGTGCCGGGCGGAGCGGCGTGCTCGACGCCGTCGACTGTCCACGCCACCTCGCCATCGACGATCCAGACGAACTCGTAGTCGCCGATGGTACGTGGGCCGAAGGTCGCGCCGGCCGGGTAGGACGCCAACCCATGACCGCCCCAGGTGAAGCGGACCCGGTCCCAGCCGCTGAACAAGCTCATACCCCGGCGAGCACGTCCGCGACCGTGGTCAGCCGCGCCACCCGCTTGCCCAGCACCGGCTTGCAGGTCAGCAGCCCGCGCGTGTAGGGATGCTTCGGCGCGGCGAAGACCTCGGCAACCGGGCCCTGCTCGACCGCCTCGCCGTTGCGCATCACCACCACGCGGTCGGCCAGTTCGCGCACCAGGCCGAGATCGTGGGTGATGAACAGGACAGCCAGACCGCGATCCTTCTGCAGGCGCTTGAGCAGATCGAGGATCTGGGCCTGGATGGTAACGTCGAGGGCGGTGGTCGGTTCGTCGGCGATGAGCAGCTGCGGTTCGCAGGCCAGGGCCATGGCGATGCACACGCGCTGGCGCTGGCCACCACTCATCTCGTGCGGGTAGGCCGTCACGCGCGACTCGGCCTGCGGGATGCCAACCGCCTTGAACAATTCGATGACACGGGCGAGTCGAGCCGCCACATCGAGCTGCGTATGGATCTCCAGCGCCTCCTCGACCTGCCGCCCGACCGTCATGGTCGGATTGAGGGCGGTCATCGGCTCTTGGAAGACCATGCCGACCTCGCCACCGCGCAGCTTGCGCAGCCGCTGCTGGTCCATGCGCAGGACATCCTCGCCTCGCCACAGCACCCGGCCGGCGCCTGGGTAGTTGGCTGGCGGTTCCTGCAGCAGGCGCAGCACCGTCATCGCACTGACGCTCTTGCCGGAGCCGGATTCGCCGACCAAGGCTACGACCTGGCCGGGCTCGACGGCGAAGGACAGGCCGTGCACCACCTCGGTCGGACCGAAGGCGACGCGCAGCGACTCGAACACCAGGATGGGATCGGGCATGTCAGTGTGCCTTTGGGTCGAATGCTTGGCGAAGCCCTTCGCCGACGGCGTTGAGCGCCACGACCAGCGCGAAGATGGCGAGGCCCGGCGCGTAAATCAGCCAGGCGAAGGTCGGATTCTCGCGGCCATGATTGAGCAGCTGCCCCCACGAGGCGGTGTTCGGATCGCCAAGGCCGAGAAATGACAACCCGCTCTCCGAGCCGACGGCACCGGCGATACCGAACGTGGCGGAGATCAGCAGGGGCGCGATCGCGTTGGGCAGCACATGGATGAACATGATGCGGTGAGATGGCAGGCCGAGGCTCCGGCCGGCGGTGACGTAGTCGCGCACCGACTGGGCGAGAAATTCGCCGCGCACCAGCCGGGCCGTTCCCGCCCAGCCGGTAAGTCCGATGACCAGCATGATGATGAAGATGTCCCGCGAGGTCATCGCCACCACCGCGAGGATGAGGATGAAGGTCGGGAAGCACATCATGATCTCGACCACGCGCTGCAGGAGGAGGTCGATCTTGCCGCCGGCGAATCCGCTGATCGCTCCGATCACCGTGCCGATGAGCAGAGCGATGCCGGTCGCGACCAGTCCGATGGTCAGGCTGATGCGCGCCCCGAAGAGCATACGGGCGGAAACGTCATGCCCGGCCGGATCGGTCCCGAGCAGGCAGGCGGAGCCGGTCGCCGGATTGTGCCAACCAGGCGGCTGCAGCACGGCCCCGGGATAGGTCGCATCCCAGCGATGCGGGATCGGTGCGAAAAGACGGAGCCCGTTCCCGGGCGACGAACGGTGCTCCAGGATGCTGTGCGTGGTGGCGGGGCGGTCCGACCACAACGCCTGAACCCCTCCTCCGGACCGGGGCCAGACCGGTATCTGGGCGGCCGTGAAGGCGGCCAGCAGGATGGCGGCGCTCCACCGGAGACGGGAGCCGAAACCCAGGTACCGCCGTGTCAGGAACCAGCCGAGGCCGAAGAAGGGCAGAAGGACGGCGAGCAGGTTGAACAGCAGGTCGTGCGGCTTGGGATAGCTGCGGCGGTTGAACAGATCGGCCAAGGCGGGGGATCCGTCCCACCACAAGGCCGCCTCGGTCGCGAGCAGCGGCGCGTAGATGGCGAGGAGCAGCACGCCGCCGACGGTGGCGCAGCCGGCGCGGAACCACCAGTGGCGCCAGGCCAGGGCAAGGGCGCGCAGGGCGGGTGATGGGGTGGCGTCAAGCATACCGCGCCTTGATCCGCGGGTCGGCCACGGCGTAGAGCAGGTCGGCGATGAGGATGCCGACCAGCAGCAGGGAGACCGAGACGACCGTCGACGCCATCAGCAACGGGGCATCCTGCTGCCGGGCCGCCTCAAGCATCAGGGTGCCGAGCCCGGGGATGGAGAACACGTACTCGACGAAGACGAAGCCTCCGAACAACTCGGCGAGCAGTCCGGCGCCGAGCGTGATCATCGTCACCAGGCTGTTGCGCGTGGCGTGGTTCCACACTACCGCATCATCGCTGACGCCCTTGGCGCGAGCCGTACGCACGTAGTCGCTCGACAGTTGCTCGAGCACATTGGCCCGCATGAAGCGGCTCAGGGCGGTGAACGAGCCGTAGGTCAGGCAGAGCAGCGGCAGCACGGCGTGATGCGCCAGGTCCAGCAGGTAGGCGGGCGTGGACAGCCACAGATTGCCTGGACTGGACAGTCCGCGGTTGGGAAACAGCGGGTTCTCACCAGCATGCGAAGTGCAGAAATGATGCAGCAGCAACGTCGCGACGAAGAACGAGGGGATCGACCAGGCGGCGAAGAGCGCCCCGGTTGCAGTTCGGTCGGCCAGCGTCCCGGCCTTGCGCGCCGACCACACACCGAGCGGGATAGACACGCCCCAGGCGATGACGATGGAGATGAGGTTGAGCCAGGCGGTGACCGACCAGCGCTCGGCAATGACGGTGAAAGCGTATTCCTTGCGGGTCTCTGAATAGAGCCTGCCACCGAACAGCTTGCCCATGAAGTCGGTGAAGCCGGTCTCGCCGACGATCGCGGTCCAGCGCCGCGATCCGCGCGTGAAGTCGGCGGCGTCGGCATCGATCAGGGCGATCATCGCACGCCGCTTGGCGTCCGCTTCGGGATCATCGACGACATAGCCACGCTCGACGGTGTTGGTGAAGGCGATGCGGAGCTGGCGCAGCCGATCGTTGCGGGCGCGCAGGCGGTCCTGCTCGGCCTGGCTCAGGCGGGCGAGGTCCTCGACCAGCAGCGGACGGTAGGCGCACAGCGACAGGGCGAAGCTCGCCGGCCCGTGCAGTTCGCCGGCCGCTTCATCCGCGAGGACGGCGCGCAGCGGTTCGACCAGCAGCCCACCCTGCAGCCACAGGCCCTCCAGCTCGCGCCGGCTGCGCTTGGCCTCGTCCCGGCCGGGCGCGCGCTCGACCGCCAGCAACCGGTCGCGCACCGACGCCTCGCCGACGAAACCGCGCAGGTTGAGCAGCGCCGGCAGGTCGTTGCCGGTGCGGCGGAAGCGCCCCAGCCAGGTTTCGACCGCAGCGCTGCCTGAGGTGATCTTGCGGTCGCCGTCGCCCTTCTGCCCGGCCGCGACCTGATCCGCGAGCGACAGCCCCTGCAGGCGCAGCACCGCGAAATTGATCAGGAGGATCCCGAGAAAGGTCGGGATCATCCAGAGGAAGCGGCGGAGGGCGTAGGACCACATCAGCGGAAGACCGGGGGAGGCAGCATCACTCGGCTGAGAAGCGCCACAGCAGGTTGGCGCGGTTGAACAGTGGATGGTAGGCGTCGAGACCCTCGGTCACGCCGAGCAGCCAGCGCTCCTTGGCCTTGGGTCCGCGGTTCTGCCAGACGAAGGCGCTGGTCGGCGAGCGGAAGAACAGGTAGGGCTGCTCCTCGAAGATGATCTGCTGGACCTCTTCGATGATCGGGCGGCGCGCGTCCGTCTCGAAGGTCTCGCGCAGCTTGACGCAGAGCTCGTCGATCCGCGCATTGCGGAAGCCGACATGGTTTGACGAGCGCGGCTCGTCGGCGGTGCTGCTGTGCCACAGCTGCCAGAAATCGGGTTCGAGGTCGCCGAGGCTCCAGCCGCCGACCGCGGCATCAAAGTCCTTCTCCTCGTAGATGCGCAGCAGTTCCTTCCACTCGTAGGTCGTCACCATCAGATCCACCCCGATCGCCTTAAGCTCATCGCGGTAGACTGCCAGGGTGGCGTCCCATTCGGGCCGGTTGGCGACATACTTGAGCCGGATGCGCAACGGCGTGGCCTTGCCATCGAGCTGGCGGTCGAGCCAGCCGTCGCCGTCGCTGTCGAGCCAACCGGCCTCGGTCAGCAGCGTCTTGGCCTTGGCGCGGTCGTAGGCGAAGTCGGCGAGCCGTTTGTTGAAGTACGGGCTGTCGAGGTGGATGGGGCCGATCTGCGGCCGGCCGAGGCCGAACCACACCTCGTCGATGATGCGCTGCTTGGGGAAGGCGTGCGCCAGGGCCTGCCGGGTGCGCTTGTCGCCGAACAGCGGTTTCCGCAGATTCCATCCGATGTATTGGTAGGCATGCGAGCGGACCAGTTCCCAGCCGAGTTCGCCGCCGCGACCGGCCTTGGCATTACCCGCGACCGGTGACGCGAAGCGTTTCTCGGCGCCATCGAGGATCTGGCTCTTGAACTGGGTCGGGTTGAGGCCGTGGCTGTGGACCTGGCCGTTCTTGAAGGCGACGAGTTGCGGATCCGGCAGCTTCACCTCCGCATCCCATTCGATGGCTTCGAAGTGGAGCGGTGCACCCCAGTAGGACGGGTTGCGGCGGAAGCGGACCAGGCGGTCGCTCTCGTTGCGTTCGAGGACGTAGCCGCCGACGCCGACCAGTCCGCCGAGGTCGTCGAACCAATGCTTGTTGAAGGCGGTGCCGACCTGGGCTGCCGGGATCGGCGAGCCATCCCGGTTGGCCAGGTAGATGTGACGAGGCAGCGGCTCCAGCCCCATCGAGAAGGACATGCTGGTGAACACCTTCTTCTTCCAGCGCAGGACAAGGGTCCTGTCGTCGGGCGCCTCGACCGCATCGAGGTCCTCGTAGTAGTTCTTGAGTGAGCCACATTCGACCTCGGGGTGCCGGACCATGGTCAGGTAAGCGGCGAAGTCGGCGGAGGTCAGCGGCACATCCTTGTCGAGCCAGGCGAATCCGGGCTGCTTGGCGATGGCTGGACGCTGCCAGACCACGCCTGGACGCAGGCGGAAGGTGTATGTCGTCCAATCGTCGGTGATGACCACGGATTCGGCGAGAGACTCGCTCCACAGGTATGGCGTGGCCGGATGCCTGGTGCACAGCGTATCGTTGACCAGGCCGGAGGCAGCGCTCGCATCAGCGCTGTTCTCCACGATGGGGTTGAAGCCCTTCGGACTGACGTTGAAATCGCGCAGCGTACCGCCGACCCAGTCGGGGTGGAAATGAGAACGGTCGTAGGGCTTGAGGAAGTTGGCGCCGAGGCGCGGCTTGCCATCGCGAGGTCCGCTCGGTTCGGATGCGGTCGATGCCCCGGCTGGCACCTCAGCGGATGCCGGCCGCTGTGCCAGCTCCTGGCGCAGCGATTTCAGCTCCAGGAGCATGCGCTCCTGGACGGAGGTCGACCGGTCGCTTGCCTCCAGCACCGCCTTGAGCTGGGCAGGTTCGCGACTGCGATCGATGATCTGGACCAGCAGGAGAAGGGCGACGACAGCGAGCAGGGCGATGGCGACCTTGGACATGCCAGCGGAAGATGGCTGCATGTGATGGATTGGGAAGGGGTTTGCGATACAGCGCCTGATACCCCGCCATGCACATCGCCACCCACGCCATCCTCTCCTGGCTGGTCGCCGAGAGCGCCCCCGCCACCCGCCACGACCGGCGCGGACGCATGGCCATCACCCTGGCCGGCATCGTACCGGATCTCGATGGGCTCGGGGCGCCGGTGGAGTGGCTGTCCGGCGGTTCGCTGCCGTGGTTTACCCTGTATCACCACAAGATCCTCCATAACGGCCTAGCCTGCACCGTGGTGGCGGTCCTGGCCTGGGCCTGGTGCCGGCGCGACTGGCGGGTCGGGTTGATGGCCCTCGTCGCCGGGCACCTGCATCTGGTCTGCGACATCCTCGGCTCGCGCGGGCCCGACGGTCACGACTGGCCGATCCCCTATCTCGCCCCGTTCAGCCCCTGGGAATGGCGCTGGAGCGGACAGTGGGCGCTCAACGCCTGGCCGAACATCGCCGTCACCGTTGCGGGTCTGGTGTTCATCACCTGGCTGGGGGCCCGTCGCGGCCGCACTCCCCTCGAGTTGGTGCATCAGGGCATGGACGCGGGCTTCGTCCCGATCCTGCGCCGCTGGTGGCGTCAGGGCTGATCGGCCAGCGCGGTGGTGGCATTCAGCGCCGCCGACAGCGCCGACACCACGCCCAGGCGGCCATCGAGGAAGCCGGCCTTCAGCACGTAGCTTTTCGCGAAGGCTGCGGAGGCGCGGACCAGCAGCCCGGGCGCCGAGGCGGTGCGTCCCTGCTCGCGGTAGCGCGCCGCTTTGAGCCGGGCATAGCCGGCGCCGCGCTGCACCAGGTCGGCTGCGTCCCGGAAGGCGTAGTGCGCCAGCGATCCGCCGAGCGTCACGACCGGACCACGAGCCGTCACGGATTCGTGCACCGGACTGTCGCTGAAGCGGGTCACGGTACGGTTGAACAGCCGCACAGGTGCGTCGTTGAGGTGGCCGTGGCGCAGTTCGCGGGTGCCGACAAAGGTACGTCGACAGATCCGCCAGCAACGCGACGGCAGGGACAGATCCACTACGGACAGCGCCGCCTGGCCGGCGGCATCCAGCACCTCGTCGGCGTCGAGCGACAGGATCCAGTCGTGTCGGGCGAGTTCGACGGCACGGTTCTTCTGCGCGCCATAGCCGAGGAATACCTGCGTCTCGATGCGGACACCGGCGGCACGCGCGATATCCAGGGTCCGGTCGGTGGAACCGGAATCGAGCAGCAGCACCTCGGCACAGCCGCGTACCGCGGCCAGCACTTCGCCGAGGTGGCGTTCGCCATCCTTGACGATGATCACGGCCGAGATCATGCGCCCCTCATGATGCGATCATACAGATCGACGTAAGCATCGACCATGGCCGAGGCGAGGAAGCGACGGTTGGCGGTTGCGCGGGCGGCCGCGCCGAGTCGCGACCGCAGGCCCGCATCGTCCAGCACTCGGCGGAGGGCGCCGGCGACCGCGGCCTGGTCCCGCACGGGCGCCAGCAGGCCATCGACGCCATCCTCGATCAATTCAGGGATGCCGCCGGCCCGGGTAGCGACCACGGGCAGGCCGCAGCACATCGCATCCATCACCGCCGTACCCAGTCCCTCGAGGTGCGAGGTCAGGGTGAATACATCGCTGGCTGCCAGCAGGTCGGGGATGTCGTCACGGAACCCGAGCAGGCGCACGCGCGGCAAGGCGGCGGCTCGGGACACCAGACCTGGCCGCAATGCCCCATCGCCCGCCAGCAGCAGATGTGCCTGCGGACAGGCGCTGGCGACGAGTTCCCAGGCCGCGAGCAGGGTGGCATGATCCTTGTGGTCCTCGAGTGCGGCGACGCAAAGGACCGCCAGGTCGCCGTCGGCGAGGCCGAGGGCCGCGCGACCGCGGGTGCGATCCGCCCCGGCGAAGCGCAGGGGATCGATGCCGCTGGGGATGACCTCGATGCGCTCGGACGGAACGCCAGCGCCGCGCAGCAGGCCGGCGATGGCCTGCGAGATGGCGACGACCCGGGCGCACCGGCGGTACTTCCAAGCCCCCTTTGGCGCGAAGTCCACCCGTCTCGTGACCACCAGATGGCGGCGCGAGGCGATGGTCGCCAGGGCCGCCAGGTTGTGGGCGTGGCTGGCGTGCGCGTGGATGATGTCGACCCCCATCTCGTCGGCGAGCCGTCGCAGCCGCCATACCCCGAGCGGCGACCATGGCGAGACGAGGTCGAGCTCCGAGCGCTGCAACCTGGCCTCCAGCAGACGCTCCGCCAAGGCGGAACCGGGACGGCACACCGTGATCGCCTCGCCGGTGAAGCGGGGATGCGCAGCCAGGCCCCGGGCCAGCAGCAGAACCTGCTGCTGGCCACCACGCCAGCCGGTCTCGGTGTCGAGATGGAGGACCCGCATCGTGCCGGATCGTGCTGCCCGGCCGGCCCACGCCAAGAGCGGCGCCTTGCCGAGGCCGCCCTCCGTCCGATCCTGCCGGCATGTCGACCCTGGTGTGCTATTTCGCCCGCGTCGGCGACCTGGTGATGTTCACGCCGGTGCTGAAGGCGCTGGCGGCACAAGCGCCGCTGGAGCTGTGCGCCAGGCCGTGGGCCAAGCCACTGCTGTCCCATGAACCCTACCTCGCCGGCATCCACACCATCGACAAGCCGAACGCACCCTGGTGGCAGGAACTGCTCGCCGGGTCGCCCCGCCGGAAGCTGACCGCCCAGCTGCAGGCCCGCGGCTTTGATCGCATTGTCCTGCTCGATCGCGAAACGCCGGGGATCGCTGCGTGGATCCACGGCTTCGCCGGAGCGACGCCGCTGTGCGTGTTGCCGCATGTCGCCCAGGGCACCAACGGGCATCTGGTCGACGCCAACATCGCTGCCGCCGAGGCGGCCGGCATCGCCGTCGCCGACCGCGCCCCGACCCTGACCATCTCCCCCGAGCGCCGCGCCGCAGCCCAGCAGCGCCTCGCCAGCCTTGGCCGGCGGGTGGTCGCGGTGCAGGCCGGCTCGTCGCTGACCCACCGCTGGCTGCGCCGGCAGCCCAACCTCAAGGGGCTGACGCCGGCGCAGTGGGCGCGGCTGCTTGGACGCCTGCTCGCCGACGGGCAGGCGGACGCGATCGCCCTGATGGGTTCGGCGCCGGAAGGCCGCGAGGCCCGCGCGATCATCGCGGCGCTGCCGCCTGCGGCGCAGGCCAAGGCCCACGACCTGACCGGGGCCGTGCCCCTGGGCGAGCTGCCGGCCGTGCTCGCCGCCTGCCACGCCTGCATCTCGGTCGATACCGGCCCGGCGCACATCGCCGCCGCCGTCGGCTGCCCGCTGCTCGCCATCTTCGGCCCGACCGATCCGGGCCGCTTCCTGCCGCGTGGAGCCGGCCGCATCGCCGTCATCACCGGCACGGCGCCCTGCCGGCCGTGCCATGGCGGCAAGCGCTTCCGGACCTGCCGGGACAACCTCTGCCTGAACACGCTGCCGGACAGCGTCCTGCTCGACGGCTGGAACCGCCTCAGCCCCTGACGGCGCCGGCGAGGATCCGGCGCAGGGCCTCGACGCAGCGGTCGAGGCCGGCGATGGCGAGCGCATGCTGGCGGCCGGCACGGCCCAGCGCCGCGTGCTCGTCGGCGGGCATCTCCGGCAGGCTCGCGATCTGGGCGACTGCCACGTCCGGCTCCGCCAGATCGATGAAGCGCCCGCGCGCCTGATCGTTCAGTTCGATGAAGCTGCCGCGGCGCGCGCACAGCGCGGGGATGCCGTGCGCGTAGGCTTCCATCAGCGCCAGGCCGTAGAATTCATCCAGTGACGGGAACACCAGCCAATGGCTGGAGCGCAGCACCGCCGCCGGGTCGGCGGTATGGCCGCAGAGGCGGACGCAGCCGGCCAGTTCGGTTGCGGCGGCGGCCTGCTGCAGTCTGGCGAGGTAGGCAACGGTGGCAGGGTCGGCAGCATCGTGTCCGCCCCAGATGTCCAGCCTGATGGTCCTGGCGAGGTCCGGCCGCGCACGGCAGGCCCGCGCAAGCAGTTCGACGAATTCGAGCTGGCCCTTGCCGTCATCGATGCGCGAGAGGATGGCGAGGCGCAGCGGCAGCCCGTACGCTGCCGGTTCCGGCAGCACGGCCGGGACATGCACGCCGTAGGGCAGGCGATGACGACGCTCCTCGGCGATGGGGAAGCAGGCGCGCGAGCGTTCCAGGCTGGCCTGGGTGGGGAAGATGCAGGCCGCGGTCCCGGCGAAGACCAGGCGGTGCAGCAGGTCTCGTTTGCGACCGAAGCCCTGATGCACCAGCCGCACATGCCGCGTTCCCGGCGCCAGCAGCCGCAACAGCGGGACCCAGCGGTGGGTGTCCCCGGTGTGATGGATGATGACTGCCGGTCGGCACCGGAGCACGGCCCGGAACAGCGCCCAGCGCGAACCACGTTCGATGCCACCCACCTGCGGTGCAACCTCGGCGATCAGGCGCGTGGGATCGCCGCCGGTGAACCACATCCGCGCATCCTCGTCCTGACGGCGCAGCTCGGCATGGATGCCCATGGTCAGGCGCTGCAGGCCACCAAGCCCGGCACGGGGCATCCACGACCAGATCTCTCCGCCGACACTCATGCGCCGCAGGCTGGGCGCCCGGCAGCGACCGCAAGCCGGCGGATCAGCCGGCCTGGGCCTGCTCCGCCGCCAGGCGCTGCTGCGCTTCCTGGCTGATCTGGACCCGGTCGACGCGGTTCGGCGCGGACTGCATGGAGGACTGGCCGGCCTGCTCGATCGAGCCGATCAGCCGTTCCATCACCGCCTTGTTCACCTGGCGTCCGGCCTGCATCGCCCCGATCGTCGCAGTCGAGGCGGCGGTGGCTCCGGCTCCTGATGGGATCTGGATGCTGTCTGCCATAATGAGTGGATGATACGCAGTCCGGCCCTAAAAAGCAACGCGTAGCATGGAAACCGAAACACCCCTTTCCGTCACCGCGATCACCCAGCGGATCAAGCTGACGCTCAACGACGTCGGCCCCCTGCTGGTCGCCGGCGAGCTGTCGCAGGTCAAGGTCGTGGCCAGCGGCCACCTCTACGCCACGCTCAAGGACGAAGGCGCGGTGCTGTCGCTGGTGATGTGGCGCAGCAGTGTGGCGCGCATGGGCAAGATCCCGGCCGAGGGCGCCCGCGTGGTGGTGCGTGGCTCGCTCGACGTCTACCCGCCGCGTGGCAGCTACCAGTTGATCGCCAGCCGCATCACCGAGGCCGGACAGGGCGACCTAGCGGCCCGGCTGGAGGCGCTCAAGGCCAAGCTGGCGGCCGAGGGCCTGTTCGACGAGGAGCGCAAACGCCCCCTGCCGATGCTGCCCCGCGCGGTCGGCCTGGCGACGGCCGCGGGCTCCGCGGCGCTGGCCGACATGCTGCACAGCATCCGCGAGCGCTTCCCGGCCATGCCGGTCGTGGTCGCCCCCTGCCTGGTGCAGGGCCGCGGTGCAGCCACCTCGATCGTCGCAGCGTTGGCGCGCCTGGCGGCGCATCCCGAGGTCGACGTCATCGTCTGCGGCCGCGGCGGAGGCTCGCTCGAAGATCTGTGGGCCTTCAACGAGGAGCCAGTGGTGCGCGCCCTGGCCGCCTGCCCCAAACCGGTGGTCAGCGCCGTCGGCCACGAGGTCGACTGGACCTTGGCCGACCTCGCCGCCGACCTGCGCGCCAAGACCCCGACCGCCGCCGGCGAACTGATCGTGCCGGTGCAGGCCGAACTGATGGCGCAGCTGGCCGACGACCGTCTGCGCCTCGACCAGGCGATGAGCGGGTTGATGGCCGACGCCCGCAGCCGCCTCGCCGCCCTGGCCGCGCACCGCGCCCTGGCCGGGCCGGCCTATCAGGTGCAGATCCGCCAGCAGCGCCTCGACGAGCTGTCCGGACGTCTGCACTCCGCCGGCGCGCGCCGCCTGGCCGACGCCCAGGCCCGCCTCGGCCAGGCCGCCGCCCAGCTCGACGCACTTTCACCGCTGGCGGTCATCGGCCGCGGATTCTCCGTGCTGTTGACGCCAGAGCGCAAGGTCATCCGGCGCATGGCCGACGCGCCGCCCGGCACCCAGCTGGAGGCCCGGGTCGCCGACGGCTGGATCTTCGCCGAAGCGGTCGGCGTCCGCCCCCAGCGCCTGGGCGAGCCCGGCGACGTGTACGGGTGAGCATTGCCCCAGGGGTTAGGGGTTAGGGGTTAGGGCCGTAGGGCTACACCAATCTGGACCCACAGGGACTCCGGTGTGCGTGGTTGGCGGCGCAGGCGCAGGCTTGGCCGTCGCCGAGCAGCCTCCACTGACGTCGTGGTCCCGATCGGCGAACGTCAGTGAGCCGTGCCGAGCGGGTCCCGGGCAAGGCCCGGGCCAGGAGCCCGAGGGCCGGGCCCCTCGATGCCAACAGCAGGATGTTCCATGAACACGAGCAGCCGTTCACATGTCCGGCGGCTGCTGCCAGGCCGAGAATGGCGCGCATGAACACCGCCACCAAGCCCGCCCCCGCCTATGCTCAGCTGCAGCCCGAACCGGCCTTCCCGCTGGTCGCCCCGGCGCGGCTGCCCGCCCTGCCGGCCGCCGCCGGCCAGCCGGGACTCGACACCGAACAGCTCGCCTGCTTCCACGAGCGCGGCTGGGTGCTGGTCCGCGGCTTCGCCGACCTGGCCACCGTCGCCCGCCTGGCCCAGGAGGTCGACGGGCTGCATGAGCGCATGGCCGAGCCCGGCGCCGACGAACGCTATCGCGTCGGCACCAGCTGGGAGGAGAAGGATGGGCCGAAGCGCATCCGCCAACTCATGGGTTCAGAGCGCGTCTGCCCGACCATCGACGTCATCTCGCGCAGCGAAGCGATGCTGGCGATCATGCGCCAGCTGATCGGACCCGACGTCTACCTGTTCCACTCCAAGCTGATGATGAAGTCGGCCAAGGAGGGCTCGTTCACCCCCTGGCACCAGGACTACCAGTACTGGCAGTTCGAATCGCTGCACCCGACCCAGGTCAACTGCATGGTCTACATCGACGGCGCCGACGAGGGCAACGGCTGCCTGCGCATGATCGACGGCTCCCAGCGCGGCGGCCTGCTGCCGATCCACCGCATCGCCTCGACGTCGTTCTCCATCGGCCTGCAAGGCGGCCTCGACGACTGGGCAAGCACCCCGATCCCGGTGCAGCCCGGCGATGCCATCATCTTCGGCTCGTACGTCATCCACGGCAGCGGCCCGAACACCTCCGACCGCCACCGCCGCGCCAACACATTCGCCTTCGACCGGCCGTGCAACGTACGTCCGACCAATGGCCATGAGGCTCTGCCGCTGGAGTTCCACCGTTGCGGCAAACCTGATCCGCGGAGCCGGTGAGCTCATTGCCCCAGGGGTTAGGGGTTAGGGGTTAGGGTCGTAGTCTGAGGTAATCACAGATCCTGACGAGGGTCCCGCGACACGACCCTAACCCCTGATGCAATGGAGGGGCAATGACCTAACCCCTGGGGCAATGACGGGGCAATGATGGGGCAATGATGGGGCAATGACCTCACTCCGCCGGCTCCATCTCCGCCGACATCGACCCCTGGCTGCGCGGCAGCCTGGGGTCCTTGCCGTAGGCATGGATCTGCTCGACCTTCAGCTCGGCGCGCTCCTTCGAGGTCGTGTCGAGAATGGTTCGCCCGGCGGTGTCGACCTCGCAGGCGTGAAGAAAGGCCCGCTCCGGCGTCTTGGCAAACAGTTTCACCAGCATCTCGATGACGTATTCGTAGGTGTGATCATCGTCGTTGAGCAGGACGACGTGCCAGCGCGGAGCCAGCGACGTACGCTGTTCGATCTCGACTTCCGGGACGGCCGTCGCCATGCGTGGATCTCACGGCTGGCTGCGGTGGAGCAAGTGGCACCGCACGCTACCCTGCCGCCATGTCCACCATCCTGATCACCGGCGCATCCAGCGGCATCGGCGCCGCCATCGCCCAGGCCCTCGCCCCGCGCCACCGCCTGATCCTGGTCGCCCGCCGGCGCGACCGCCTGGAGGCGATCGCCCGCGGACTCGACGTCAGCGTCGTGGTCGCCGACCTCGCCACCGCCGACGGGGTGGCTGCAACCGCTGCCGCAGTCGACGGCCCGCTCCACGCCCTGGTCAACAACGCCGGCGTCTTCGCCCTAGCCCGGGCCGAAGCGATCGACCGCGTCCATCTCGACCGCCTCTGGCGCCTCAATGTCGATGCCCCGATGCTGCTGACCGCCGCCCTGCTGCCGCGCATCGCCAGCGGCGGCCTGGTCGTCAACATCAGCTCGACCGTGGTCGACAGCGCCTTCCCCGGCTGCGCCGCCTACACCGCCAGCAAGTGCGCGATCGAGGGCTGGAGCAGGGTCCTGCGCGAGGAGCTGCGGCCACGCGCCGTCCGCGTCGGCATCGTCGCCCCCGGCGCCACCGACACCGAGATCTGGCCGGCCGACTTCGCCGGCGCCGACCGTTCGCGCATGGTGCGCGCAGCCGATGTCGCCGAGGCGGTGCGGCTGATTGTCGAAGCGCCCGCGGCGACCTCGCTCGACCGCATCACGCTCACCCCGAGCAGCGGAGCCATCTAGGCCCTTCGCAAGCCGACCAGAGGCGTTAGGCTCGATGCATGACACGCTGGACCAGCGACCTCGCCACAGGCAACCCCGACATCGACCGCGAGCACCAGGAGCTGGTCGAGATCGTCGATCAGCTCAAGGCCGCAGCGGCTGGCGGCGACCAGAAGGCGCGGCTGTCGAACGCGCTCGACACGTTCCGTAGCCACGTTCTCAGCCACTTCCCGGCCGAGGAGCGCGAAATGGATGCCAAGGGCTACCCCGGCCTGCCCAAGCACCGCCAGGCCCACGCGGTGCTGACCACGCTGGTGGTGGAGCTGGTCGAAAAGGACAACAGCGGCACCACGGTGATGTACAGCGAGGTCGATCAGCTCGCCCAGGCGCTGTACCGCCATATCCTGCTCGACGACAAGCCGTTCGCTGTGTTCCTCGCCAAGGGCTGATGGTCGACCTCCCCCGTCTGAACAAGACCGAGCGTGAGCAGGTCGGCGATGCCCGGCTGATGCTCGAAGCCGCCGCCCACAACGCGTCCATCGTCGCCAAGCACCAGGGCGGCCTGGATGCCGACCAGCGTCAGGCGTTGGAGAATGCCGCCGCCCAGGCGGCGCAGGCGGCCGGCACGCTCAGGCGGGTGGTGCTGCATCTGAAGCAGCAGGCCTGACCGTTCGCGCCCGTCGCACCGATAGCAGCACCCCGGCCCCCAGAAGCGCGAAGGCTCCCCACACCGCCAGCCAGGCCCGGCTGCGCGGCATCAGCCAGATCAGCAGCGGCCAGCCCAAGACCAGCAAGGCGGGCCCGATGGCGGCGCCCAGCAGGAGATCACGCCGCCGCACGGCGCAGACGATGATCAGCAGCAGGCTGACGACGAGCGGCACGACCTCGACTGGTTGGCCCCGGCTGGACATCAGATGGAGCGCAACTTCCAGGGCGACCAGACCCATCGCGATGGCGGCGGAACGAGCCCAACCACGATCGACCCAGGCGTGGTTCCACGCGCCTGCGAGCAGGACCAGCGCGGAGGCCGCCGCCACGGCCAGTCCAGCGGACGGCAGACCACGCCCCAGCGCTTCGGCGGCGACCAGGGTTGCCGGGGCCAAACCAGCCATGACCGCGAGCATCGCCACCACCCAGCCCGGTCGCTGCGCCCGCCAGGCCAGGACGGTTCCGAGCAGAGCCGTGCACAGACCGGCCTCCGCCCAAAGCGGCCGGTGCCCCTCCCAAGCCAGGGTCGCAGCAATCACCGCTATAGCGGCCCCCACGAGCAGGCCGGTCGAGCGCCGTCGCCAAGCCAGTACCAACGCGGAGAGGGTCGACAGCACGGGCGCAACGGGCGCGGTCCCGGCCAGCGCGACCAGGTCCGGCGCCCAGCCCTGGCCGCGGAACTGGGCCGTCACATCCGGTCCCCAGCCGGCCAGGGTGAACCAGGCTGATGCAACTGCCGGCACGGCGACCAGCAGGGCATCCCGGCGCGAGCTTGGCTGCACCCTCGCCGCCAGCTCGCCACCGAGCAGGCACAACAGGATGCCGGCCGGCGTCACGTCGGTCAGCGCGACATCGAGTCCCGCGATGTGCGCCTGGACGGCCAGGGCGATGATCGCCGCAAGCAGCGCTACCAGCAGCAGCGTCCACCGCATCTCCGGGCGCGCCAGGAAGGGTTGGCCAGCCAGCCCGGCGGACAGCCGCGCCGCCCCCTGGATGAACCAGACGAGACCGAGCAGCATGGTGCCCCATCCGACAGTCCACCAGACCATCACCGCGACATCGGTGCCGCCGACGCCGGCGGGAGCTGTCGCCATGCGAGCCCCCTCCTCGACCACCACATGGCTGAGCAGTAGCGGCCAACCAGTCGTCCAGGCGAGGAGGACGGTGATCCCGATGCCCACCCCACCCCAGCCTCCGCCAGCAATGCGCGCAAAGCCAAGACCGAGCAGCACCAGTCCGACCCAGCCGGCGATGGCGGCGGCCAAGGCGAGTCCCGGCTGTTCCGGGGCGATGAGCTGGATAACGATGCCGAAGCCGACGGCAAAGGCCGTTCCAACCGCCGCCGACGCGATCGCATCGGGGTGGCCGCTTCGGGCCCGGCACATGGCCCATATGCCCGACACTAGCGCCGCGAGGTAGGATGACAGGGTGCCCAGCACCTGCCAACGCGGCCCCGTCGAACCCTCGACCCCGATACTCGGCTCGATCACACCGTGGAGCCCGGCGAGCAGCAGGGCCGCCGACACCAGAGTCACCAGACTGGTCGAACCAGGCCAGGCGATGAACTGCCTCCACGCATCCGGTGCCGGCGGTGGCATGCGGCGCCGCGGTAGCGCCAGGTCTGCGATGCTGGGCGTGGGGCCGTCGGGCTGCATGGCTGCCTCCGTAGCTTCGGTGATAGCCATCGGGGACGGAACGGCCGGGCGCCATCGGCTGTCCGGATTGCGCACTCCTGCACGACGGTGCATGCCCATGCACGCACGACCCCATGCAGGCCCTGCCGCCCATATTGCACCCGTACGCACGACGCGGCATGATGCCGCCATGAGCGCCCCCGCCGAATTCCCAGACCTGCTCGCGTCGCTGCTGCGCCGACGCGGCTCCACCCTGGCCGAGCTGGCGCCGCAGGTCGGCGTGTCGGCCAGCACCCTGTCGCGCATCCGCACCGGAGTGCGTTCGGCGACCGAGCAGCAGGCGCGCCGCCTGGCCGGGGCGCTCGGGTTGGCCGGCGACGAGGCCGAGGACTTCGTTGCCGCAGCGTTGCTCCAAGCCATGCCCAAGGCGGTGCGTGAACGACTGCGCAGCGCCGAGGACCTCGCCGGCGCAGCCCAGGCCCGCACCACGCGCATGGCCCGCGATCTCGGCCGGCTGCGCAGCGACACCGGTTTCCATGACGGCTGGTGGATCACCTGGAGCCGCTCTTTCTTCAACGACGGGCGCATCCAGCGCAGCCTGCTGCGCCTGGAGGGCGGCGGCGCCGAACTGCGCGCCGGCGAGACCGGACTGGTACGCTATAGCTACCATGGCTCGCTGGAGGCGCTTGGCGACAAGCTGTTCATCCGCGTGGCCGAGGACCGCGGCAACGCCGAATGGGTGCAGATCACCTGCCATTCGCTCTTCGACCTGTCCCGGCCGACCTTCCTCTACGGCCTGGTCAGCGGCATCAGCGGCACCGACGTCCGCCACCCGGTGAGCTGGCCGTGCGCCGGCCGCATGCTGCTGCTGCACGCCGGCGCCCTGGCCGATGCGCCGGAGCGCAGCGAACGGGCGCGACAACTCGAATCGCTCATCGGCGCTTTCGATCCCGCCCGGCTGCGTGGCGCCTGGCCGCCCTTCCTCGGCAGCGACGACCACCTGCGCGAGGCGCTGCAACTCGGCGACGAGCGCATCGAGGACGCCATCGTCCGGCTGACCGACAACAGCCTGGGCAACGGCAGCGTGCTCTGCGCCGCCCTCGGCTGACCGTCACCCCTGCCGGCGGGCCTGGTCGCGCACGATCGACGAGGTGAGCAGGTCGGTCAGCGGAGGGAGGAGGTCGCGGGCCGGCCCCCGGATGGAGCACGCCACCACCTCGGACAGCGGGGTGACCTCGGGGTTCACCTCGACCACCGGATGGTCGTGCACCTGCAGATCGAGGGGGATGCCGGCCGCCGGCTGCACCAGGCACGACGAGCCGACCAGCAGGCAGCCATCGGGATCGAATTCCTCCAACCGGTCGAGCGCGTGGCGCGGCAGCGGCTCGTTGAACCACACCGACCCCGGGCGCACCGCGGCCCCGCAACGTGGACAGGGCAGCAGGGAGAGGGCGTTGTCGACATGGTCGTCGTCTTCCCAGGCGCAGGCGGTGCAGCGCGTACTGAACAGGCTACCGTGCAGATGGACGACATCGCGCACGCCCGCGCGCTCCAGCAGATCATCCTCGTTGGTCGTGGCCATGAGCACCCGGGCGGCGGGGAAATGCTGCTGCAACAGCGCGATCGCCCGCTGGCCGGCATGCGGCTGGCACGAGGCGATGTGCAGGCGCCGTTCACGGTACCAGTCCCACACCAGTTCCGGATCGCGGGCGAACCCGTCCGGCGAAGCCAGGTCTTCGGCGCGGTACTCGTTCCACACTCCGCCTTCGCCACGGAAGGTCGGCACGCCGGCATCGGCCGACAGACCGGCGCCCGACAGCACCAGCAGGCGTCGGCACGGGGCGAGCAGCTTCGCCGCCCGGGCCAGGCCCTCGCGGATGCCCGAGTCCGGCACTCAGCGCTCCGCCGGCGCGTCGGCCGGACCGGTCTCAAGCTGGGGGATGAGCAGGCCATCGGCCGGGAACCCGGCGATGCGTGCCCGCACCGCCTCGGTCAGCTTCAGCTTCAGCTCACCGTGGTCGGGATCGAGGAAGATGCCCGTACCCATCCCGCGCAGCGCAGTCAGCACCGCGTCCTGGATGAGCGGAGCGCGCTCCTCCAGCGCCCGTGCGGTGGCGGCGTCGGCGAAGGACAGGGCCAGGCCGAGGGTCAGCTGGCGGCGCCCATGGCCGTCTATGGCACGGGTGATGGTGAATGGGGGCAGCCGCACCAGGGCGGGGCCGGCCAGCTGCGGGATTGACGGCGACTCCGCCGCAGCGGGATTCGGTTCGCCCTTCCAGGCCAGCAGATCCAGGGCGATGGCATCGCGGGCCGCCGGCGCCACCTGCTCCGGCAGGGCGGCGAGGGCTTCCGCGAAGGCTTCGCGCGCGGTCAGGGCGCGGATCACGACCTGGCGGATGCGCTCCTCGTCGCTGCGGGTGATCAGCGGCGCCTTCGCGTCAGGCGAGAAATCCCGGGTGCGGGCATGGCGCAAGGCGACCAGGAGCAGGGCATCCAGATCGCGCTGGCGATAGATCGATCGGCCTTCGGCCACCACCGCCTGGGCAGGATCCTGGCCGATCGGCGAGGGCTCCTCGGCTCCGGCCAATACGGCGGCGCAGAGGCAGGCGAGCCATGTGGACGTTGGGCGCATGCCATCACAGGTTATGGCGATCCGGCCGCTGGCCATGGGCGAGCCGCCAACCACCCAGAGCCGCGCCGGCAAGGTCCGTCGCCGGTCACGGACGGCGCCAGTTGACGAACCGTCCGTGTCCTTATCGTGCTTTTACGATGAAGAAGACCTGCGTGCCTGGAACCTGTGTTTCCCCGGAACCTGCCGGCGCCACGCCACTTGGCGACGACGAGCAGGAATTGGCCGACCTGGCCAAGGCCATCGGCCATCCGGCGCGAGTCCGCATCCTCAAGCTCCTGGTGGATCGAAATGCATGCGTATGCGGCGATATCGTCGAAGAAATCCCGTTGGCACAGTCGACCGTGTCCCAGCACCTGAAGCAGTTGCAGGAGGCGGGGCTGATCCAGGGCGAGATCGACGGCCCACGCATCTGCTACTGCGTCGACCACTCCAGGCTGAAGCGCCTCAAGGTGCTGATCGCTGGAATCTGAATCGCCATTCACATCCGCACACATCCTTCATCGTCGATTAACGAATGACTGACCAGGCACCACGCCTCTCCTTCCTCGACCGCTACCTGACCCTGTGGATCTTCCTCGCCATGGGACTCGGGCTGGCACTGGGCCATTTCGCACCGCAGGTCGGCCAGAGCATCAACGGCATGGCGATCGGCACGACCTCGATCCCGATCGCCGTCGGCCTGATCCTGATGATGTACCCGCCGCTGGCCAAGGTGCGCTACGAGGAGATGCACCGCGTCTTCAGCGACTGGAAGGTTCTCGGCCTGTCCCTGGTCCAGAACTGGCTGATCGGGCCGGTGCTGATGTTCGCCCTGGCGCTGATCTTCCTCCATGACCGCCCGGAGTTCATGCAGGGTCTCATCCTGGTCGGACTGGCCCGCTGCATCGCCATGGTCATCGTGTGGAACGACCTCGCCAAGGGCGACAGCGAGTACTGCGCCGGCCTGGTCGCGTTCAACGCCATCTTCCAGGTGCTGTTCTTCGCCGTGTATGCCTGGTTCTTCCTGCTGGTGGCGCCGGGTTGGTTCGGCGTCCAGGGCGTGGCGGTCGATGTCACCATGGCCGACATCGCGCTGTCGGTGTTCATCTACCTCGGCATCCCGTTCCTCGCCGGCATGCTGACCCGCTTCGCGCTGGTGAAGGCCAGAGGCAGGGCGTGGTATCACGAGCGATTCATCCCGACGATCAGCCCGATCACCCTGATCGCCCTGCTTTTCACCATCGTGGTGATGTTCTCGCTGCAGGGCGAGCAGATCATCAGCAAGCCCTTCGACGTGGTGCGCATCGCCGTCCCGCTGCTGCTCTACTTCGGCGTCATGTTCCTGGCTTCATTCTGGATGGCGCGCATGGCCGGCGCCAGCTATGCAGTAAGCGCCACGCTCTCCTTCACCGCGGCCGGCAACAACTTCGAGTTGGCCATCGCCGTAGCCCTGGCGACCTTCGGCCTGACCCACGGTGCGGCCTTCGCCGCCGTGATCGGTCCCCTGGCCGAGGTGCCGGCGCTGATCGCCCTGGTGAGCGTGGCCTTCTGGTTCAAGCGCCGCTGGTGGCCGAATGATCCGGCGAGCATCACCAGCGCCGCACCATGCCCGGCCTGCGACCCACCTACGAGGACCCCATGAAGCAGAAGATCCTGTTCCTGTGCACCGGAAACTCATGCCGTTCGCAGATGGGCGAAGCCTGGTGCCGGGCCATGAAATCAGACCGCTACGAGGCCTACTCGGCCGGCACCATCGCCAAGGGCCTGAACCCCAAGATGGTCCAGGTCATGAAGGAGGTCGGCATCGATCCGACCATCCACCAGACGTCGAAGACGCTCGCCAGCGTCCTCGCTGCCGGAGTGCAACTCGACCTGGTCGTCACCGTCTGCGGCCACGCGCACGAGACCTGCCCGATCTTCCCGGGCGGGAAGACCAGGGTCGTGCATGTCGGCTTCGAGGACCCGCCGGAACTCGAGAAGGCCGCCACCACGCCCGAAGAGGCGCTGGACCACTTCCGGCGGGTCCGCAACCAGATACGCGACTTCGTCGCCGGACTTCCAGGGAGCCTGCCATGACCAAGATCGACATCCGCACCACCGTCCGCGACCAGTACGGCGCCATGGCCCGCGCCGGTTCGTCCTGCTGCGGCCCCTCCACCAACGGCTGCTGCGCCCCGGCCGCCGATCCCACCGCGCTGGCCTCGGCCATCGGCTACGACGCGGCTGAACTGCAGCGCATCCTGCCGGACGGCGCCAATCTCGGACTGTCCTGCGGCAATCCAGGTGCCATCGCCGCCCTCAAGCCGGGCGAGGTGGTCCTCGACCTCGGCAGTGGCGCCGGCTTCGACGCCTTCCTGTGCGGACCCAAGGTCGGTGCAAACGGTCGCGTGATCGGTGTCGACATGACGCCGGACATGCTGGCCAAGGCGCGCGGCAACATCGCCGGCTACACCCAGCGCACCGGATTGGCCAACGTCGAGTTCCGCATGGGCGAGATCGAACACCTGCCGGTGGCCGACGCCTCGGTCGACGTGGTCATCTCCAACTGCGTTATCAACCTCTCGCCCGACAAGCCGCAGGTGTGGCGCGAGATCGCCCGCGTGCTGAAACCGGGTGGCCGCATCGCCGTCAGCGACATGGTGCTGCTGCGGCCTCTGCCCGAAGCGCTGGCTTCCGCCATCAACGCCTATGTCGGGTGCATCGCTGGAGCATCGCTGCTCGACGAACTGCGGGCGATGCTCCGCGATGCCGGGCTGGTCAAGGCGCGCTTCGAACCGAAGCCCGCCTACGTCGAGACCTTGTCGCAAGGAGATGATCCGCTCTACCGCCAGGTGCAGACGGCCTTGCCGTCAGGCACCAGACCGGGCGATTTCGTCACCAGCATGGACATCGCGGCGATGAAGCCCGGTCCCTGTTGCGCCCCCGGTTGCTGCTGAACCCCGATGCGCGGGCTGGACCGGCGCACCCGCACGATCCTCGGGCTCGGCATCGCCCAGACGCTGGCCTGGGGGTCGACCTACTACCTGCCGGCGGTGCTGGCGCCGGCGATGTCCCGCGATCTGGGGATGTCGCCGGCGATGCCCTTCGCCGGCCTGTCGCTGGCCCTGGGCATCGCCGCATTCCTTGGACCTGCCGCCGGCCGGTGGATCGACCATAACGGGGGACGCGGACTGCTCGCCGCGATCAGCCCGGTTTTCGCCTGCGGCCTGGTCCTGCTGGCCACCGCGGAGGGTCCGATGGGGCATTTCGCCGGCTGGGCGGTGGTCGGGATAGCCATGGGCTGCGGACTCTACGAGGCGGCCTTCGCCACCCTCGTCCGGCTGCATGGCCAGGACGCGCGCGGGCCGATCACCGGCATCACCTTGATCGCAGGGTTCGCCAGCACCGTTTCCTGGCCGTTCACAGCCTGGCTGGAGCACGCCGTCGGCTGGCGCGGTGCGTGCGCTGCGTGGGCCGGACTGCACCTGCTGATCTGCCTGCCCGTCCACCTGAGCCTGCCGCGCCCGGGACCGCCGGCGCCGCCACCAAGTGCAGCCGGGGATGCAGGATCGGACGGCACAGCCTGGGCGACGGCACTGCTCGCCATCGCCTTCGCTGTGACCTGGTTCACCAGCACGGCCATGGCCGCGCACTTGCCGCTCCTGCTGCAGATGGCTGGCCTAGGCAGCGCTACCGCAGTCGCCGCAGCCGCCCTGGTGGGTCCAGCACAGGTGGCGGCGCGCATCCTCGAGTTCGGTTGGCTGCGTCAGGTGCATCCGCTGCTGTCGGCCCGGATGGCGGCGGCCGCGCATCCGCTTGGCGGACTGATCCTGTTGGGGATTGGCGCTCCCGCCGGCTTCGTCTTCACCGTCCTGCACGGTGCGGGAAATGGCATCCTCACCATAGCCAAAGGGACCCTGCCACTGGTCATCTTCGGCACCCATGGCTATGGCAGACGCCAGGGCTGGCTGATGGTTCCCGCCCGGATCAGCCAGGCCGCGGCCCCCTTCACCTTCGGCCTGGCGATGGAATCCTGGGGGACCGAAGCCCTGTGGCTGTCGATCTGTCTCGGCATGGTTGGGCTGGCGGCGCTGCTGGGTCTGCGACGGCAAGGCGCTCCACCATCCGAGCCGGATGCAGGTCGTCGACCTGCCTGCTAGCGCCGCCGAAGCCGCACCAGGACCGGTTGGTGGTCCGAACGGAGGTCCGGGCCCACCGCATGACCATCCATGCCAAGGTCCGACCCGACCAGGATATGATCTATCGGCGCCGCCAGGGGCGTTGCGCGCATCCAGGTCGGTGACCAGGCCGCCATGCCACCGGGGCCTTGGAGTCGGCCATCACGGCACAGCCGGCGGTACCCGCTGCTCCAGGGCGTTGCGTTGAGATCACCGGCCACCACGGCGGCCGGGCGCCCAGCCGACCAAGCGGCGACTGCGGCGAGTTCGCTGCGCCACCAGCCGTAATATTCGGCGGAGAACGGCGGGGGTGGATGGATGCCCAGGACCTCGACCCCGTCGCAGTGGACGACCAGGCCAGGCACCTCGACGCCATCCGGCTGCCACACCTCGATCGTTCCGCGCCGGGCGTAGGCGCAGATGCCGAAGTTGTCGTCGCGCAGCAGTTCCCGATGCACCGGATAGGCATCGCGCAGTGCCTGCAGCGTCGCGGACCAGCCGAGATCCGGTTCGAGGACGATGACGATATCGGCCTGCAGGTCGTGGATGGTGGCGACAGCTGCTGCGGGATCCGGATTGGACGAATGTACGTTGGCGGTCACCACGCTCGCGATCACCGGACCTGCACCGCGCATGGCTCCGCCAAACAACGCGGGCAGCATGCCGGCGAAAGCCCACAGCGGGACCAGCAGACTGCACCAGCGCCAGCGCGACTGCCTCAGCAGCGACCAAGCCAGGGCGCAGCACAGCGATACGACCGCCAGCTGGGGTCGAGGATGCTGCCAAATCTCGCTCCACCACCAGATAGGCAGCAGGTCGCCGGCGACCAGGGCGGCAAGCGCACCGGCGATTCCTGCGCCGGCGAGTCCGGCCCCGACACGCCGCCAGCTCAGATCCATGGATCAGGCAGTAGCAGATGCATACGCTCGGCGCTACGCGGCTCGGCCATCAGCGGCGCGACCGCCTCCTTCCAGACGAGGTAGTGGGACGTCTGCTGATGGGCTTTGAAGGCGGCTTCGTCCCGGTAGACTTCATAGAGGAAGCACCGCTCGGCATCGACAGCATCGCGCAGCACGTCGAAGCGCAGGTTGCCCGCCTCGGCGCGGGTCCCGCGATGATTGGCAGCGGTCAGTTCGAGGAAGCGCGCGGTCTGGCCGGGCGCGATGCGGATGCGGACGAAGACGGCGTACATGCGCGCAGCATCGACAGTGCGGCTAGAAGCCAATGGCCGGGGCGCTCGGCAGGTCCGGCGGCACCTGGGCCCGGCGTTCGTTCGCCTCATCGAGGCGTTTCTTCATCTCAGGATCCAGTTTTCCCGAGATGGCGACCCGGACCATGCCGGGCCAGGTGATCAGGTGTTCGACCAGTTCCTTGCTCGGTGAGGATCCCCCCCAGGTGAACCGCTCGAGCTGGGCGGGGCCAGGGCAGCCGAGCACCGCCGATTCCGGGATACCGGCCGAAGCTAGGCGCAGCTCGCGCAGGGTCGGCAGGCGCAGCAGCCGTGACACCACCGCACCAGTGAGGCCTGGATTCGTACCCAGTTCGAGCACACGCAACCGAGGGTTGGTGGCCATCAGGAGCAGACCGTCTTCAGTGAGCGCAGTGGAGTTCAGTTCCAGCCGATCGAGCCTCGGCATGCGGCTGATGGCATCCGCAAGGCGGTCATCAATGCCGGCCTGGGACAGCCGCAGCACCTTCGCCTGGACGAAGCGGAGCCAGTCCGGCGACGGACCGCCGGCGGCCGATATCGCCAAGGTCAGTTCGTCGAGCTCGGGCAGCGCAGCCAGCGGAGCGAAGTCCACGCCGCTGGCCAGGGAGCAGGTCAGCCGGTGCAGGCAGTTGAGCCGACCGAGCCCGGCGAATGCCGGCTGAGGCAATTGATTCTCGAGCCGGAGCAGCCGCACACCGGTCGAGGCGAGTTGGGCGAAAGCCTCGGCGGTCAGGCCGGTGGCGCCCGCCGACAGGTCTTCCAGTCCCCCCATGCCGGCCAGGGCGCGCAGACTGGCCGGTCCCAGCGGATGCGTGGAGGGCAGACGGAGGATGCGCAGGCTGGGCCGTCCGGAGACGGCGGCGAGGATCTCGTCGATCCCCGTCCTGCGCCCGGTCAGATCGAGGATCTCGAGGCGCTGACTCGCGGCGAATGCCGCAGACGGTATGCGATCGATGGCCGTTCCACCAAGGAATCGCCATGCCACCCCACCGAGGTCCGGCAGCGGCTTGCCGGCTGCGTTCAGATCCAAGCCCTCGATGCGCAACAGCCGCAGCTCATCGACCACCTCCGCCAGCTGATCGGCATCGAGCTTCCGCGGGGCGAACACCAGCAGGTCCTTGAGCCGCTTTTCCGGCAGGGTGTAGGGCGCCTTGCCGGTGAGCGCCTTGAGGCTGGAGCGCTGCGCCTCTACCGGCCCCCAGGCGGCCAGCGCCCCGATCAGGATCTCGGATTCGAGCACCCCGCCGACATCGCGCTGCGTTCCGCGACGGATGCGGTCACGAATCCGGTCACTCTGCCCGCCAGCCGCCGCCGACGGCTCGGCCGCGAGCCGGCTGGCGACCTCCCAGCGCCGCTCGCGGATGGCGCTTTCGAGCGGATCCGCGGGGGATGGCGTTGGCGGATCGGTGATCGCAGGGCGGCGGAAACCGGCTGTTGGCGCGACAGGCGGCGGGACTGCGCCAACGGCGCCGGCGATCGCCAGCACGAAGACGGCCACCGCGGCGAGGATCGGCAGCGCACGCACGGTCAGCGCGCCCGCAGGGCGGCTCCGATCCTGGCCAGGAAGGCGGCGTCCGGCGCCTGATAGGGCCGGAACTTCTCGCGCCGGCCCTCGGTCAGCACCGCTAGCAGGGCGCTGTGCAGGCCGAGCCGGCTGGCGCCGTCGTCGTCGATCAGCTCGGTCGAATCGGCCGGGCTCATCTGGAAGCAGATCCGGATGTCGAAGTCGCGCAGGCTCTTCCGCGACATCGAACGCTGCACGCCGGCCAGCGAGTCGCACCAGGCGGCGACATGGAGGCCGTATTCCGGCCCGCCGGCGAGCAGCTTGGCAAAGCGATCCGACAGCGGCTCGCCACTGCGGTCGAACGGCGCATCGTCGTCCGGGCGCAGGGCACGCAGGCGCTGCAGCGCGTTGATCGCCAGCAGCACCGGCGTGCGCGCGGCGTCCTCGCCGGACTGCCGACGCTCCATCAGCGCACACAGCTCGGCCAAGGCGGGCGCAAGCTCGCGCCCGCCGACGCGCATGGTGCCATGCGGCAGGGCGCTGCCGAGCGCGGCCCACACGCCGGCGAACGGCCCTTCCGCCTCCTCGCCGTCGAAGGCGAGCAGACGCAGCCCGCCGACCGGATGGCGGGCGGCCAGGCCGATGGCCAGCGCGGCAAGGGTGGCGCAGGCGGCCTCGCGATGCTGGCCGACCAGCAGCAGGTTGCCGCCCGAGGCGGCAGGCAGCAGCACCTCGGCCGAGCCGCGCAGCGAACTGCTCTGGCCGACCGCGGCCGCGGTCCTCGGCACGGGCGCGGCGGCGAGCAGGGCGGCCAGGGCGGCGTCCTCGTCGAGCCGGGCCGGGGCGTCGCCAGCGAAGATCACGGTCGGCGACGACGGCTTCCAGCCATCGGCCGCCGCCCGCGTCGCCAGCGGCCGCAGCGCGTCGCTGCGCTGCTGGTCCGATAGCCAGCAGACCTGGAACGGGCTGTTGCCCTCGGCCAGGCCGGCCTGGTCGTTGTAGATGCCTTCGCCGGGACGGGTCAGCAGACGCACCGCGTCGTTGTCCTCGTGCAGCAGCAGATGCGCGTCGGCCTCGTTGCAGGGCAGGACGATGCGCACGCCCATCTGGCCGAGGCTGCTCTTGGCCAGGCTGTACGAGCCGCTGAGCGTCTGCGAGCCGAGCACGACGTGCACGCCGAAGGCGCGGCCCTGGCGGACGAAGCGGTCGAGTAGCAGCGCCGCATCGCGGGCGATGCTGTCGTCCTCGGTGAAGAACTCCTGGAACTCGTCGATCAGCAGCAGCACGCGCGGGATGTGCTCGCCACCGGCTCGGCGGTGCGCCGCCAGATCCTGCGCACCGACGGCGCGGAACAGGTCGCCACGCCGGGTCAGTTCGCCATCGAGGCGACGCAGCACCGACAGGCCGAACTCACGGTCGCTCTCCACCGCCACGACCCGGGCATGCGGCAGCTTGGTTGCGGCGTAGGCCTGGAATTCGACGCCCTTCTTGAAATCGATGAGGTGGACCTCCAACTCGCGCGGGTGGAACCACAGCGCGGCACTGGTCACCATGACGTGCAGCAGGGTCGACTTGCCGGAACCGGTGCGGCCGCCGATCAGCACGTGCTGGGCGGTGCCGCGGCCGAGTTCGAGGTACTGCAGCTGACCGGCCCCGCGTACACCGACCGGCACGCGCAGGCGCTCGGCGGTGGACAGCGACCACACCTCGGCCGGCGGCGGCGCGACGACCGAGAAGTCGATCTCGACCTTGCTCGCCCGAACCGCCGCGACGCCGGCTGCAGCGACCAGGCGGGCGGCGGTGGTCGCCGGGGGCAGCGGTTCGGGGGTGAAGCGCCAGCCGCGGACGGCGGGATGATCGACCGTCAGTCGGCCTTCCGCCTCGCGCAGCACCACGGCGGCGTGTTGCGTCAACGTGCCATCGATCCCCGGAGCCAGGCGGGTACGGGCGTCGTGGTGCAGCAGCACATGCACGCCGCAACGGGCGCCGGTACGCAGCAGCACACCGAGGCGTTCGCTGGCCCGTTCGCCGAAACCGGCAGGGAAGTCGGCCACCGCGACCAGGCGGATCGGCTCCTGCAGATCACCTGCCTCGCGATTGTAGTCGGCGAGGGTCTCGTACTTGCCGCGCAGCCGGGTGCGGATCACCGCTTCGAGATGGGCGCTGAGGTCGTCGAGAGCCCGCTCGATGCGCTCGTCATCCGTGGCGAGGCCGCCGGGCATCACCGCCTCGCCCTGGTCGACCAGGGCGAGCAGCGGGGCGAAGCTCTGGCCGAGCCCGACCGGATCGATCAGGGTCAGGCGGATGCGCCCGGCTGGGGTGCCGAGCAGGCAGCGCAGCACGGAGCCGGCGAGCAGGTCGATCGCTGCGGCGCGGTTGTCTGCCCCGGCATGGACCACGAGGTTCGCCGCCGCCGGGTAGGGCAGGGCGATCGGCAGTTCCAGCCGGTCGTCGCCGGCCACGCCCAGGGGCAGGCCGGTAGGCCAGGCAGCCGCCGGATGCCACGCCATCCAGGACGGATCGCTCCACGCCGGATGTTCGGCGGCCTGGCGGCTGCGGGCAGCAGCCAGCACCGTGTCGAGGTCGGACCGGGCCGCGGCGACCACGGCGTCGAGACGGTCGCGTTCCTCCGCCCAGGCGCCATCGACGGCGGCCAGTTCGGCGTCGGCCGCAGCCTCGGCGGCAGCCAGCCGCGCAGCCTGCTCGCGATGCCGTTGGTCGGCGGCGGCCTGGGCGCGACGGCGCGCCTCGGCCTCGCGTGGCAGGGTGCTGCGCTCGATACGCGCGCGCAGACGGGCCTCGCGATCGCGCAGGCGGGCGAGCGAGCGCTCCGCCGCCTCGCGCGCGCTGCGCTGCGCCTCCTCGCTCTGCACCCCGGCCGAGACCAGGGCGTCGAGGCTGCTGCGCCGGGCGGCGCCGGCGGGATCGGCGGCAAGACGCTCGATGGCGGCGGCGCGGCCGGCCACCCCGCCCAAGGTGTCGCGCAGGAAGGAGAAGCGCTGCAGGACGCGCGGGCGCAGGCTGAGGACGATTCCCGCCACGACGACCTGGCTGAACACCAGCAGCCCCGCCGCCCATGGCGCGATCGCCCAATCCGGGACCGCCATCACCAGGGCCACGGCGGGCAGGCAGGCGAAGAGGTGGAGTGACCAGCGGAAGAACGGCCGGCTCAGCCGCGCCGGCCAGCTGGCTACCACGCGGGGCAGCATGCCCGCCAGCTGGTCGAGCTGCTCGCCCAGAGCAGCGAGCGAACGTCCGGCGTCGGTACCGAGGGGCACCTCCTGTTGGACGGCCGCCTCCACCGGAGGCAACTGGCGGCTGAGGCGCTTGACCTGACGGTGCACCTCGGCTTCCAGTTCCTGGGCGCGTTGCCGCTGCGTCGCCAGGCCGCGCAGGACCTCGGAGCGCTGGCCGGCATTGGCCGCCATGCGCGTGCGGGCGGCGGCGGCCTCGGCGGCACGCTGCTCGGTCAGCTGGCGGTCCAAAGCTTCGCGCGCCTCGCGGCGCAGGCGGGTGGCGGCGGCGGCGACCTGATCGAGGCGGCGCTTGGCTGCTGCGCGCTCGGCCAGCCCGGCGGCCTCCGCCTCGGCGGATGGATCGAACCCGGCGAGGACTGCTCGTTGCTTCTCGACCGCCCGACGCCCCCCCTCGGCCAGCTGGAGGCGGCGCTGCTGCCAGGCCGATTCGTGGCCGGAGCGCTCGGCCGCCAGCCGGTCCTGCAGCGCCGACAGCTCGGCCAGGCGTGGCAGCAGGGCGTTGACGTCATAGGCGCTCATGAGCATCTCCGCATCGCTTCGGAACACAGGGCCGACAGTTCGCTCAGCGCCTTCATGCCCTGGCGGCCTCGCCACTGGATGTCGTTGAGGTGGTCGCGCTCGAACTCGCTGCGCGCCGCGTCCTGCCAGCCTTCGCCGGCGATCGCCCAGGCATCGGTCAGCTCGCGCAGGGCGCGGTCGAGGGTGGCCTCGTCGGCCGACGGCGAACTCATGGCTGGGCTCCACGTTGCAGGTACTCGTCGATACGCTCGGCCAGGCGCTCGAGTTGAGCCAGGCCCTTGATGGTCAGGTCGTGCAGGGCGAGGTCATGATCGCGGCAGCGCGCCAGCAGATCCTTGCCGTCACCCTCCAGACGCATCAACCAAGTGCGGATCAGGCGGATCTTCTCCTCGGCCTCCTCGCAGCGCTTCAAGGCCTTGTTCATCTCGCGCTGTTCGTCGGCGGCGCTGCTGCGGTCGACCGCACCGCGGCGGCCGTTGGCTTTCACCTCGGCCTCGGCTTCAAGGTACTTGCGCCGCGCCTGGGCGTACAGTTCCTGGCGCTTGCCCAGCTCCTTCTTCCAGCGCGGTCCGAGCTCGTTGCGCAGCTGGTCGATCGAGCGGTCGAGCGCGCTCGGAGCCCCGTCCATGGCGGCGGCGACCTGCTGCTGGAAACGGGCCAGGCGGCCGCGGAAATCGCGGATGATCGCCGGATCCTTGAGGTCCGCCGAGCCCATCGCCGTCAGCCCGACCGCAGGTAGTCGCGAATCGCCTCGGCCTTGCGCGTGAGCACCGGCACCTGGCGGTCCGACTCCTCGAGGAAGCGGCCGTAGACCCGCACCATGCTTTCGAAGCTCTCGGCGAAGCGCGCCTGCTCCTGGTCCTGCCAGGTCTCGCCCAGCCGCTTGAACTGGCGCTGGACCAGTGCGATCTCGTCGCGCGTCACCTGGTTGAAGCGCTTGAGCGCGGCGACGAAGCGCGCCAGCTCCTCGGGGTCGACTGCTGCCTTGGCCATGGCGGCATGGTAGCGCTGCCGACTGTCTTGGCCATCGCTCACGGCGGTGAGGCGGGTCCGTCGGAACGGAGGCTGGAACCAAGGGCTTGCCCGGGATAGGCTCCACCATGGCGGACAAGCCCCTGCGGCTCGGCTGGTGGTGGCTGCCGATCATCCTGCTCGGGCTGCTGGCGATCGCCTGCCTCGTCCTAACGCTGTGGCTGAATTCATCGGCGGATCTCGACGCTCAGATAGCCAGGGCGAAAGCACTTGGCCTGTCCATGGATCCGACACCAGCCGCCGTCCGACGATCCAGCAGCGATGCCCTCCTGCTCAAGCGGATCGCCAGCATCTGCGAATCCTCGCCGCGCTACGTCGGCAACGATTCCGGCCAATGGCGCTGGGATCCCTTCCGTGATCCGCCCGCGGATGCTGTCGCATGGAAGGACACAATCGCGGGTTCCCTCGACCCGCTGATCGATGGGCTGTCCGGCACCGCCTCATGGACCTCAGCCATCCATCGACTGGAAGTCCGTGATCTGCCGACGAAATTGTGGGATTGGCAGCGCTACGAACTCGACGATGTCTTCGCCCTGCGCTCGGTCACGCCGGCGAACGACCCGGCCGTTCTCGCAACGCGCATCGCCCGGGTTGCCACGACCATGCCCTTCCCGGGTCTGGCGGGCCATATGACCTCGCTGCGCCTGGCCCAGGCGTGGCAGCGGCATGTGCTGCGCCACCGGTCGGGCCTGGCACCGGCCCCTCACGCGGCCGCTGCTAGCGACCTGGCGCGAACGCTCGACGAGCGTTTGACAGCCAGCTTCGCCATCCACCCCCTGCTCCAGGCCATGGTGCTCCGTCTGCCGCCGGAGGGGGCACTGCGCGCCATGAATGTCAGATTACCCCAGATCATGACCTGGGAGCTGTCGCTCCGTTGCTTCCACCGCGCCGGACGGGGACGGATCCTGTCCCGCGCCATCGACACTGCAGCATGGATCGCAGCCCACGGATTGCCGACCACCACCATCGACCTGCTGACAGCCTCGCCGCTCCTCCCTCCGTTGTCCTGGCGCAACGCGGGATGGGAACTGTACCAGGAGGTGGTATGCGGCGGCTGGTGCACCCATTGCCGGGGCTCGCGCTGCACCTTCGAGCACAGCCTGCTCGAGCAGCACTTGCGCACCACCACCGGATTGCGCCTGCTAGGAGCCTGTCGGGGATAGACGCCTCTGACCGTCATGGGTGCCCGATTCGCACCTCAACGAATTGTGATTTGATGCGGTATAATCAGCA
>JFJP01037721.1_pt2 | contig 33497 bp, 30 predicted proteins | sample 431651 | NCBI WGS metagenome assembly JFJP01 (sample SAMN02602958, study PRJNA72255) | Microbial mat metagenome, whole genome shotgun sequencing project. | biome: fresh water; feature: sink hole; material: water; isolation source: purple microbial (photo- and chemosynthetic) mats found in... | reverse complement strand
GAGCAGGCCGCCGCGCAAGTCGGTGTACTGACTGCCGTCTAAAATTTTGTCGAAAGTTGGCAACCCTACTACAATACGCAGTTTAATCATTTTAAATTGTGCAAAATAATCCACCAGTTTAAAATAGCGGTAAAAGTTAGATACCATTACGTTTTGCCCCATCATATTGAGTAACTCTACACGACTAAGAAAATCTTTTTCGTCGAGTTTTTCGTTGAGCATCAGGTTTTTGAGCGAAATTTCGCAAAATGCGATTGTGTTGTCTGGCTTGTAATCTTCGTCGCGTTTAAAAATGGACAGGCTATCGTCGATAAATTCCAATCCGAGGTTATTAATCGGTCGGAAAAAACCACGCATCAACAGCACATTCTTTTTGTAAAGCATATCGCTTGGCTGCTGTATGTGTCCATTTTGGTCGAACATAATGGCCGGAGTCATATTATTTCGCACCAACATCAGGTTTAGCAATCGATTATCGCACCAATTAAAATCTGGCCCTTCCACCCAAAAATAATCCACTTCCACGCGTTCGGTATCCAAATTATCGAGTAGCGAAAGCAGTACTTTTCGGGGGTCTTCCCAATGAAACAGTCCTCCGTGAATTAAATTAATTCCCAACGCACCAAGCGTATATTGTTGGAGTAAGGTGTCGTTTTCGTGTAATTTTACATGTATAAAAATGCTATTGGGGTGGTAACGATCGGTGCCTTCCACGGCAATCCCAAGCCAGCCATTTCCCATATTTGTTTTGGCAAAATTCAGAATTTCAACCGTATTGGCAAACGCAAAAAACTTTTGGTCGTTCTTTTTATCTAAAATTGTAATAAGCTCATTATACTCATAATCAATCATTTTACGCAAACGGTCTTCGGCTACATAGCGGGCAGGCGTACCATCGTTGTAAAAATAATCGCTAAAGGATTTGTCGTAAGCCGAAATGGATTTGGCAATGGTATTGGATGCTCCACCTGCCTGAAATAAGTGTCGAGCAGTTTCTTGTCCGCCACCAATTTCGGCCACCGACCCGTAATAGTTCGAATGTAAGTTTATCTGAACCGATTTTTCTTTTGTGCTGAGTATTTTTGTCATAAATGAATTAATTAATACGGTTTTTATAAAGGTTCAAATTTCTATTATGAGCCTTTTTATATCGATTATTTGTGTTGAATTAACAAACTTACAAACGACTCAATTCTTTCAGGCTCTGTTTCGAGCACATTACCTACCACCACCAAATCAGCTCCCGCTTGGTAAGCCGCCTGAAGTTGGTCATTTGTTTTAATTCCACCACCCACAATTAGTGGAATGGATAAATGTGCTTTCACATGCTGAATCATTTGAGCGGAAACGGGCTGTTGTGCACCACTTCCAGCTTCGAGATAGATGGCTTTCAGTCCTAACAATTCTCCTGCAAGCGCTGTGGCAAGTGCTATATCATTTTTGTCGTGCGGAATGGGTTGCGTGTTCGAAATATATTCCACCGCGCTTTTCGAGCCACCATCCACCAACATATAACCAGTAGAAATAACTTCGAGCCCCGATTTACGAATTGGAATAGCTGCGTTTACATGCTGACTGATAAGGTATTCGGCATTTCTACCCGAAATTAGCGAAAGAAAAAGCAGCGCATCTGCGTTGGGCGAAAACTGCGAAACATCACCAGGAAAAAGGACCACTGGAATGTGCAGTTCTGTTTTAAAAAGGTCGATGAGTGGCGAGAAAGATATTTTGAGCTGACTTCCACCTATAAAAATAAAATCAGGCGTATGCACTTTTAGCAAAGGTAAAAATTTATTCAAATGTGTTTCGCTGCATTTATCAGGGTCGATAAGCACTGCTAACATTTTTTTGCCTACTTGGCTATTTCGATATAGAGTAGAATAAACTTTTGAATTCATATTGTTAATTATCAATACAATACACCAAATTAAACGATTTGCTTATCAAATAAAACAGCATATATTTCTTTCCCTTTACGGTGTGAACGCCCGTAAAGGTCCCAGTGGTATCAACCAAAAAATCCAGCACTTCGAGCTGCTTATCAAAATTTACAGCCTCACTACCAATTAGTTTGTATAATGCTTCTTTTGCCGACCAAGCCAACTGCACTTTTCGCAAATCGTTAGCATCAAAAAGTGTCGCTTGTTCCGCTTTATTCAAAAAACGGTGATATAATTTCAAAAAACGGTCGGTTGGTATTTCAATATCAATACCTACTTCGCTCGTTGGATGTGCAATTACAACAACCCAACTCCCACTATGCGAAATACTTATTTTCAAGTTGTTATCTACACAATATGGTTTACCTTCAGGAGTATAAGTAATTACAACTTCGCAAGCAGCCAACTCATTTAAAGCAATGCGAGCAGAAAGGAACTCTAGTTTACGTTTGTTTGTTTTAAGCAATTTAAAATCAGACCTATATGCATTATAGTTTGAGAGCAAATCTTTCAACTCATCTTCCGTTTCGGTAATTTCCCAAATCAAAATCGAAGCTCCTTGCGCCTGAAATCTACTATTTATCATTTTTTCCAACTAAAACTTTCCATCAAGCGTACCATATCTTTTCTAATATAATTCACCATTGGAGCAATAGAATCTTTATTCGGTACATTATCGAAATAGAGTGCCCCACGCAAAAAATGACGAGTGCTATCGGTCAATGTAAATTGGAGGTTCGAAGCCGTATTCCCCTTCAAATCATATAAAATACCGTGAATATTTTTCTCGGCATTATTAAAAGCCAATTCGCTGATATTATCTGCCTTAATGCTATGTTTGTACACAAATGTACGCGCATCCTCTGTCAATTCCCTAAAATTACCTTTTATAGGCTTATAACTTACATGCAATGCCACATTAAATTGCGGATAAATAAGGTCGAACCAATACTTTTCGTGAACCTGTGTTCGCTCTACGATGGTAGCTATTTTCGAATACTCAAAGCTAAAAGGCAATTTTTCGTTTTCCAAAATCTTATATTCATGTGGCGGCAGAAAAACCCTAAAATAGCCATAAGGCTTGGGTGTATAACTCTGACCACAAGCCATAAAAAAAAGTGTGAGTGTAATCAATAATATTTTGTGCATTAGTATAAAATTTACCATTTTTCAATTTACAGATTACAATTTCAGATAAAATCGCAACTGCAAATTGATTATTTTAACATACCATAAATCGAGAATATAGCAACTGTAAATTGATTATTTTGACATACTATAAAACGAGAATATAATTGGATAATTTCAACATCCCATGAAGCAGAACTATAAACTATAAACTACAAACTATAAACTACAAACTTCTTCACTCTTCCTCTCTTGGGTCATTTTTAATATATAGCTTCACTTTTTTTATTCGGCGATTGTCAGCAGCCATAATTTCGAACACATAATGCTCGTAATCAAACCGTTCGCCTTTGGTAGGCATTTCGCCCTTAATTTCCAAAATCAAACCAGCCAAAGTTTCCACTTCACCCGAAATTTTTTCGAACAACCCGGCATCAATTTCATCTAATTTAAAAAAATCGTTGAGCTGAATTTTTGCTTCAAAAACAAAGGTATGATTATCAATTTTGCTAAATAATTTTTCCTCTTCGTCGTATTCGTCGCTAATATCACCCACTATTTCTTCCAAAATATCTTCGAGTGTAACCAAGCCCGAAGTGCCGCCATATTCGTCGACCACAATTGCCAAATGTACCTTATTGCGTTGAAAATCACCTAACAAATCATCTATCATTTTTGTTTCGGGAACATAAAAGGCAGAGCGAATAAGACTTTGCCAGCGAAAATTGGCAGGCTTATCCAAATGCGTCAGTAAATCTTTGGCATACAACACACCCTTTATATTATCACGCGATTCGGCATATACAGGTATACGCGAATAACCTGCCTCAATAACCTTTTCGAGTAACTGCTTGTAGTTCATTTTCAAGTCAAAATCGACCATATCTATGCGCGAAGTCATAATATCCACCACCCTTTTGTCGCCAAAACGAATAATTCCCTCGAGTATTTCTTTGTCTTCGTCACTGCTATCGGAAGTAAGCTCAAGTGCTTGCGACAATTCATCTTTCGAAATATTACGATGGTGATGACGTGTTAATTTATGGTTTACAATGTTAGTCGTATTGATCAATAAATTAATTACTGGAGAGAAAAAACGACTAAGTACCAACAAAAAAGGAGCTGTAAAAATGCTTACAGATAATGCTTTTTGAGAAGCAAATAATTTGGGAAGAATTTCGCCAAAAAGAAGCAATAAAAATGTAACAACAATAGTTTGAAAAATAAACCCAGCAAACGGAGCACTCGAAAAATCGAGAACAGCCGAAGTAGCATAAGCCAACAACAAAACAATGGTAACATTTACTAAATTATTAGTAATAAGAATAGTAGCTAATAGTCGTTGTGGATTTTCTATTAATTTATACGCTTTTTGAGCGTTTACATTTTTGTTGTCGGCCAATTCGGATATTGTTTGCTGTCCTAACGAAAAATAAGCCACTTCGGAAGCCGAGATAATGGCTGAAACAAACAAAAGCAACAACGAAACTATAAATTCAATCGTAATTTCGAGCGTAAATGGTAAAAAATGAATATCGTTCATCAGTATATCACCTATTCGGTTGTCGACCTACTCGGTTTAAATTTTTAGTTTGAAAAATATCTGCAAAAATAAGCATTTATTTTGTGTTTGCCACTAACTTACTACCTATAAGCATGGGTAAAACGAAATTAATAAACCACAAAGCAAATCCGGCAATAGCAATTCCCACCATATCTTCGGAAAAAGCACCGATAAAAATCACAGCATAAGAGCTTCTAATAGCAGCTTCCGAAAATGCCAATGCGGGCGTAAACGTTACAAATAGATAACTTGTTGGTATTGAAATGAATGCTTCGAAAACACTTAATTCGACACCCAAAAAGTGTAAAATGGCAAAAAACTGTATACTAAAAATAAAAAATCGCAACAATGAATACCCCGTAATTATCAGCAAATCAATAATTTTATATTCAGAAATACTGCTGAGAGATTTAATTTTGTCATATTTATTGAATAATAATACAAGACGAGGCAAAAAAAAGTATAAAATAGTAAATAATAGAACAAATGCAGCCACTGCAATCAGGAAAGGATTGTGAAAATTAACAGTATTATTTTTTAGAATTAAAAAAAAATATACTGCTGTGGGTAAGCCTATAAGAGCAATAACATAATTCTGAGTTAAACTATTTAGCAATGCATAGATGGCAGTTATTTTTCGGTGCGCCGGACTGATAAAGAGCATTCTACCAGCCATTTCGCCAATACGATTGGGAGTAACAAAGCCAGTTGCAAAACCGGCAAAAACAGCATTTAAAGCCTGATTAAAAGGAATACGTTCGGATTTTTCAACTATTTTTTGCCATTTCAGGGCTTCGAGCACCATATTTAATGGAAGCAATACGAAAACAATCAACAAGCCAAAATAATGAGTAGTAGTAATTTGTTCAAAATGCTGAAAGAGAACATCGTACTGTTTAAAAGTAGATAGTTTGTAAGCCAAAAAAAGGTAAGTTACGAGTAGCACTATCCATTTTAAAATAAATATTAATGAATTTAGTATTATTCGTTTTCGATTTTTGTCATGCATAATTTTAAAACTTAATCTCAATATCGCATATTACAATACAAATATACAACTAATTATACAAAATAGTTTTATACTCAAAATATTTGAACCTCAATGTTATGATACAATGCAAAATGAATTATTGGAACTCATTAAAATACGAAAGTGGTTAAATAACATATAACCCGAAAATAAATGCAGCCTACTTGGTTACTTTTATTTTTAATGTTATAAGGAGTTTCAATTTACAAAACAATAATTATCTTTGTATCGTTATTTACATATAAAAAATACCATTATGACAATTACAGCACACATAAATGTAGAAACACAAGCCGGACGGAAAATTGTACGCGAACTGGAAAAACATCGCAAATTAGTACAAATTGATTATCCAGATATTACTGGAATTGAAAACGAACGTACATACACACTAGACGAATCGTATAAAGAGTGTGAGGCTATTCTAAGTAAAAATTACGGAGTAGATGTAAGTAAATTATGAATAAATATACGGTTATTATTTCTGAAAATGCTCAAACTGATTTACGCAATTTATCCGAAACAATAAGTTACGAATATAAAGCTCCTGTTACGGCAAAAAAATATCTGAAAGAATTATATGCCGAAATGAGTAAACTTTCACGCGGTGCCGAATCATATCCTTCACAAACTCGTGCTTTCTATAGGCAATATGGTTTTAATGTACGGGCAATTATTTATAAAAAAATGACAATTGTATATGTAGTCGTAAATCAGTGTGTATATATAAAAGGTGTTATACCATCAGCCACAATAAAGGGATTGTAAAAAATAAAATAGCAACACACACGTGCACCGGTAGAATCGGGTAATACCCATAAATTAGACCTTAAAGATGTATTGAAATAGAATTATCTGGAAAAATTAAAATATCATCCTTCAACACCACAATAAAAAGTTTTTTATTACAAAAACGCAAAAGAGCGATAATCTATTGATTATCACTCTTTTTGCTTATTTTCGTGCGGCTGAAGGGACTCGAACCCCCACGCCTCTCAGCACCAGATCCTAAGTCTGGCGCGGCTACCAATTACGCCACAACCGCATGTTTTTTTCTTTAACGGGTGCAAAGATAACTATTTTTCTTTTGCCCGCAATATGAAATGGCATTTTTGTTTGATTTTAATTTTTGCAAAGCACCCAAGCGGTTGCAAAACGTTCGTCAGTGGTTCTCAATTCTTCCATAAATTGAATTGCCTCTTCTTTGTCAGTAAATGATTTAATAGCAACGCGATATGTTTTATGTGGCTCTAAAACCTTTGCCGCTGAATAATTTAATTCAGTCAATATTTTGCAATAATTTTCAGCTGTTTGCTGCGTGGGCATGCTGGCTACAATTACATGATAGTTTGCCGATTCAGTTTTCAGAACAGCATCATCTATTTGTTTAGCAATCATTTGCACTGAATCATTAGTCAATAGAGAATCTGCATTGATCTGCATTTTTGCTTCCGAAGTAAGTCTATTCAAATTAACAATAGCTGCCGATTGAGCATCGGAGAAAACAATATGCTCTTGTTGAAAAAATGAAATACTTACTAATAAAGCAATCGCAGCTGCATAACGCAAAACACGCTTTATCGAAGGCTGCTTTTGATTTGATGGAACAAATTGTTGATGTTTTTGTATATAATTAGGCAAATTCAAATCATTCAAACCAAAATTTGAAGGTATAAAAGCAGCTTCAAAATTCGGAATAAACTCAAAATTTCCTTCGTTGGTGAGGTAAAAAGTACCAAAATCGCCAAAAACAAAATTTCCATTTGCTTGAAGGTGCTTTTTAAGTGATAAAATTTCGTTCACTAAAAGCTCTTGAGCCAAGCGGTATGATATACGTTCGGTACGGGCGATTTCAATCACCAATAAACCATCAGCATGATGCATTAATGCGTTGAAGGAAATGACTTTACGTGGAGCTGTAATTTTAGTATCAACAATGCTTGCCGACAGCTGCTGAAGAACAAATCCACCTAGTTCGGGTACGACAACGTACTCGTTTCTACCCAAAAGTTTTTCGATATGTTGGTATATTTTTTCCACCGTGCAAAAGTAGCGTATTCAAATTGGAATAAAGAGGCTTTATTTAAAAAGTTATTAACAACTTGTCAAACCAATTTTACTTAGAAAATTTAAATTGCTTTTGCCCATTTTTTTTGTACTTTTGCGTTTCATTTTTCAAACAAAACAACGGTGAGAATTCTTTTAGTTTTCGTAGTTCTGCTATTTTTTATATCGTGCAAACAAACTGACGAGCCCAAAGTTTCGTCGGAATATATAAGCGAAGTATTTGATTATGTGTATGCTCCAGGGCAACATAGTGCATTAGCAACACCAACCGATACGGCATTTTTTATTGGAAATCCTGATAATCACACAAAATTTGTCTATTTAGGTGGCTTTGGTGGCTATATCATTGCAGGCTTCGACCACAACATCCCAAATCATGCTAGTGTCGATTTTGAAGTTATTTTAATGAAAAGTTCGACGCCCGAACCTGCCATAGTATATGTAATGCAAGATAAAAATGGCGATGGCAAACCCAACGAAACTTGGTACGAATTAAAAGGTAGTCAGTTCGAAAATTCGAGAAGAAACTACTGGGTTCGCTATTTTAAAGCAACTTCAGATACAACAAATATTACATGGAAGGATAGTGATGGAGCGACTGGGGAATTAAAAGCGGGATACGGAGCGACAAATTCTTCGGGTTGGTGGTGGCAATCAACAACTGCCGACAGCATCACCTTTTACGGAACGCGCCTGCCCGATGCGTATGAAAACACAGGATCGAATGGTGTTCAATTTTGGATTGTACCTGCTGGAAAATACAAATGGGGCTATGCCGAAAACAATTCGGGAGACGATTATGATGCTACAACTGGATCGAACAAATTAGACATATCGAATGCTATGGACGAAAGTGGGAATACTGTTTCATTGCCAAATATACGATTTCTGAAGGTGCAAACAGCTGTATTACAACAGGCTGGCTGGGTAAACGAAGTATCTGCGGAGTTACGCGGTGCAAGAGAAATAAAATAAATTTTTAATTCTTAATTTTCAATTTTTAATTTACACACATGGACTATTCAAAAATACCTTCCCCTTGTTTTGTATTAAACGAAATGGCATTTCGAAGAAATTTGGAGCTTATCCGGTCGGTAAAAGAGCGAGCAGGTGTCGAAATCATTTTGGCTTTCAAAGCATTTGCTATGTGGAGTGCCTTCCCTATTGTGCGCGAGTACATTACCTACTCCACTGCAAGTTCGCTTGCCGAAGCTCGATTGGCTTTCGAGGAAATGGGCAGCCCTGCACATACTTACGGGCCAGCATACACCGATCGCGAATTTCCTGAGATTGTAAAACTGAGCAGTCATATCACGTTCAATTCGCTCACGCAATTCGAACGTCTTTATCCTCAAACGCAGTTTTACAATGTTTCGTGCGGACTGCGTATTAATCCAGAGTTTTCGGATGTCGAAACCGATTTATATAATCCTTGTGCGCCTGGTTCGCGCTTGGGAATAGTAGCCAATTTGTTGGGCGATACATTGCCCGAAGGTGTGGAAGGGCTTCATTTTCATACGCTTTGCGAATCTTCTTCGTACGATTTAGAAAAAACACTTGCCGTAGTAGAAGAAAAATTTGGTAAATTTTTCCATCAAATAAAATGGTTAAATATGGGCGGTGGACATTTAATGACGAAAGCAGGTTACGATATAGAACATTTAATTTCGCTCTTGCAAAATTTCAAGATACGTTATCCGAATTTAAAAATCATACTTGAACCAGGAAGTGCTTTTGCTTGGCAAACAGGTGTTTTGCTATCGTCGGTAGTTGATATTGTTGAAAACAATGGTATAAAAACCGCTATGCTCGATGTATCTTTTTCGAACCACATGCCCGACTGCCTCGAAATGCCTTACAAACCAACCATTATTGGCGCTACCGACGTTATTACCGGTAAACCAACTTACCGAATGGGTGGAAATAGCTGTCTTTCGGGCGATTTTTACGGTTCGTGGTCGTTCGATGCAGAACTGAAAATTGGCGACCGTATCGTTTTCGATGATATGATTCATTATACTATGGTGAAAACCAATATGTTCAACGGAGTTTCGCACCCTTCCATCGGAATATGGTCAATGGAAAATGAATTCCGATTGGTGCGTGAGTTTGGTTACGAAGATTATAAAAATCGCATGTCGTAATTGGTTGATTGGTTGATTGGTTGATTGGTTGATTGGTGATTGGTTGATTGGTTGATTGGTTGATTGGTTGATTGGTTGATTGGTTGATTGGTTGATTGGTTGATTGGTTGATTGGTTGATTGGTTTTTATGTTAAATCAGGATTTTCAGGTCATAAAAAAATATGCAAAAAGTAAAACTATACGGTGCCATTAGCTTATCGATGCTATTTTGGTCATTTTCGTTTATTTGGACACGACAAGCCATTTTATCGTTTGAACCTGTAACTTTAGTTACATTTCGCCTGATTATTGCGTCTGTATTGCTGTTTTTAGTTTCTAAAATAGCTGGAAGATTTCAAATGATGCGCCGCGAAGATATAAAATGGTTTTTTCTGCTTGCTTTTTTCGAACCCTTCATGTATTATATTGGCGAAACTTATGGACTTACGATGGTTGATTCTACTTTGGCGTCGGTAATAATTTCTACAATTCCTCTTTTTGCACCAGTGCTGGCTTATTTTCTATTAAAAGAAAAAATATCGTATGCCAATATTGCTGGTATAATAGTGTCTCTTTCGGGAGTTTTTCTGGTTATTTACGAGCCAAAAGGTGGATTCGCGGCTAATCCTTGGGGAGTTATTCTTATGTTCTTAGCTGTTTTTTCGGCCATATCCTATACCACTACTTTACGGAAAATTTCGACACATTATACTACTATAAATGTCATTTTTTACCAAAGTTTTGTTGGTTTATTGTATTTCATACCCACATTCTTCATTACCGATTTTAGCAGTTTTTCAACGAGCAAAGTTACTTCCGAAGGTCTTTTTGCTTTATTTATGTTAGCTGTATTTGCATCGGTTATTGCTTTTGTACTTTTTGCTGGTGTGGTTCGTAAAATTGGAGTTGCACGTACAAATGTTTTTGTCAATTTGATTCCTGTTTTTACGGCAATATTAGCTTGGTGGCTATTAGACGAACGGCTTAACGGTTTGAAAATAATTGGAATTGCCATTACCGTTTTTGGATTATTTGTGAGCCAAATGGGAAAATTCAGATTCAAACTGAAACAAATTAAAGGCACTGAATACTAAAAATATAGCTCTATATCGCCATAATACGCTAAGTTTAACACTTTATGGCACGGTGATTGTTAAAAGTTTCGTGAATTATTACGCGAATATACTTCATGAAATTACTGAAAATCAAGTTCTTATTTATTTTGTTTTTGTGTCCAATTTTAATTTTTGGACAGGAAAACGCCTCTATGCCCGAACGAACTCCCGAACAAGAAGCTGCCAAACAAACTGAGAAACTGCAACAAGAATTAAACCTTTCGACCGAGCAGGCGCGCCAAGTTCACGAAATAAATCTTAAATATGCACGTGCTCGCCAAGTTTCGAATACGCGCATGGATGCTATTCAGCGCATTAAAGACAAAGAAGTGGAACTTTCGCGCGTTTTAAGCGAACATCAGCAATCAGTACTTCAGAACAAACGATACGAAAAATCTTCGTTTCAACCACAAGTTGGAAATAATCAGCAACGTGCAGTGCTGCAGTCCGAATCGAACCGACAACCGGCAAAAGCTATTGAAGCAGAGCGCAATTCATCTACGGTACGCCAAAATAATTCGACGCCTACAAGCACACGACAACCAACTACGAATCAACCTATTACAACTCGACCATATTCAACTGGAGATAGTCGTTCCACCTTTCGTAACCCAACAGACAGTCGAAGTTCTTCAGCCCGTTCGTCAAGTCCTGCTTCAAATTCAGCACCAAAAACCGCTGAACAAAGCAAGTCTCAACCCTCGTCAACCTCCCGTCAACCGTCCCCATCCGGACGCCGCTAAAAAAATGGGAGCACCGTCGTTTAGTTTCAAGCAATTTACTATTTTTCATGATAAATGTGCCATGAAAGTGGGCACCGATGGGGTGCTTTTGGGAGCATGGGCTGATGTAAAAAGCGCTTCGAAAATTTTGGATATTGGCACCGGTTCAGGTTTAATTTCGCTTATGCTTGCTCAACGAAGCACAGCCAGTATTACGGCAATTGACATAGATAAAGATGCTTGTAATCAGGCAAAAATAAACGCTGATAATACAATTTGGAACAATCGAATAGAAATTATCCAATCTGATTTGATGGCATTTAACAATATTTCGAACGAACAATTTGACCTTATTGTATCCAATCCACCTTATTTCAAAAACTCGCTTCAAACGCCCGAAATAGCTCGAACAACTGCCCGTCATGCAACAACCGATTTTCACAACGAAATAATCATTTCGAGTTTAAAAATGCTTACAGGGAATGGAAAACTATGTTTAATTTTACCAATTAACGAAGGAAATGAATGTATAGCGTTTGCTAAAAAAAATGAATTATTTTGTAATAAAAAAACAACTGTTTTTCCAAAATCAAACAGTGCGGCAAAGCGCATATTAATTGAATTATCGCGGCAAAACTCCCCTTGCATTGAATCTCAATTAACAATTGAATCGGAAATCCGTCATTCCTACACAGAAGATTTTAAAATATTGGTAAAAGATTTTTATTTAAAACTATAAAAAATCTATCTATATTTGCAACTCTAAAAATAAATTCAAACGAAATGAAAATACTGACTTTTTTCACCCTAATATTAATTACATTTTCTATCACTGCACAGACACCAGTAGATAATTTTCGCAGAAATACGCTTTTGCAAAATGCGAATATAAGCCTGATTGTAAAGGATTTAAAATCAGGGAGAATAATTGCAGAACAGAATGCGCACCAATCCGTAGTGCCAGCATCCACTATGAAAGTGGTTACAACTGCCAGTGCGCTCGAGTTATTAGGAGCCGATTTTCGTTTCAAAACAACAATTGAAGTGGATGGAGAGATTACAAAAGACAGCACGCTTAATGGCAATATTTACATAAAAGGCGGTGGCGACCCGACTTTGGGTTCTTATAAAATAGGCGAAACTGTTTTTTTGCAAAAATGGGTGGAAGCTGTGAAATTAGCAGGTATAAAAAAGATAAATGGATCACTCGTTGCTTGCGAAAGCATGCTCGAAAAACAAGTCATCAATCCCCGTTGGACTTGGGAAGATATGGGAAATTACTATGCTTCAGGCATCCACAGCATTTCGTATTTAGACAATACATTACAAGTATATTTCAAATCGGGAAAAATAGGTACCGTTCCAGAAATTTTGCGCACAATACCTTATATTGATGAATTGAAATTTTCGAATTATGTAAAAAGCACCGATACAAAATCCGACAATGCCTACTTTTATGGCGCCCCTTATAGCAAGGAACGATCCATTTTTGGAGAAATACCAGCCAATAGAACCGAATTTGTAGTAAAAAGTGATTTACCACATCCAGCACTTATTTTGCTTGCTGATTTCCGAAAAGCATTGGAGAATGCAGCTATAATAGTAACTGGTACAATGAGAGTAGACGACAACGATATATGCAATAAACACATTATTTACAGCCACTTATCCCCCACTCTATCCGAGATAATTAAAGACGTAAACGAAAACAGCAACAATCATTTTGCTGAATATGTATTTAAACAATTGAGTGTTTCGGATACTCAGCAGGGCACCAACGATGGCTCTAAAGCTAAAATTGAAAACCTTTGGCGTGTGAATAATTTATCGGTTTCCGAATTATTTCAATACGATGGTTCGGGACTATCGCCAACAAATGGTGTGTCGGCAAATTTCTTTGTCGGCATATTGGAATTTATGAAAATGAAGAGTAAAAATAGTGAGGCTTTCTACAATAGTTTACCTATTTCGGGAACCAACGGCACGCTTAAAAACTTTTTGGATAATACAGCGCTTCAAGGAAAAGTTCACGCCAAAAGTGGCACAATATCCCGCGTAAAAAGCTACACAGGCTATATAGAATTAACTAATCGCACCTTAGCATTTGCCATTTTGGTAAACAATGCCAATGGAAGTTCGAAAGAAGTTACGGCAAAAATTGAACAGTTTTTATTGGAAGTAAGTCAATTTAAAACCACTACCCCAAATCCCTAAAGTGCCTTTAATAACCAGCAAGCAGCAGCCCAATATCGTTGGCCGCAATTCCGTAATACTCACCAATTAAGCGGTTTACTAAAATACCACCATATACGTAAGCGCCATTGCGGAAGCCAGCGCTTTCGTCAACTGCCTGCTTTACTCCTCCCGAATGCCCAACTTTGAGTACCATAGGAGCAAAAATATTACTAAGTGCCATAGATGCTGTTCGAGCCACACGCGAAGATATATTGGGTAAGCAATAATGAATTACACCATGTTTTTCGAAATACGGACTTTCTAATGTGCGGCATCTAGAGGTTTCGAAACAGCCGCCTTGGTCCACACTTAAATCGATAATAACAGCACCTGGTTTCATAGTTTTCACCAGTTCTTCGGAAACCATAAATCGCTCTGAACCATAAATATAGCGCAAATTTCCGATTACAGCATCGGCCGAAGCCAAGGCTTTGAATAAAACTGCCGGATGAATAACCGAAGTGAATACTTGTTGTCCCAAATAATGCTGAATTTTGCGCAATTTGCTTATATCATGGTCGAAAATCTTGACTTGTGCACCCAGTGCCAAAGCCGTTCGAGCAGCCACTGTACCCGTAATACCTGCACCCAAAATGAGTACTTCTGTCGGCGAAATGCCAGCAACACCACCCAACAAAATGCCTTTTCCGCCATGCTCATTACTCATTAATTCGGCAGCCACCGCAATGGCAGTGCTTCCTTCAATTTCGGAAATGGAGCTCACAACGGGAAATATTTTTTGTTCGTCGCGAATCAATTCATAAGCAAAAGCATTCATTTTCTTTTTCATCAAAAGCGAAATGCTTTCAGCTGTCAAATTATTGAGTTGCAACATCGAAAAAACGGTAGAACGATCATGCATCATCTCTATTTCAGACAACATAGGAGGAGTAATTTTCAGCACAATATCAGCCGAAAAAACATCCGAAGGCGAATCGACCATAAAAGCGCCCGCCTCACTGAATTGCAAATCGGAATAAGCCATTGCCTCGCCCGCTCCTCGCTCAATATACACACTATGACCCTCTTCGGTAACAATAGAAACACCTTCGGGAGTGAGTGGCAGACGTGTTTCGAGAGTTTTATCTTCCTTTGGGATACCAATCGACAATCGGGGTTGGCGGGCAATTTCGCGTAGCAAACATTCTTCGGGAAAAAGTGAACGTTGCGTTTTGGGGTCGAGTTTCATTGTTATAGTTGAAAAGTGAATAATCGGTAGCGGCTACAAAACTAAAAACAATTATTTAAATAAACAAACAAACAGAACAAAATCGGTTTTAAATTTTCAATTTTTCCATTTACAACACATCTATATGAATCATATTTTGGCTTCAAAATATGATTTCCTACTATAATCTACCTTCTAATTTTAAACTTCTAACTTTAAATGCCTATCTTTGCAGCCCTTATGGACAGCAAAAAACTCAACGCACATATTGCAATTATCGTAGCCAATCTTTTTTTTGGATTAAACAACCCCATTTCTCGGTCGTTGATGCCAGAAATAATTGATCCTTTTGCACTTACCTATTTCCGTTTGGTAGGTGGAGCAATTCTTTTTTGGGCTTCTATTGTTTTTGTAAAATATGAAAAGGTACCATTTAAGGATATTATATTGTTATTTTTTGCGGCTTTTTTTTCACTTTCTGTCAATCAAATACCATTTTATTACGGACTTTCGAAAACATCGCCTATCGATGCATCCATTGTGGTTTCTACTTTACCAATTGTAAGCATGTTGCTTGCTGCCTTAATTATCAAGGAACCCATTACTTTTAAAAAAGCATTAGGTGTTATTGTAGGGGCTTCGGGAGCATTATTTTTGATACTATCCGAAGATATTTCGAAAGTTGGCAGCGGCAATTTAGTTGGAAACCTAATTGTATTCTGTGCCGTCATTTCGTTTGCGCTCTACCTCAATTTATTTAAAAAATTAATATCAAGATATTCACCTTTTACCATCATGCGTTGGATGTTTCTTTTTGCAGCCATACAAACTTATCCATTTTGTCACAGTTACATAGAAGCAGTTAATCCATTAATTTTTAACGGTTCGGTAATGTTACGTGTAGCATACATTATTATTTTCGCCACTTTCATTTCGTACATACTACTTGGCGCTGCGCAAAAAAACTTATTGCCCACCACGCTTAGCATGTACAATTACACACAGCCAATTATTGCATCGCTCGCGACCATTGCCATGGGGCTCGATGCGTTTGGATACGACCAATTGATATCAATTATTTTAGTATTTGTAGGCGTTTATATTGTAACACAAAGTAAAACTCGTGAACAAATTGATAGTGAGCGAGCACAAAAATCAGTCGAAAAGACTTTGTAATACAGCAACCGAATTGAGCCCATTGAAGCCCGAAATATGTAAGCGATAGTATTCAATAAGCGTTTTGAGCAGTTCGGCACGTTGCACTCGTGCCAATATTAAATTATTCATTGTAAAATAATTAATACTGCCCAAGGCACAAAGACTCTGTGCTTGCACATCACCAATATAATGGGCATGAAGCGGTTTATCCCATCGGAACTCACCATTAATCAAATCAAAGTACTTGCCTAACTCAGCATCCAAATGCGGTTCGAAACCCAAAAAACGGGTTAATTTGAGCATGAAAATAAGATGAAAATTGGCGGGAATATCATGCGTACAATCCAACACTTCGATTGACTGACAAAGAAAAAGAAAAAGATGTTCGTCGGGCGTGCTATGTTTAATACTTCTGAAAAGCAACTCGGAAATAAAAAGAGCAAGCGCATTTTTTATAGGGTCGTAAGGAATACCAATCAAAGGCAAGTCGATCCGAATATCTTTGATTGAATGAATTTCTTTTGCTGGATTATAAAACAAATCCATACCGACGACATTTAAGGGCTGAAAAATAGCAGCTTTAGTTGCAGAGCGCTTATTAGAAATGCCACGCACCAAAAAGGAAGTGCGACCATACATTTCTGTATATATAGTAACAATCCACGAAGTGTCGGAATATTTGGTGCTATGCAGTACAACACCTTTCGTTTTTGTTAGCATAAATAGCGTTTAATCTTTGCAAATATACTGTTTATTTGCGAAAAGAATGAAAATAGGCATACAAATAAGCGAGCAAAAAAGCATTTTTACCATAAAAAACCGAAGTATTAATTATTTAAAGGCATTACATCTGAAACAATCACGAATTTAATTATTTGACATTCAAAAAGATAGGAAAAATATAAAAATATTTTATATAAAGTGTTTGTAGATTGAAAAAACTACCGTATATTTGCACCCGCAATTGAGAGCAACTATTGTTACAACTGCAACGACCATAAATGGTCCCTTCGTCTATCGGTTAGGACGCCAGGTTTTCATCCTGGAAAGAGGGGTTCGACTCCCCTAGGGACTACTATAAATTAAGAAATTAAAAAAAATAAATTTGAGATGGCAAATCACAAATCTTCGATAAAAAGAATTCGTCAAACAGAAAAGCGCAAATTGCACAATCGTTATTACGCTAAAACAGCTCGTAATGCAGTTCGTAATTTACGTGCGACAACTGAAAAAGCAGTTGCAGCCGAAATGTTACCAAAAATTAGCTCTATGCTTGATAAATTAGCTAAACGCAACATTATACACAAAAACAAAGCTTCGAATTTAAAATCGAAACTTACCGTTTTCGTAAATAAATTAGCATAATAGCTTCTTTGAAAATATCCAGAAGCCCTTTTCCTCACGGAAAAGGGCTTTTTTGTCGTTGAAATTATATAAAAATACACTTATAATTTGATTTTGCTAAACTGCCTAATCAGTTACTAGCCGAAAGAATGTTTATTAGGGAAATTATACCGTACAGTAAAAGACAAAAGCGGTGGATTTTCAAGAGTTACCAAATAAATAGTACGATAAAGTAGAAAAGTCATACTTTAAATCATTTGGCACTGTTTCTCGAAGTACACAAAACAACTATCAATATATTCTGAATTTCTTCAAAAATAGAAATACTAATACATCGGCTGAATTTTTCAATGCTAAAATCAAAACTTATAAATCAATGTCGTTTATTAAGCAAATAGATATGACTCCGAAAGAGTCAAATATTTATAGAATAAATGCTATTCTATAAACATCCGACCCCTATTGGGGTCGAAACATCCTTTACTAGACGATATTGGCTTAAAAATCTCAATTTAGAGGTGCAAAAGATACCCCTCTCTTCCTCTTTAGAATAACAAAAATATATGCTTAATTTTCACACCAAACCTTTTGACTTTATCCATTTTTTTGCGCTAATATAGTATTAAAATTGAACAAGTAGGGCAATAGAGAAAAAATCAACTAAAAGAAAAACGCTAACTCCTTTATTATGAGGAATTAGCGTTTTACATTGCGGTACGGACGGGACTCGAACCCGTCTCGCCAAAGGCGAGATGACAGGGTGGCATTCTAACCAACTTTATTTTTATATTCTAAAATAATTTTCTGCAAAAATTCCGAATTATAACGTTTGATTTGTTTTTCCGTGATTAAAGCTTCACGCTTTGTATTATATTCGGCAAGATAAACTAATTTCCATGGCATTTTTGTTCTTGTATAGTGACTTTCACCGTTATTGTGTTGTAAAAGTCGTTTTTCAACATCCTCAGTATAACCTTTGTAATAGGTATTGTCTTTTAACGATTGAAGTATATAAACTAAATACGGCATAAATAGCAATTTCTTTTTTATAAAAAAAGCAACTCATTTCTGAATTGCTTTTGCGGTACGGACGGGACTCGAACCCGCGACCTCCGCCGTGACAGGGCGGCATTCTAACCAACTGAACTACCGAACCAGGTAGAGTGCTTTATTTCTAAGGCGGTGCAAAGATAAGTCATTTTTTTCATTCTACAATAGCTCTAAACAAAATATTTTGATTTTCTTTAAAAAAAATACTTCTAAATTTTATTGGTAGCATTTATCGGAATACTTGTGCTTTCATTGTTTAAATCAATATGAAAAGACAACCATCTGTTTCGAATTAAAATGTTATCTTTGCAGCCCTATTATTTAAAAATTGAAACGAAATGAATCTCAACGACAATACTGCTATTTTATTAATCCATTGCCCCGACAAACCTGGTATTTTGGCTGCCGTAACCGAATTTATTAATCAACACAAAGGAAATATACTCTATTTAGATCAATATGTAAACCGCGAGGACAAAATTTTCTTTATGCGCGTGGAATGGGAGCTTACTGATTTTCAAATTCCAAAGGATAAAATTGAAGAGTATTTTCAAACCTTGTTGGCGGTGCGGTATGATATGAATTTCCGACTTTATTTTGCAGAAACAAAACCTCGTATGGCAATTTTTGTTTCAAAAATGTCGCACTGCCTATACGATTTACTTTCGCGCTATGCTATGGGCGAATGGAATGTGGAAATTCCACTTATAATAAGCAACCACCCCGATATGGAGTCGGTTGCTAAGCGCTTTGGAATTGAATACCATTATTTGCCAATTAACAAAGAGAACAAAGCCGAACAAGAAGCAAAGCAGTTGGAATTGATGCGCAAAAACAAAATAACTTTTTGTGTACTTGCTCGCTATATGCAGGTACTTTCGGCGGACTTTATCAACCATTACCCCGACAAAATCATTAATATCCATCACTCGTTTTTGCCTGCTTTTGCAGGTGCAAAACCCTATCATGCTGCCCACGAACGTGGCGTGAAAATTATTGGTGCCACTAGCCACTATGTAACGAGCGATTTGGATGCTGGGCCAATTATCGAACAAGGTGTAACGCATATTTCGCACAAAGATACCGTAGAAGAGTTGATACGAAAAGGGCGCGATTTGGAGAAAATTGTATTATCGCATGCGGTAGATAAACACATCAATCGAAAAATTTTAGCTTTTCAAAATAGAACAATCGTTTTTCAATAAACAAAAAGCCGGTAGAATTCATTCTCCGGCTTTTTGTTTAAAAAATTAGCAACTTATTTATTTTGCAACCCGCTCTAACCATTTTACCATAGCGAGCATTACAAGCATAGACATCACGCAAACGGCTACAAAAACAGACCAAGTAATGGAAATAGAGATGTTTTCGTACATCATGGCTCCGAGCACCAACGAAAAATTACCTACTGCTGTAGCTGTGAGCCAACCACCTTGCATTAGACCCTGCATATTTGCGGGTGCAACTTTCGAAACAAACGAAAGTCCCAAAGGCGAAATAAACAATTCGGCTATGGTAAGGATGAAATAAACAGCAAAAAGCAACCATGGAGTAACCCTTTCAGCTTCGGGCAAGCCCCCTTGTGCGACTGTATCTTTGAGCATTGGTAGTCCGACAGAGCCAACAGCCATAAGCGCAAAAGCCGCAGCCGCAATTCCCATTCCAATAGCAATTTTTTTAGGCGTCGAAGGTTCTTTTCCTCTTTTTGCCATAGCTCCAAAAATAGCAATAACAAGTGGTGTAAGAAATACCACTAAAAATGGATTGATAGATTGAAAAATTTCCACCGAGTTGAAAATACCACCTAAATGTGTATAATCTTTGGCAAACATAGTGAGTGTTAACCCATTTTGATGGAACGAAAACCAAAAGAAAATAACAACACCAAACACTGCTAAAAGGGCATAAATACGTTGTTTAATTTCCTGTGCATCTTGTTTAATCTCTTCTTTTGAAAAATTAGAAACTGTCGTTGTTTTCGATTTTGGATTGGGTAAAATACGTTTGGTAACAATGAAAATGAGCAGTGAAATGAGCATTGCCACAACGGCTGTGAGAAATGCATAATGAAAACCGGTATTGAAGGCGTCGAGATATCCAACAGCAAAAGCAGATAAATCGGTTGGAGCAACATCATTCGAGACTTTCAAAGCCAATTCAGAGAAACGACCACTAGCAACTTCTTCCGTCATTTTCCCATCCAAGTACTGGTGACAAAGCCCAGGTAAATCGGAGTTATATGCAAAACCCTGCATTCCGACAAAGGTATTTCGAACCCATGTTGCCAAAAATGGCGCAAACATTGCCCCAATATTAATAAACATATAAAAAATCTGGAATCCCGCATCACGTTTGCTTCGGTACTCATCGTTATCGTACATTTGCCCAACAAGTGCTTGCAAATTGCCTTTAAAAAGTCCGTTTCCAAAAGCAATAACCAACAAAGCAGCAAGTGCCACATACTTAGTGGTGATAAGCGCTGGCATTGCCAAAAACAAATAGCCAGCTGTCATAATAACGAGGCCAGCAATAATAGTTCCTTTGTAATTTTGCAATTTATCGGCAATAGTGCCACCAACTAAAGCTAAAATATAGATGGCTCCATAAAAAATGGAGTACAAACCGCCAGCCTCTGTACCCGAAATATTAAACTTCGACATTAAAAATAAGGTCAGAATTGCCATCATGGTGTAAAACCCAAAACGTTCGCCCATATTAGCTAATGCTGCTGATACTAAGCCCTTCGGATGATTTTTAAACATAAAATGTGTGTTAGATTGTTTTATTAAATTGTAAGAAATGTTTTAAACGCGACAAATATAGTAAAATTGTAAGAAACTTAAATATTTATACAAGATTTTAATACTATTTTTTTTGAAAAAAAGTTTAACTTTGCCATCGTTTACACAATTAAGAAATAATAAAATTATAACGTTATGATTACATTTAAAAAGTATAGCTCAATAGAAAACACCTTCGATGCCGAGTTTCTCGAAAAAATAAGAATACAAACTGCCGAAAATTTAGAATATGTGGTGCAAGAAAAAGTGCATGGCGCTAATTTTTGTTTGGTTACAGATGGACAAACCGTATTTGCCGGTAAACGTACTGGATTGATTGTAAGCAACGAAAAATTTTATGATTACGAAGAGTTGTTAGAACGATACAAACTCAAAGCATTGGCATTGTATGCTGCGGTAAAAGAAAAATACCCTGACACAGATTCTGTATCCGTGTTTGGAGAAATATTTGGAGGTAATTATCCACATCCAGAAGTAAAAAACGATGCACGTGTTATATGCATTCAAAAAGGAGTTAATTATTGTCCCAATCATGAGTTTTATGTATTCGATTTGTATCTTTCGAATGGCGAAACAGGTCGGTTCCTTTCGGTTGATGATTCGAATTTATTTTTTGAAAAATACGATTTTTTTTATGCCAAAACATTGTTTAAAGGCAATCTGGAAGAATGCCTGAATTATCCGAATCAGTTTCCGAGTCTAATTTCCGAGTGGCTGGGTCTGCCACCTATCGACGATAATGTATGCGAAGGTGTAGTGATTCGACCAACGGATGTGGTTTATTTGCACAATGGTTCGCGGTTACTTCTAAAAAACAAAAATGCCCGCTTTGCCGAAAAAAAATCTGTCAAAAAACGTCAACCCCGCTTGTTAGTTGAAGTATCGTACAGCAAAATACTTGCTGATTTACTGGATATTAGCGAAGAGTATGTAACCGAAAATAGATTGAATAATGTAATAAGCAAAATTGGACAAATATCTGTCCCCAAAGACACCGGTAAGCTGATAGGCATGTTTAGCAAAGATATTTTAGACGATTTTTTGAAAGAACATTCGGGCAAATATGCCATGTTGGAAAAAAGCGAACAAAAAATTCTGAATAGACATATCAACATGCAAGCAACAGAATTAATCAAAAAGGTTTATTTTAAGCTGAATTTACAAAAATAAAAAATTCAACCACAAAAGGAATAACAAAAGAAGAAAATAATAAATTTTGTCTTTACAAAAGGATTATGAGGTACTCCATCGCTATGTATTAATCAAACAACCCCCTCAAGTTTTGTCAACAATTCTTCAACGGATTTGAGTTCTACAGCATTAATTATCCAACATTCGGGAGTGATTTTTATAACTACTTCGGCTTCTTCTACCACCATATAACCAGCACGAGCCAATGCCCGCAAAGTCCAATACATGCGGGTTTTGTCTCCTTCAACCCATACTTTTTTAGTCATGGGATAGTTCATCGAAAAGTTACCGTTGGCTGAATTGAAATAGTACGATTTGCTTTGAAACGCTTCGTGGAAATGTCCCTGCAACACTAAATCTTCGGGTACGCCACACTCAATTCCGTCGGTTTTTGTCATCAACCATATTCGATCGGCAGCCTGCAATGCCATATCCAATTCGTGCGTCGAAATAACCACCGACTTGCCGGTTCGGTGCGCTAATTTATGCAGCAATAACATAATTTCCACTCGGTTGGGCAAATCGAGATGTGCCGTAGGTTCGTCTAACAAAATAAGTGGCGTATCCTGTGCCAGTGCTTTGGCTATCATTACACGCTGCCGTTCACCATCCGAAAGTTCATTCAGATGACAATCGGCTTTAGCCTCCAAATGCACCATTTCAATAGCTTCGTTCACAATACCGTAATCCGCCTCCGACAAACTCCCCCACCAATTGCAATACGGTTGACGACCCATGCGGACAATATCCGCTACTGTTGCATTTTCGATATCCACTTTTTCGGTTAAAACAAGAGCTAACTTTCGAGCTTTTTCGTGAATTCGTATTTTATCTAATTCCTGATTATCTACCAATACTTTTCCGTAAAGCGGTTTTTGCAATCCCGCCAAGGTTCGCAGCAAAGTAGATTTTCCACAACCGTTTTGACCAATAAGACACACCAATTCGCCTGCCTTCAACTCTAAATTGAGGTCGGACTGCACAACGATTTTTTTCTTTTTTTTAGAATAACCGATGGAGAGATTATGTGTATTTAGAATGGAAGACATATTATCTTATTAAATTGCCCCAAACCCCTAAAGGGGCTTTAAGATTAGACCATTCGGAACTAATTTACATCCCCTTTAGGGGCTTGGGGCTGTATTTACTTATTTTTTCTTTAATATAATCCACAATATTATTGGTGCACCAAACAGCGAACTAATTGTATTTATGGGCAATGTGTATGATGGCATTTGCGAAATTAAATCGCAAACTAACAAAAGTGAAGCCCCGCAAAGCATGGTTGCCGGAATCAGAATTTTGTGCGTTGATGTTTTAAAAATGCCGCGCGCAATATGCGGAATGGCCACACCAACAAACGCAATGGGACCCGTAAACGCAGTAATACCACCCGCCAGCAAACCTGTTGCTAAAATTATAAAAAAGCGGGTTTGAATAACAGAAACTCCCAAACCACGCGCATAATTTTCGCCCAATAGCAATACGTCCAAGCGTTTGTGTAGCATCATCGTCATTATCAAACCAAGTAGAATGATAGGCAATAAAGCTTGCATATACGTCCATGTTACGGCACTCAAACTGCCAAATGTCCACATTATAAACAACTTAATCGCATCGGGATTACTGAAATTTTGCATAACACTCACTACCGAACCAGCAATGGTGCCAAACATAATGCCCACAATAAGCAGCGAAACTGCATTTTGAATGCGAAAAGAAACGCCCAACACCATCAAAAGAACTAATGCTCCACCAATTACCGCTGCCAAAATCATTGCCCAACCGCTATTCATTAAAATGGCAGGTAAAAAACCTGATGCCATAGTAACCAACGCCACGCCCAAACTCGCACCTGAACTCACTCCCAAAATATAAGGTTCAGCCAGCGGATTGCGAAAAAGCGTTTGCATCATCAGTCCGGCAACCGACAAAGCAGCGCCTGTAAGTATGGCCGTAATAGCTTTTGGCAATCTAAAATTTAGCAAAATTTCCGTATTTATACTTTCGCCTTTTCCGAAAAACACATCCAATATTTCGCGAAAAGGAATGGTAATGCTACCCCAAGCCAAATCGGACAGGAAAAGTAACATTGTCAGCACCAACAAAATTGCAAAATATATGAAATTTCGGCTTCTCATTCGGAGTTTACTCTAATTTTTTAGTGTATGTAAATTTGTAACCCGGCAAAAGTTCTGGGTGCAAAATTGCTATCACATCGCTCAACAATAAATCGGGGCGGGCAACGGCGCTTTCCCAAAAATCGTTTGCCGACGAAGGCAAAAGGCGATTATTAAAATTATATACCTGTTTTTGCTTAAATGCTTTGAAAAGCGTATGTTTTGTGTCGGCATTTTGTAACTCACTCAAGGAGTTGAAGTTGCAATTTAACCAAACATCGCAATCCGAGAAGTTTTTAAGTACAGTTTCAACATTCAGCGGTAAACTTCCGGCTGTAGTATCGTTTCTATAAAAATAGTTGGCCCCCGCATCGGTGTACAATTTTGCCATGTAATTACGCCCCGAAGGCATATACCACGTACCGCGGAAACTATTACCGGCAACAATGCGTGGTTTTACTTTCACGTTTGCAGCTTTTGCTTTTATCGATTCGTAATTAGCACTAACTGCATTAAAAACACTGTCGGCAATCCTCTCTTTATTGTAAAATGCAGCCACAAACTTAATCCATTCGGCACGGGCAAGGAGCGATTTTTCCATCCATTCTACATTGAGAATAACCGGAATACCAGCCTGCGAAACCCGCTGCGAATAAGGGTCGTTTTGATTGTAGCCGCTCATCATTACTGCTTCGGGTTTTAGTTGCAGCGTTTTTTCCACATTTACATTAAAAGCATCTCCTAAATCGGTTAATTTGCCTTCGTTGAATTTTTTCAAAACTGCTTTATTGTAAATTAAATGTGGTGAGCAAACAGCTGTAAGTGAATTTATTTTGTCCAACAAGCTCAGAAACTCGAAATGCGTAACTGAAGTAGCAGCAAGTGATTTTATTGGAACAACAACCTTTTGTCCGTTATCGGGAGTTTGAGTCTCTTTGTTTTTCACTAAAAAATAACGCGCATATACTTCGCCTTTTTTCCACGGACTATAAACAATAACTTCTTTGTATTGGCTGTGATATAAAACATCGAAGCCTTCGGCATATTGTAATTGGAGTGAATCGATTGCGACATCGGAAGATTTATCGGCAGTCGATTTTGGAGTGCAAGAAAGGAAAAGAGTAACAATAAGTAAACAGCCCCAAGCCCCTCCCGATAAATGAATCGGGATAAATGGCGGGGGTTCACAATAGTTTCGTCTAAATATATTTATTTTAAGTAAACTCATTTTATAATTGATTGGAGCACAAAGATAGTTTAAAAAGCAAAAAAGAGAAAATTGCCGAAGCCATTTTCTCTTTTTTAATTTGTAATGATTTAAAAAGCTTACACGCGTCTTTCTTTGATACGGGCTTTTTTACCTGTAAGTGCACGCAAATAATACAATTTAGCACGACGAACTTTACCATGTTTATTTACTGTAATACTTTCGATAAAAGGCGAATCGAGCGGAAAAATACGCTCTACACCTACGTTACCCGACATTTTACGTACAGTAAAACGTTTTTTGTTTTCGTGACCAACAATTTTGATAACATCACCACGATACTCCTGAATACGTTCTTTGCTACCCTCAATAATACGGTAAGCCACTGTTACAGTGTCGCCGGCTTTAAATTCGGGGTGTGTTTTTTCAACAAGAAATGCTTGTTCTGCAATTTTAATTAAATCCATTTTGCTCTTTTTTAAGTAATTAGTGCGCAATATTCACAGACTTCTATCTATTCTGTCAGAGATTACGCTAAATTGGACTGCAAAAGTACTCTTTTTATTTTAAACTTCAAAACAACCGATAATAAATTATTGTGTGTAACGATTCAATAACGAACTAACATAACCAGCTTTGTTTTTTATAACAATAACAGTAGGGCGAATTCAATCAAAAAAGGGAGGTAGAGGAAGGAAACCTAAATACATAACGCATTGAGATACAAAGAACTTGACTGAAACACAGACAAGTTCTTTAAAAAAATATAAAAAGCTGATTACGTGTGAAGAAATCCGCGTCAAAATTACGGAATAAATTTCATATAAATGCAAATAATATCGTATCTTTGTGCCCGAAATAAAAATATATTAAAAACAATCCTGTAATTTTATGAACGTAGTTACAAAAACCATCGCATTGGGTGATGGACGTGAGATTACCATTGAAACCGGTAAATTGGCCAAACAGGCTGATGGTTCGGTTATGGTACGCATGGGTGATACCATGTTATTGGCAACAGTTTGTTCGGCTAAAGATGCTGTACCTGGAACCGATTTTATGCCGCTTTCGGTAGAGTATAAAGAAAAATATGCCGCTTTTGGCCGTTATCCTGGGGGATTCCTCAAACGCGAAGGTCGTGCATCTGATTATGAAATTTTAGTTTGTCGCATTGTCGACCGTGCTTTGCGTCCTTTGTTTCCAGATGATTTTCATGCAGAAACATTCGTAACCATTACCTTGGTTTCGTCAGATGGAAAAGATATGCCGGATGCATTGGCAGGTTTAGCTGCATCGGCTGCGTTGGCAGTTTCGGATGTTCCGTTTAACGGACCAATTTCTGAAGTGCGTGTAGCGCGTATTAATGGCGAATTTGTAATAAACCCTACTTTCGAACAATTGACTACAGCCGATATGGAAATCATTGTGGCTGCAACTATCGATAATATTATGATGGTTGAAGGCGAAATGAAAGAAGTAAGCGAAGAAGATTTACTTGCAGCTATGAAAGTAGCACACGAAGCTATCAAAATTCATTGTCAAGCACAATTGGAATTGATGGAAGCGGTAGGTAAAACTAAAAAACGCGAATATTGCCACGAAGTAAACGACGAAGATCTGAAAAAAGATATTTGGGCAAAAACGTATGATAAAGTGTTTGAAGTTGCAAAAGCTTGCAATCCAAACAAACACGAACGCATCGAAAACTTTGAAGCTATCAAAGCGGAATATATTGCTGGTTTAGACGAAGAAGAAGCAGTTGCTAAAAAAGCATTGATTGGAAAATACTACCACGATGTGGAAAAAGAAGCTATGCGTCGTTCTATTTTGGACGAAGGCAAACGCTTGGATGGTCGTAAAACTACCGAAATTCGTCCTATCTGGTCGGAAGTAGATTATTTACCAGGAGCACATGGCTCGGCAGTATTTACACGTGGCGAAACACAATCGTTGACTACGGTTACTTTGGGTACCAAAATGGACGAAAAATTAATCGACGATGCGCTTTTCAAAGGAAAAGAACGTTTTATGTTGCATTATAATTTCCCTCCATTTTCTACTGGCGAAGCGCGTGCATCTCGTGGTGTAGGTCGTCGTGAAGTAGGACATGGAAACTTGGCACTTCGTGCGTTGAAAAACATGATTCCTGACAATTATCCTTATGTAGTACGTGTGGTTTCGGATATTTTGGAATCGAATGGTTCATCGTCGATGGCTACCGTTTGTGCTGGTACATTGGCATTGATGGATGCAGGTGTTGAAATGAAAAAACCAGTTTCGGGTATCGCCATGGGATTAATTTCGGAAAATAAAGGTAAAAACTTTGCCGTACTTTCGGATATTTTGGGCGACGAAGATCATTTGGGCGATATGGACTTTAAAGTAACAGGTACTGCCGACGGTATTACCGCTACGCAAATGGACATTAAAGTAGATGGACTTTCGTACGAAATTCTTGAAAAAGCGCTGAGTCAAGCAAAAGAAGGTCGTATGCATATTTTGGGTAAAATTAAAGAGACTTTATCCGAACCACGTGCTGACCTCAAGCCAAATGCTCCACGTATTGTGGCCATGATGATTCCGAAAGAAATGATTGGCGCAGTAATCGGACCTGGTGGAAAAATTATTCAAGCTATGCAAGCCGAAACGGGCGCTACCATTACCATTGAAGAAATTGGCGACCAAGGACGTGTAGAAATTGCAGCTAATAATAAAACGGCTATCGACGCTGCCATTGCTCGTATCAAAGGTATTGTTTCTATTCCTGAAATAGGCGAAACTTATCCTTCGAAAGTAAAATCGGTAATGCCTTACGGTGCATTTGTTGAATTTATGCCGGGCAAAGAAGGTTTACTTCACATTTCGGAAATCGACTGGAAACGCATTGAAACAATGGATCAGGCTGGTATCAAAGAAGGCGATATGATTGATGTTAAATTATTGGACATCGACCAAAAAACGGGCAAATACAAATTGTCGCGCAAAGCATTAATGCCACGTCCTCCAAAAGAATAGAATTGACCCTAACCCGTTCGACTGAGCTCACGCTGAAGCCTAAAGGGGGATAAGATAAGAAAAAAAAGCTGCAATCCGTAAATGGTTTGCAGCTTTTTTTTATTTTTCAGCGTTCACTACTAATATATCTTTTAGGTTCGTGGTGTAGCGAGGCGAAAGTCGTTCTTGTTTCATTTTCCAAACGCGCCCTACGTCCTGCGCCGCCAAACGTATTTTTTGTTGTCCGTAGAGTTGATTTATATGGTCAACGGCTTTCATCAGTTGAATGTGCTTTACATTTCGATTTTCGAAAAAGTTCAGTTGCTGATTTTCTTCGGGTGTAAAATCCATGACAATTACGCCCGCTTTTTTATAACCATAGCCCTTTTTGAAAATCCGCTCGAGCCCCTGAAGAGCAAACTTGGTAATTTCAATGCCCGAATTGGTGGCAAAAGGTAGCTTGAGTACAATATTTTTACTATACTGCTCTTGGTCTTGCCGAAAACCATTGGTATGAATAAAAACCATAATGCTATTACAACACGAATGTTGCGCTCGCAATTTAGCACTACAACTCACTGCAAAACTGGCTACTCGCTCTTTTATTTGCGCTAACTCGGTATAATTTGTTTCGAAAGTGCGTGTTGTGGCAATGTTCTTTTTATCTTTTACATCCTCCAATTGCAAAGTTGGAATGCCCTGTAAGTCATGTTTTAAGCGCAAACCCACCACCGTCATCATATCGCGCACCCATCGGTCGGAAAGTTGCGTAAATTGATAAGCAGTAGTAATGTTCATTTCTTGCAATCGGCGTGCATGTCTACGACCAACACCCCACACATCCTCTATCTTGAGCCATTTAAGTGCTTTTATTCGTTGCTCTTCAGTTTCGATAGTGTAAACGCCGCTGGTGCGTTCGGGAAATTTTTTGGCAATACGATTTGCCAATTTTGCCAATGCCTTGGTAGGTGCAAACCCCACACTTACTGGAATTCCAGTCCATTTGAGTACTTTATTTTTCATTTCCACGCCAATACTATTCAAATCGTGAAGCTCGAAGCCATTGAAATCAAGAAACGCCTCATCGATGCTGTAAATCTCCATTGCGGGACAAAATTCAGATAAAACAGTCATAACTCGGTGGCTTAAATCGCCATATAAAGCAAAGTTCGACGAAAAAACATGCACCCCATTCGCCTCAACTAATTGATTAATTTTAAAAGCTGGCGCACCCATTGGTATACCCAGTGCTTTTGCTTCATTACTACGCGCAATTACGCAACCATCGTTGTTTGATAAAATAACAACAGGTTTTTCGCGCAAAGCAGGATTAAAAACCCGTTCGCACGAAGCGTAAAAATTATTGCAATCGATTAAAGCATACATATTGGTTGATTGGTTAATTGGTTCATCGGTTAATTAGTTCATCAGTTCATCTTGTTAATCAGGTCATCGGTTGATTAGGTTATCGGTTAATTGGGTCATCGGTTGATTGTATTTTCTGTTGTCCGCTGTCTGTGGTCTGTGGTCTGTCGTCCGCTGTCTGTTGTCTAAATATCAAACGTTCTTAATTACGAATGTAACTATTCCCCATATAACAAGCGTATTACCTTCCTCAACGTGTATGGGTTTAAACTTTTCGTTGGCTGGCATAAGCCAAATACCCGAACTGTCAATTTTTATTCGTTTAAGCGTAAATTCACCATCTACATAACAAATGGCAATTTTACCATCCGATGGGTCAATACTTTTATCCACAATAAGCAAATCACCGTCATTGATGCCTGCATCACGCATCGATTCGCCTTTTACTCGAGCATAATAGGTTGCAGAGGGGTGTTTTACCAAATGTCGATTCAAGTCAATCGTCAGGTCGACAAAATCGGTGGCAGGCGAAGGAAAGCCTGCACTCACAGCCTCCATTAGGGGAAGAGAAAGTTCAGTTTCGGTTTCTGCCGAAAAAATATCCATTGTGCGAGAGCTATATACTTGTAATGCAGCCATTTTAAAAAATTAAAATCAATCTATTTTTGTTTTGTAAAAATAAGCTATTTGGTTGGTTTTTGAAGCCAGTCTATCGTTAAAAAAAACATTAAAAGTTAGAAGATTAAAATTGCACTAAAAGCAAAACAGCGATTCTTCACAGAGTCGCTGTTTCTTTTTTTCGAAAATCAATTATCAATAGTATTTAGGTTACTATTCAACCTGTTTTTATTTAAAAAGTATTTTCTTTGGATTTAGCCCAATATCGCGTAATTTGAATTTTAGTTTACCAGCTCTGTCAAAGCAAAGCACATCACCCCAAACGGTGTACGATTTTGAATCGGTTATGTACACATCACCATTGGCAGGGTTTATGTCGATGCCGAATGGAGTAGTCAGTTTTGTGTCGTCGGTAATAAAATTTTCCGAAATCAGTTTTTCCGATTTACAATCAAAAACCTTTATTTGCGAAGTTTGAGTAATATAATCAAAACTGTAAATGTAAGCTGTATCGTTGCGAATGCTAAAATTTAAAGCCTGAATATCATTAAAACTTTCAACTAATTCATCGGTGAATGAGTTTATTCGTTGCAATTTTGTTGGATTTGCACCGTAGTCGCCACGCGAAACCACATATACATCACCCTCATTATCAGCCAATATCTTGCCTGGATTTACACCAACAGTTATTTTTGTAATTTCTGTAAAAGTTGCTAAATCGATAACCGAAACTGAATTATCGTAATTTGGAAAACTCAATCCACCCGAATTTGAGACATACAATTTGTTATTAGCTACACAAATTCCATCCGGACTCTTACCACATTGCACCGATGCTTCAATTTGCAAACTTGCCGTATCTATTTTTACCACCGAACCATCGAACGAACAAACATAAGCTTTGCCATTGTGAAAATCAACAAAACGCGGCTCACGAGCTACACCTTTAGAATCGAACAGAGCAATTCGTTTCAGCGACTTTCCGTTTGCGGCATCCAATACTTCCACCTGACTCGAAACATTGACCACTACATAAATTTTCGACCCATACAGACCCATGTCATTTGCCGTATCGCCTAAGCCACGCTTATTGGCTGCCAGAAAAAAATCCGGGTCGTAAGCCGTCGACCTCAAATCGAAAGCAGCCAAGGTGCTGTTATTCATATTAAAAAGCCCTTCGGAAAGAATATAAAGTTGCGTTGGCTCATTTATAAGGTCAGTATTTGCAGGTTTTAACTTGTCATCCATATCGTCGCACGAAATAAGAAAAATACCCAACCCTAAAACAAACCACCTCACCCTAACCCTCTCCATAGGAGAGGGAAAAGTGCATCTAATCAGCTTTTTAACGAGCAAAAAAGGCTTTAATATTTTTTTAAAAAAACTCATTATTTAAATCTTAATTTCAATTCAGACAAAACTCTTATTACAATTCTCTTAATTTCAAAACCTTCCATTCTACGCTCACTCCCTTCCCTCTGGGAAGGGTCGGGGTTAGGTTTTGAAGGGTTGGGGTTAGGTCTAAAACCTCAAACTCACCGTTCCTCTTACCGACCTGCCCGGCATTGGAAACCATTTAACGATAGCATAATTCTCATTCAACAAATTTAAAACCTCCATATTTAAAGAAAGTATTTTCTCTTTCCATTTAAAACTGTGCGAAGTAGAAATGCTATGTTCGGCGTATCCAGGCAATCGATTTTCGGCATAATTCTGAAAAAGTGCATATCTTTTTCCCGACCAAAGCATGGAATAAGCCACATCCACCCAAGGAGTTTCCACTGCAAACTTTCCCGAGCCCGACACACGAGGCGTGTACGGAATTTGATGTTCGTAGGTATTACTTCCCGGAGTAGAAACATCCAAAGCCCGCTGATAGGTATATGTTCCTCCCAGCAAAAAACCAATTTTTTCGTTGGCGCGAATAGTCGTCTCGGCGTTAAGGTCGATGCCTGATATTTGAACTATACCCACATTTACCATGCTCCATTTAAAGAGATTTTTGGTAGGCATGGCCACAATTTTATCCCTTACATTATTTTGATACACATCGGCTGTTACCGAAAGGAATGGCAACCATTTGGCAGGCGAAACCGAATAAGTCAAGCCTAAATTCAACTGGTTCGTTGTTTCGGGTCGTAAAGTGCCATTTCCGATGCGGGCATAATACAAATCGTTGAAAGTTGGGAGTCGAAAGGTGTTTTTATAAAATGCCCTGAAACGAAAATCCGACTTATCGAATGGCTTATACATAAGGCTGAAATAAGGCGAAAGGCGATTGCGGGAATTGGTATATTCTTCGGTTTTGGTCGATTCTGTCACCAAGGTTGATAGTAAGCTGGCTGTGGCAAATACGCTATTTGATACATATTTCGCCGCCAATGCTGTAAGTAAACTGTATCGCTTGGGATTTGCAAAACTTTCGGTCAGCGCTTTGTTTTCATAAGTAGCAAACATAGAATTTACCGACCCATCGGACGACAATGAGAAAGAAAAATTCTGAAATGCCTTGTACAAAACCGCAGCCGAAGCGTAATATTCGCTTTGCTTAAACTT
>JFJP01011282.1_pt1 | contig 33502 bp, 27 predicted proteins | sample 431651 | NCBI WGS metagenome assembly JFJP01 (sample SAMN02602958, study PRJNA72255) | Microbial mat metagenome, whole genome shotgun sequencing project. | biome: fresh water; feature: sink hole; material: water; isolation source: purple microbial (photo- and chemosynthetic) mats found in... | reverse complement strand
ATATCCGAACAGACAAGAATGTCTGTTCTACTGGTAGGTCGGACATTCTTGTCTGACCATGTACTAAAAACTAAATGAACAATCCACTAGTGGCGCGTGGGCCGTGACTAGAATGGCTAACGCTACTAATGAGTGAGGGAAAAATTATGGAACACATGTTTGAAAAACAATCGTATACATTTGATGATGTACTCATTTTGCCTGGCTATTCTGATATTTTGCCGCATGAGGTCAAACTCAAAACCCGTTTTGTGCGGGATATTTGGCTGAATATTCCGCTTATTTCGGCGGCTATGGATACCGTAACTGAGGGTGATTTAGCCATTGCCTTAGCGCGCCAGGGTGGGCTGGGCATTATTCATCGTAATATGACCGTAGAAAAGCAGGCGGACGAAGTAGACCGCGTGAAACGTTCTGAGGCAGGGATGATAACTAATCCCATTACATTACATCCGCATAACAGTTTGGCCGAGGCTGAATCGCTCATGGCGCGCTTTCACATTTCAGGCATTCCCATTACCGATGCGCTGAATAAGGGTAAATTGGTGGGCATTTTGACCAATCGCGATGTGCGTTTTGCTGAAGATGCCACCTTGCCGATTGCCCATTATATGACCCATCAAAATTTAATTACGGCCTCCGTTAACACGACGTTAGAGGAAGCGCAGGCCATATTACAAACGCATAAAATTGAAAAATTACCGTTAGTGGATGCAGAAGGCAAGCTACGGGGCTTGATAACGGTGAAAGATATTAGTAAGAAACGAGATTATCCCGACGCGGCGGTGGATAATCAAGGGCGTTTGCGCGTGGGCGCGGCCATTGGTGTTGGCCCCGATTATCAAAAACGGCTCGCCGTTTTAATTGAGGCAGGTGTGGATGTGGTGGCGATTGATACGGCGCATGGTCACTCATGCAAAGTGTTAGAGGCCATTCGTTGGGCGCGGGCTGCTTACCCTAACACACCCGTCATTGGTGGTAATGTGGCAACCGCTGAAGGCGCGACAGCTTTGATTGAGGCGGGTGTCGAGGCCATTAAAGTAGGCGTAGGCGCGGGGTCAATCTGCACGACGCGCATTATTGCCGGGGTGGGCGTGCCACAACTTACTGCGATTGCTGAATGTAGTAGCGCGGCGCGTGAATATAACATTCCCATTATTGCGGATGGCGGGATTCGTTATTCAGGTGATGCGGTTAAGGCGTTGGCGGTAGGGGCTTCATGTGTGATGCTCGGTAGTGTGTTGGCGGGTGTAGAGGAGGCTCCTGGTGAGATTATTGTTTATGAAGGTCGCTCCTATAAAGATTATCGTGGCATGGGCAGTTTGGGGGCAATGAGCCAATTCAGCCGTGACCGTTACAGCTCTGGCCAAGCCTCGGACTCTGGCAAAACCGTGCCAGAGGGCATTGAGGGGCGTGTACCGTATAAGGGTAAATTAAGCGATATGATTTATCAATTTGCGGGCGGAATTCGCTCTGGCATGGGTTACATTGGTGCGACGGATTTGGCTGAATTAAAGCAAAAAGCCCGTTTCACTCGCATTAGTCAGGCGGGTTTGATTGAGAGCCATCCACATGGGGTTATGTTGACCAAAGAGGCTCCGAATTACAGCCCATATCACGGGGGGTAGGGTTTAGACCTTTCATAATTTCAAAAAAGCACCACCTGTAAAAAATTCGGTGATGACTAGTACCGCGTACCGAATGAAAATGGCACTTTTGGCGTAGGAGTCCGCAATTATTTGCGGACAGCCCGCAAAGGATTGCGGACTCCTGCCAGTCATAGCAAAAGTGTAACTCTCAAATAAAACGCAGTATAGTACCGCTAGGCGTAAATAAGTTTCAAGCCCTTATAAGGTTTTGAACCTTATAAGGGCTGGGCGAACTACGCACTTATTTACGCCCAAGTGTACTAGTCATCACCGAATTTTTTACAGGTGGTTGGGTCTAATCAAATATGAACTATAATTTAGTGGCTATTGAGGATTATAACCGATAATTTTTAGCCCAGATAACTTAAATGCGTTTATCAGCATGTTGATTGATTAAGATTTCCAACTCAGTGGGTAAAAATGGCTTGGCTAACCAGGGCAAGCCTGATTTTTCCAAGAAATGTTTCGTTTGTAAATCAGTGGCATTCCCCGTAACGAACAGGAATTTTTGCGCCGTTTCGGGAAATTTTTCACGAGCAATTTTATATAACTCAATGCCTGATAGATAGGGAATAAGTACATCACAAATAATTAAGTCGTAGCTATTTTGGCCTAATTTTTCTAACGCTGTGTGTCCATTAGAAACCAAATCCACCTGATGGCCGAGGGGAGAGAGGACTCGATTTAATAATTCTAACACCGTTCCTTCATCGTCAATAGCTAAAATTTGCAGGTGGGGCTGTTTTACATGGCGATTATTTGCCATTTTTTCAGGCAACTTAGGTGCAATAGGCGGGGTTTTAATTGGCAGTTCAATATAAAAAACCGCTCCGCTATCGGGGGCATTATCCGCCCAAATACGCCCTTTATGCTCGCTAATAATGCCAAAACAGATAGACAGCCCTAGCCCCGTCCCCTGCCCCATCTCTTTGGTGCTAAAAAATGGTTCAAAAATTTGTTTGAGAATCTCGGCAGGAATCCCCCCACCATTATCGACCAATTTTATCAAAATGGTTTGGTTTATTTTTTGTGAGCTAATGACAATTTGTCGTGGACAGGTCATCTTTTCTAGGGCTTGGCAGGCATTGGTCAGCAAATTAATAAAAACTTGTTCCAACTGACGTGGGTCGCCCATAGTAATAGGCAAATTGGGCGCAAGGTGGGTGATAACCTCAATTTGATGATTATTAATATTTGATTTCATCTGTGTTAGGCTGAGTTGCAGCACCTCATTCAACTGAATGGGTTTCGGGTTTAAGTTGACCCGTTGAGCAAAGGTTAATAAATCCCGTACAATGAAACGCGCCCGTTGAGCATGGCGGAAAATCGCCTCCAAGTCATTTTTGTAAACTGAAGCAATGTCACTATCTTGTAATAAACTGGCATAGCCAATGACCGCTGTGAGCGGATTATTGAGTTCATGCGCCACGCCCGCCACCAATTTACCAATAGCTGAGAGTTTTTCGTTTTGCTGTAATTGTTGCTCTAACACTCGGCGTTGTGTAATATCACGGGCGATACAATGGATACCAATGGGCCGCCCATTATGGTGCTGAATCCGAATGGTCGCTTCTAGGAGTATCTCTTGCTGATTTTTGCCCAAGATAGTTAGCTCAAGTGGCGCAGCCATTTCGGTGTGGGCAATATGAGTTTTAAGGGCTTTGTAAAGCAAGGGAATTTGCTTGGGAGCTAGAAATTTCGTAATGGGAACATGCAGCAACTCTGCCAGGCTGTAGCCACTGGTTTTGAGGGTGACTTTATTGGCACTGGTTAAGCGAAATTTACCATCTAACGTGATAATAAAATCATTGGCATTATCAAATAAATCACGATAGTTAGCCTCGGCGGTACGTACCTCATCAAAGAGACGGGCATTTTGTAGCGCGATAGAGGCTTGGTTGGCAAAAAGAAGTAAGGTTTGTTCATCATCTTCCGTAAAAGCCGTTGGGCCAGAAAAACTATCAATGCTTAATACGCCCAAAATATCATCGCTTGTATGTAAGCCTGCTTGAATAGTAGATTCAATTTTAACTAAACCCACTTGTTTAAAGCTACCAAAGTTAAGGTTAGGTAACATGTTTTGGCGCGAGATGGCCGATAAATCCGCCTTTGAGATATGGCGAACTTTTTGTGGCGGCGGGATTTCTCGCAGCATTGATTCGCGCGAGAAGGCAAATTGTTGTAATGTTTTTATATCCATACCGACGGCGGCGGCATAAACAAACATGGTGCCTTTGGGAATGATGAAACTGCCGGCATCGGCATGGGGAATGACCTGAACGGCACGCTCAATGATACGTTGAAATAAGACTTCGGGCTGTAGCTCTGAGCTTAAATCGGCAAAAATATCAAGCATGGCTTGGCGTTGGCTGGCGAGGCGATGCTCGGCCTCAAATAATTTGGCGTTTTTCAGGGCAATGGCTAACTCGGCGGCAATGGCCCCAAACAGACGTAAATCAGATTCGCCAAAGGCATTGAGGCGGGGGCTTTCAGCACATAACACGGCCATGACTTTATCATCTAACATAACTGGCACATACATGGCTGAGTGGGTATCTTGTCTTAATTCATGATAAGGATTAGATTCCGTATTATTAGGTAAGAGTAAGGGCCGTCCATGGTGAATGACCCACCCTGGCGCACTATTTTCAATGGGAATCATGACGGTATCGTTAGGAAAACCAATCGTTGCGGGGTGCGTTGTGGCAATTTTTCCTGGTGACGCGGGCAAAATAACGGCTAATCGCTCAATGCCTAAAGCACGATGCAGAGCTTTGATGGTTTCATGTAAAACATCATCAAAATCAAGTTTGGCGGCGGCGGCCATCATAACCTGCTGTAATACATTGGTTTCAGCCAGACGGCGGGCGGTGGCATCATAGCGGGTGGCGTGTTCAATGGTGGCCGCAGCTTGCGCCACAATTATCTCAGCCATGCGAATGTCATCTTTGGTCAACGGTTCAGCCGAATGAACTCGCGCCACTTCCACCAAGCCAATCACTTCACGGTGATAGGTCAGGGGCATGGCAAATAATAGATGGACTTGCAATAAATTAAGCCAATCAGCCGTCGCAGGTGTTAAATCTGGGTCGTTGGCATATAAAATAGGAGGCGTTTCAGCAGTTAAAGCCCAAGTTAAGGGCGAGTTGGCGAGGGAACGAGCTATTTTTTGTAATTGAGGTAAAGCTGTATTGGCTTGGCTATGCAGAATCCGTAATTGCTTTTGCCCTTCATCCCAACGAGAAATCAAACATAAATCAACCTTAAGCACTTCTAACAATTGACGACTGACCATATTAACAATGGTTTCTAGGGCGCGGTCAGAGGTGATTTCAGTTTGTGGGGCAAAAAGGAGGGTTTGCTGCTCAGACCATTGGCGGGCTTCGGCCAAAAGCTGGCCGTTTTCAATGGCCAGGGCTGCATGGTCGGCAAAAACGGTTAAAATTTTAAGGCCATTGTCATTCAAATAGTCAGGATGAATGTTAATGAGTTCAATAACCCCAATAATATGTCCATCAACCCACAATGGGGCGCACATAATAGATTGGGTGTGGAAGCCAATTTGTTCATCCACCGAGGCATAAAAGCGGCTATCAAGGCTGACATCAGGCACAATGGTGGGCTGTTCGTTGGAAATAACCCAGCCCACAATTCCTTTTCCAACTGGCAAACTGACCCCACGCACCGCATCAGCCCCTTCGCCTACGGCGGCGTAAATGACAATTTGCTGATTGGATGGCTCTAGTAAAGCGACTGAGCCAGCTTCGGCCTCGAAGAGTTCGTTAGTATTGGCAATGACTTTATTGAGGATATTTTGTAAGTCTAGCATGGGCATGTTCCATCATTCAGAGTAAAATATCAGAATTGGTTATAACCTGAGTTCGGGATTGACGCACACGAGGCTTTAGTCTTGTGCTATACTGCATTTCATTCGAGAGTTACACTTTCATAGTAACAATCAGGAGTCCGCAATTCTTTGCGGACAGCCCGCAAATGATTGCGGACTCCTATACCAAAAGTGTAATTTTCATTTGATACGCAGTATAAGAGGACAAAGCCTCGCTAAAAAATCACCTCAAGAAGCTAATTCAGGGTGCTTTAGCGTCAGGTAACCCTTAGTCCGAACTTAGGTTTATAAAGTAAGATACTGTGTTGCCATGAACAGACAGGAATGTCTGTTCTACCGTAGGTCAGACATTCTTGTCTGATTTATTGGCAACATACAAGGACTTACGCAAAAAGGCAACCCCCCCCTCAGTCCCCCCCAAAGTGAGGGAAGCTTTACTCCCTCGCCCTGTGGGTGAGGGTTCTGCGTAAGTCCTAAAAGTAAGTGAAAATGGTAACTTTATTTTAACAAATATAAAATTTAACTGCAATGAGTATTTTTTCCTTATGAGGCTTATTTGGGACTAATGTACTATCGGAGTGATGAATGATAAGTTGATTTTGTCTTTCACTCATCACTCAAAATTAGCCTGATAGAATATTTAATGATATATTTTGTAGACTCAGTATATCAAGATTTGTCCCCCTCACCCCTACCCTCACCCTTAGGGAGAGGGAGTATTTGGTCTCCCCTCGCCCTTAGGGAGAGGGGCGGGGGGTGAGGGGGATTAAGTAGTTGCACTCAAATCTTGATATACTGAGACCATTTTACAAATTCTCGCTTCGGTGAAACATAACGGTGGTTATTTATGGACAATCTTCTGGGACAACTCATAGGTGGTTATCAAATTGTTTCTGAAATTGGCTCTGGCGGCTTGGCAACGGTGTATAAAGCCTATCAAGCTGAATTAAAACGCTGGGTAGCCATAAAGATATTATATTACCGCGACCCAAATACCCGTTTGAGGTTTGAGCTTGGGGCGCGAGCTATGGCTCAGTTACATCATCGTAATTTATTGACAATTTATGATTATGGGGAGCAGGATGGTTATCCTTTCTTGGTCATGGAATATGTGGAGCAAGGAACTTTACGCGACCAACTTAAAGGACAACCTATGGAATGGCAACCTGTCATTAAATTAATCCTGCCACTCACCCAGGTGTTAGATTATATTCATCAACATGGCAAGATTCATGGGGATGTTAAGCCCGCGAATATTTTAATGCCGCAAGCAAATTGGCCTTTATTAGCTGATTTTGGCTTGATGAAATTACCACAAACTGGGCAAACAGCTGATTTAAACAGTCAGGGCGCACCGTTAGGGACACCTGCTTATATATCACCTGAACAAGCCCGTAACCTTGAGCTTGATTACCACGCCGATATGTATGCTTTAGGGGTGGTTATGTTTGAAATGTTAGCAGGGCGGTTACCCTTTAATTATGCTAATGCCAGCAAAATTTTGCTCGCGCATATCTCTGAATCAATACCACCATTACAGGAGCTAAATCCTGATTGCCCCTCAAATTTAACTGAAATTATTACAAAAATGTTGGCTAAATCCCCTGAAGAGCGTTATATTAGCTTAGGGGAAGTGGGTAAGATGTTGAAAGATATTTTGGCAATAGAGATAGCTAATCAATCAGGTGGGTGGGCTGGCTTACTTAAACAAACCAGGGTCGTCAATCAAAAAGACATTCCGACTCTGGCCTTAGATCCACGCCCTAACGATAAGAAGCTGGCGCGCCAAACCCATTTGATTTTACCTGATAAAACCAGGCTAGACCTCCCCATTAAGAATTATATAATTATCGGGCGAACTCATCGGCAAGTGATGGCTGATATTGATTTAATGGCTTATGGGGCAGTAGATATGGGGGTGTCGCGTCATCATGCAGCTTTAACCAAGCAACCTGATGGTTGGTATATCGATGACTTAGGGAGCTTAAACGGTACATTTGTTAATAATGTACCCGTTATGAAGGGCTATCCTATTTTACTTAAAAACGGGGATGTGGTGCGATTAAGTACTTTAAGTGTAGTTTTTTATGATGGTTAGTTGGATATACCTCACCCCAGTCCTCTCATATGTAGGACGAGGGAGTCCAATATCCCCCTGATGTCGGGGGGATTAAGGGGGGTAGGTTTGTTATTTTCGCAAATTATCTTAATTTTTATCTGCTGGCGGAGTAGCATTTAAATCCGCCACCTCAATATGCCAGCGATACGCCTTCACTTTCCAATCTTTACTGCCCTGCGCTGCCAACTGCCCATTGGCACGATAAAGCACTGTGTAGCTATAAACCCCTGGCGGTTTTTCCACTAATTGCGTGCCATTAGTGGGCATGTTCCATGTTTCGCCATCCAGTTGCAAAATAATATCATGCCCCACATCGTTATAAATAACAATTAAAGCTGGGCCATCAGGCGTGGCAGTCATGGTCGGGGTTGGCAATGGGGTGGGCGTAGCGGTAGGGCCGGGCGTTGGAGTTGCTAGGGCCACTTGACCATTCAGTTTAACGGTAAACGTAATAGCTTGGTTATTCACCCTTAAATCGGTAATATCTACGGGCGAAGTACGAAAAGCATCACTAATACCTTCATTGATACCTTGTACGATATTATCAGTAATAAAATACTCGACCCATTGATTATCCGTACCAAACTTAAGAAATGGCTTTTGCCCTTGCAGCTGTAAGGTTAAAGGAACACTCACTTGATAATTCCCCAGTTGACCTTCCAATTTCACTTGGTCAGGCGTAACCACATCCACATGGGGTTCAGTCAAAATAGTATTGGTCAGCAAAGCCAAATTTTCGCTCAAATAGCTCTCGGTAAAGATATTGGGTTCATTCGTTTTTAAGGTATAGAAACTCCAGGGGTAGGTGGCAATCCCCCAACGAATCAATAATCGGCTGCTGTAAGCTCCACCAACCGTAACGAGGATTAAAACCAGGCATAAAGCCAGCAAAAATGTTGCAGACCAACGAGCAAGGGTAAGCCCAGCTATACGTACTCGTCGCCAAAAAAGACCAGGGCGGGCTAATTTCAAGAATCGCTCTAGTCCCTGCTTTTGCTTTTGCGGATATTGTTTAACCGCTTGGTGGGCCGCCTCGGCTAAATCATTGCGATTGATTAACGAAAACCAACGTTCAAAATCCCCATTATAGAGATAACCCCGCGCCTCGGCCTGATTTTGCTCACATAAATCAACCAATTGGTCAACCGTTACCGCTGAAATCCCATTTTTGAAAGTAAATAGAGCCGCACTTTGCGCGCCCGAAATCAATAATTGTAGTTCTTGTTTTAGTTGATTAGCCGTAGGGCGGTCTTGGGGTTCAACCGCTATGGCTGCGGCAATAATGCTATTTAATTCTTTGGGAATGGTTTTATCCAAGGTTTCAATTTTGTCTAAGGATGGCAATTTACCATGTAGCTCTTTTAATTTTGGCACGGTTACTTTGCCACCATACGCCTCCAAGGGATTAATCGAGGTAACAAGATAATGTAATGTAACCCCTGCCGCATATACATCTGAAGCACTTATCGCTTTGCCCAACCATTGCTCCAATGGCGTATAGCCAGGGCTACCACTCCCCTCAGTCGCGCCTGCGCTCGCCACGCCTTCCATGGCTAACCCAAAATCAACCAGCCATAATCGTCCATCATTGCCCAGCAAAATATTTCCTGGCTTAACATCACGATGCAGCACAGGTTGATTGCCCTGAGTGTGCATGTAACTTAAGGCATCGCACACCGCTATCATGTAACGAATAGTTTCACGCCACGGCAATTTGCCTTCAGCTTGCTTAATAACATCATTCAGGTCTTTACCCTGAATATATTTCATGACTAAATAATTGCCCGACTCGTCGAAAAAATAATCATAAATTTCAGGGATATTAGGATGGCCTGGTTGGTTGAGTTGGGCTAATAAATTGGCTTCTTGCTCAAACGAGGCACGTAATTGCTCAATTTGTTTTGCGGTGCGATTTGCTGGCACTAACATTTGCTTAACCACACATAGCCGCCGTAATCGCACGTCTTCAGCTAAATAAGCGGCCCCAAAACCACCTCTACCCAAAATTTTATTCACCTGATACCGTTGGGCTAAAAGCTGCCCTGGTTGTAATAAACTCCCCCGATGAGTGGTTTGTGAGGCCAGACTCGGTTGTGTATCGGTTATTTTAGATTGCTTTTGAGTAACCTGAATTACGCTGGGCTGCGTCGCAGTCATTATTTTAGACGGGGAAATTTGCGTATTAATTTTAGAAGCTAAATCGGATACCACGCGCGTGCCACCGTCATCTTCACCTAAATCGGATACCAAGCGTGTACCACCGTCATCTTCACCTAAATCGGATACCACGCGTGTACCACCGTCATCTTCACCTAAATCCGACACCACGCGCGTGCCACCGTCATCTTCACCTAAATCCGACACCAAGCGCGTACCACCGTCATCTTCACCTAAATCCGACACCAAGCGCGTACCACCGTCATCTTCACCTAAATCGGATACCACGCGCGTACCACCGTCATCTTCACCTAAATCGGATACCACGCGCGTACCACCGTCATCTTCACCTAAATCCGACACCACGCGTGTGCCACCGTCATCTTCACCTAAATCAGATACCAAGCGCGTACCACCGTCATCTTCACCTAAATCAGATACCACGCGCGTGCCACCGTCATCTTCACCTAAATAAACGGAAGAAACAGTAATAACATCATCGCCAGAAATGAGCAGACCATCCTTTTGCAGTAAATGAGGCTGGTTTTGGGGTGGCATAAAAATGATTTCCTTAGATACCAAATATTGGCATCGTAACGCTTACGTTACATGTAACCAACAAAATCCACCTGTAAATAAATGGGTGATATGGAGTCCAAAGCCGTAGGCTTTGACCCACTACACAAAGCCTACGGCTTTGGACTCCATCAATATCCCCTGAAAATTTACAGGTGGAACAAAATTGCAACTACTGGACTGTTCATTTAATTTTTTGTACATGGTCAGACAAGAATGTCCGACCTACCAGCGGTAGAACAGACATTCCTGTACATGGTCAGACAAGAATGTCCGACCTACCAGCGGTAGAACAGACATTCCTGTCTGTTCGGATATACTAGAAATTAAATGAACAAAGCACTACCTATATATAGGGTATATCTTAGCATAGAGCCGCCTAAGACTCAACTTTTACCTTCAACTAAAAAACATCACCTACGGCTTTACTTGCACGAAAAGCGATGTTAGGTAAAATTTATAAAGTTTTTAACCTCACACAGGAGATTTTGATGACATATTTAGGAAAAAAAATTATATTCTTCGTTTGTATTGCGCTGCTGACAAGTTGCAGTGGCAGCCAACCCACCCCGCCACCCGCCAATAGTCAGGTGCAATTTGCCACGCCAACGGCCGTCGTTATCGCCATGGCGACACCCATCTCGACCAGCGAAACAGCTGTAACGCAAACAATAGCCACCGAATTTGCGCCAGTCATTAGCTTTAAAGTAATCGGTGGTATTGCAGGGTTTTGTGACGAATTATTTATTAGTGAGGGGGGTGAATTTAAGATGAATCAACCTTGCAAAAAGCATGAACTCAAGGGCAATTTGGTCGGCGTGGATTTAACTTCATTTCAAAGTTGGCTCAAGGATTTGGCCGAATTTCAGGTGAGCAGTCCGCCGCAAACGGGGGCAGATGCCATGCAAACCGAATTGGTTTTTAAGGGTAACGGGGCGACTGTGCCTGATGAGACTCAAAAAGGAGTCATGATCGATTGGGTCAATGGCCTCGTGGCGCGGATGCAACCGCCGCCGCCCACGCCCGCCCCACCGCCCACAGTGCAAATTGGCCCCGAAGGACTTTGCCCCACCATTAGTCGCCCCGCCATGTTGGTGGATAATTACGAAAGCCCGTACAAAATTGCCGCCATTGACCCTACAACTCTGGCTTCTTGTGACATTATCTTACCTCAACCGCCTTTAGGCCGCATGGCGACGGCGCAGGGCAGCTTGTTTTTCCCAGTTTTTAATGAAATCGAGAAAACTGTCATGGTGTGGCAATTGCCCCCTAATGGTCAGCCGAAACCGCTGAGTTTTACCCGCGTCGTGGTGGAGCAGCCTTTTTACCCCTATAATTTTGCCGTTTCCGCCGATGGGCGCAAAATCGCCTGGGCGCAAACAGTCATTGAGGCCAGTGATAATAATAACAAACCACCCTACCATAATAATCTGTGGGTGGCGAATTTAGACGGCTCGGAACAGGTAGCCTTGATGCAGCAGGTGACGAATAATGAAGCCCGTTATGTGATTCCCGTTCGCTTCGCGGCGGATAACATATCACTGTATTATGCCATGCAGCCCAATGGCTTGGGTGGCGGACCATTTAGTTTTGTGGGCAAATATGATACCCTTTATCAATTGCCCATCGCGGGTGGCGAGAGCAAATTGATTTACTCCTGCCCGTCGGCTGACCTAGTGAACTTGTGTATTGGCGACATCTCTGCCGATGACACAACGTTGGCCTATACAGAGGTTAAGGAAAAAGTGGTGAAATTAATCCGACTCGATGGCACCGTGATTAACAGTTTCACCGCCCCAGGTGAAAATTATCTCGGCCAACCAACCTTTGCCCCGAATGGCAACCTAGCTTTTATTTCAATTACCTTCAATCCCGACAGCCCTAAAGAGCAACCGCCCACACCAAACCCTGGCTACATTAGTTTTGTCGCCCCGCCCTACACCGATGAGCCGCAAATTTTGCTGACGGATAATTCCGTTTTAACCTTATGGGAATGGTTAGATGATAGCCATGTGGCCTATGGTTTTACCAGTGCAGAACATTTCAGCCCTGGCGTAGGGTTGGTTTCGCTAGAGGCGCAAACATCCACCCTTTCGACCAATTTTCCGCTGGGAGTGTGGCGGTAGCTTTACAAACATAACAACAGATTGAGGAAAAAATGGCTATTTTCCTCAATCTGTTGCCGCCCCATTCGCTATAGCTACCTGGCAAACCAATCTAAGCCTGTTCCATTTGCTGTTGCAGTAGAACATTTTCTAGTCTCAGTATTAACGCATAACGAAAGTAGGGTATAACTTATCATTCAAGAACTTTTTGTATATTTTCGTTATTTAATCTATCGTACGTTTGGCTATCGCGAGTATTCTTTTGCACCACAATGGCCGCAAATAAACTCAGCAAAAAGGACATGCCATAAAATCCTTTTTCACTTAACAATAATGACGCGTTCCACAAACCTATCGTCAGGAGTAACACCGACATTATGGCGGAAAACCAGCAAATGCCGTAATAAATGTCAGTGACGGGAATCCCTTCAAGTTTATCGCGTATGGTTTTTTGCATGGATACCGCCGCAAATAACCCATACATTAAAACAGTAAAATAATAGCCTTTTTCGTTGAGTTGCATGGTCGCATTCCATAACCCAATGTTATAACTGAGAATACCCACGCCTAAAGCCAGCCAAGATACCCCCATAAATGTGCCAGATGGTCGAATGTTCATTTTATAACCTCTCCTAGTGATAATAAGTTTTTATTTCATCTCAGTATAACCCAACCAAGCTGAAATATCACCTATCCAAAGTGAGGTTCTCTATGGCTTCACCCAACCCAAACTAATCCGCCCGCGTTCCGTTTCCACCTTCAAAATCTCTACCTCTAACACTTCGCCTACGTGCAACACTGTCCCAAACGGCACCTGACTACGATGTAACAAACCGTCTTGTTTCACCCCAATATCCACAAACGCCCCAAAATCTATCACATTACGTACCGTGCCATGCAGCTTCATGCCCGTCACCAAATCGCTCATGGAGAGGACATCACTCCGTAATAATGGCGCGGCCAAATCCTCGCGTGGGTCACGCCCAGGGCGAATCAGTTGGCTGAAAATATCGGTCAACGTGGGCGTGTCGGTGTGTAATTCGGCCGCTAATTTGGGCAACGGTTGCTTGGCTTGCAGCTCCTTCAACGTTGCTTCACGTTCCGCAATCGGCATGTCCAGCGTAATTTTAGCGCGGCGCATGACCGCCTCCGCCACCCAATAACTCTCAGGGTGAATCGCACTCGCATCTAACGGATTATTTCCGCCGCGAATACGCAAAAAACCCGCCGCCTGTTCAAAGGCTTTTGGCCCCAAACCAGAGACTTTTTTCACCGCTTCACGCGTCCGAAATGGCCCATGTTCATCCCGATAAGCCACCAGCCGTTCCGCCAATTTCGGCCCAATGCCCGACACATGAGTTAATAAAGCAGGTGAAGCCGTATTAACATCCACCCCCACATAATTGACCACACTTTCCACCACGCCATCCAACGCCGAGGCCAACTGTTTCTGGTCAACATCATGCTGATACATGCCCACGCCAATGGATTGCGGGTCAATTTTCACCAACTCCGCCAACGGGTCTTGCACCCGCCGCCCAATGGAAACCGCCCCGCGAATAGACACGTCCAAATCAGGCAACTCGGCCTTCGCCAATTTACTCGCGCTATAAACACTCGCCCCTGCTTCATTCACAATGAGATATTTCGTAGGCAATTGGCGGGTCAACTCCGCCGCGAGTTGCTCTGTTTCCCGCGAGGCCGTACCGTTACCAATGGCAATTAAGGTAATTTTATGACGACTAATTAACACGTGCAACGTTTTCAACGCCTCCGCCCAATGATTTTGCGGCGCATGAGGATAAATGGTAGCGGTATCTAACAATTTACCCGTCGGGTCAATGACCGCTACCTTACAGCCCGTTCTAAAACCAGGGTCAAGCCCTAACACCGTATGCCCCGCTAAGGGTGGCTGACTGAGCAAGCCCCGCAAATTTGCCCCAAACACGCCAATGGCATGCGCTTCGGCTTTCTCGGTCAAAGTACGGCGCACATCACGCTCAATGGTGGGCAATAACAACCGTTCCGCCCCGTCATCAATCGCCAGCTTAAGCTGTTCCGCCAACGGTGAGCGCGGGTCAGGCCGAAAATTATCCTCAACGGCGCGCCGCCAATCCTGCTCCATGACCTGTACTGCTACGCGCAAAACCTTCTCCTCTTCCCCCCGATTCAGGGCTAAAATTTGATGGGGGCGAATCGTTTCGGCCCGAAATTCAAAGTCATAATAGGTTTCATACACCCGTTTAGGGTCTTCCGCCGCCTCAATTTTACCACAAGTCAGCTTGCCAAATTTCAATGCCTTCTCCCGCGTCACGCGGCGCACATTTGGGTGGTCACTCATGGTTTCCGCCACAATATCGCGCGCCCCCGCCCAAGCCTCCTCATTCGTCGGCACTTGCTCATTGATGAACTCGGCCACCAATTGCTCTAATGATATTTTAGTGCGATTTTGGCTAAGAATCGCCTCGGCTAACAGAGTCAACCCTTTTTCACGGGCCATGCTGGCGCGGGTACGCCGTTTCGGTTTGTAAGGTTGATACAGGTCTTCCAAGTCGGTCATGGTTTCGGCGGCCATGAACTGTGCCTGTAATTCTGGCGTAAGCAAGCCCTGACTCTCCACACTCGCCAAAACGGTCTCGCGCCGTTTATCCAAATTTTGCCACTGCTCTAACAGCGCACTAATTTGGCGTAATTGTTCTTCATCTAATGTCCCCGTGGCCTCTTTGCGATAACGGGCAATAAAGGGGATGGTATTCCCATCGTCTAACAGTTTAATCGTTGCGGCTACCTGCTCCACCCGCACCTGGAGTTGCGCCGCAATTTTCGGGGCGTAGTTCGTCGTCATGATATTTCTCCCAAAAAGAAAATTTTCTCTGAACCTTACACCATGTGCCTCAGATATGCAAAATGAGCCATTTCTGAGGCACAAAAAAGGGGTTCAATATGTTGAACCCCCACTTTTACTTTAAGTTTGACTGTTAAGCGAAAGTAAAACTTTCGCACTCCTGTTTAACCTTTAACTTCATGGCTGTAATTTTTGAAACGTCTAAAATTTAATGCTGATGTAATACCTGATAGTTGTTATAAACTTGAACGGGTTCATGCCAACGGGCGGGGCTGCGGGTGATAAATTTGTCCTCTACCCACGCCACCACGTTAGCCAAACCCGTCTCATCCTTCAAATTCGTAAAGATGAACGGATAATTGCCCCGCACATGCAACGTATCATGCTCCATAACGTTTAATGAAGCCCCAACTAAAGGCGCGAGGTCAATTTTATTGATGACGAGCAAATCTGAGCGAATAATGCCAGGGCCGCCCTTGCGCGGAATTTTATCCCCCGCCGCCACGTCAATGACATAAATCCACACATCAACCAACTCTGGGCTAAAGGACGCGGCTAGATTATCACCACCGCTTTCGATGAAAACCATTTCTAGCCCAGGCAATGTTTCTAGCAAATCTTCCACCGCTTCAATGTTCATGGAGGCATCATCACGAATAGCAGAATGAGGGCAACCGCCCGTTTCCACGCCGCGCACCCGTTCCATTGGCAAAATATTTTGGCGCAATAAAAACTCGGCATCTTCTTTGGTATAAATATCGTTTGTCACTACCGCCAAGTTATATTTGGCGTGTAATTTTTCGCACAACCGCGAGACGAGCGCAGTTTTTCCACTGCCCACTGGCCCCGCAATGCCCACTTTGAAAAGGCTATTAAAGGTTGAATTAGTCATCCAAATACTCCTACTAATGGCTTAAATTGGGATAAAACGGCACGAGGCTGAAGCCGTCGTGCTAAGAAGACAAAGCCTACTCAAGTAGGCTAAAAAGCCACGCCATGAAGCAAATTAAGTGCGCTTTAGCGTACTTTGTTTTCTTAGCCTGACCGCTTTAGCGTCAGGCAACCGTTATCCTGAACTCAAGTGCTAATGGCTCAAATCGGCCATATATTTGATATAATTAAGAAGCTGAGGCTCTTGTTTGAGACGCTGAGTCCGAGGTTGCGGCAGGTCAATGGGAACTTCGGCCTGAATGTGATTGGAAAGCAGATAAACCCGTTGACCTAAAAAGATAGCCTCCGTTATATCACGGGTGGCTAATAAAATGCTCACGCCAAAATATTGCCAAATTTTGAGTAACAATTCTTGCAGCCGTTCACGAGAAGGTATATCTAACGTAACAAAAGGGTCATCTAATAACAATAGCTTGGGTTCGCAAATCAAAGCTCGCGCAATCGCCATACGTTGTAATTGTTCCTCAGATAAGTCTTTAGGATAAAGCTGCTCACAATCTACCAAACCGACCAAATTAAGATAGATCTCAACTTGTTTATTGCGTTCTGATTTGGCAAAGTATTGTAATTTTAGACCAAAACCGACATTCTCCCCCACCGTGAGCCAGGGATAAACGGTGGGTTGGTGAAAAATAAGGCCGCGTTCAGGGCCAGGGCCGCTAATAGGCTGACCATTCAACGACAGGTGGCCCATGTCAGGTGTATCTAAACCCGCAATCAGGCGCAATAAAGTTGATTTTCCTGCGCCTGATGGGCCACAAATCGTGATAAATTCGCCAGGGTTGACGAATAAATTGATTTGGTGTAGAGCCAAAAGTTGACCTTGGGGCGTAGCAAAAACCTTAGCAACTAGAGTGACTTCTAAAGGTTTGTCAAATCGGTTAAAATCGCGGTTACTCCAATGACCATTCACAAGTAACCCCCAAAGCCCAACGGAAAAATAGGTCAATGGCTAGACCTAATCCACCTAAAATGAGCAAGTAGGCCATCACCTGACTTGAGTGTAAAGTGGGTTGATCGGCCAACAAACTCTGCCCTAAACCAATTTTAGCCGCTAACAATTCAGTCACCATAACTAAACTCCAGGCAATGGCAACATTGAGTCGAAATATTTCAATAATTTTAGGCCAGGCGTAAGGTAAGATAACCTCAAAGATAATTTGTTGAAAATTACCCCCTAAAGTATAAGTGGTATCAATCAAAGTTCGTGGCACGTCTTTAATAACTTCAGTAATTCTTAAGAGGTTATAACTAACCATGCCAAACAAAATAAGCATGATTTTGGTGAGTTCATTGCCTTCTAAATAAAAGATGAAGAGCAGCATTAAAGCAACCGTTAACAAATAACGAAAAATAACAGTAAGTGGGCTAAACCAAAATTGTAATCTCGGCTCAAGCCCTAAAATTATGCCCAATGGTAATGAAATAATAACGGCCACCATAAAGGCAATTGAAACCCGCAAAAAAGTGAGGGCGATAGTTTGACTAAGCCCCCCCTGCGTCCACAACGACACGGCAGCCCAAAAAACATCTTGCGGGGACGGCAATAGGGTTGTATTGACCAAGCCCCATTGCGTCGCCAGCCACCAAAATGTAATAATTGTAATGAAAGCTAAAAATTTTGCGACTAAATTAACCTTGTCAGGTAAAATAGAGAACTGATTTAAGCTACGTTGCTGATAATCATCGCTGATTTGTGGCACTAAATATCGAGTTGTTTTATTAGATAACAGATGCGCCATGAGTCATACTCCTTTCAGTAAAGATGTTGTCAGCTAAATTTTTAGGTGATAGTTATGGAGTCCAAAACCGTAGGCTTTGACTCACAACTCAAAGCCTACGGCTTTGGACTCCGCCTCATACCGTTAAAACAGAAAATATCGTTGCGCCAGCGGCAACACTTCGGCGGGTTCACAGGTTAATAATTCGCCATCGGCGCGCACTTCGTAGGTTTCAGGGTCAACTTCAATCGTGGGCATGGCACTGTTATGCACCATGTCAACTTTACCAATATTACGGCAATTTTTCACCGCCACCGCTGTTTTCCGCATACCAATCTGCGCGGGCAAATCTGCCTCCAGTGCCGCCGCCGAGACAAAAGTGACACTCGTCGCGGCCGTTGCGCCACCAAATGAGCCAAACATGGGGCGATACCAAACGGGTTGCGGCGTGGGAATGGAGGCATTGGCATCGCCCATGACGCTCCAGGCAATAAAGCCACCCTTAATAATCATTTCAGGTTTGACCCCAAACATGGCGGGTTTCCATAGCACCAAATCGGCTAATTTGCCTGGCTCAATTGAACCCACCTCATGGCTAATGCCATGCGCGATAGCAGGGTTAATGGTATATTTCGCAACATAACGTTTGGCACGGTGGTTATCATGACGCGCCGTATCTTGTGGCAATGCCCCACGCTGCACCTTCATTTTATGGGCGGTCTGCCAGGTGCGCGTGACCACTTCACCGACACGCCCCATCGCTTGGGAGTCGCTTGAAATCATGCTTAATACGCCTAAATCATGCAGAATGTCCTCCGCCGCAATGGTTTCAGGGCGAATCCGACTCTCGGCAAAGGCCACATCTTCAGGCACTTGAGAATTAAGATGGTGACACACCATTAACATATCTAAATGTTCAGCAATGGTGTTGATGGTGTAAGGGCGAGTGGGGTTGGTTGACGAAGGTAAAATGTAAGGAAATGACGCAATTTTAATGATGTCAGGCGCATGCCCACCGCCCGCGCCCTCCGTGTGGTAGGTGTGAATGGTGCGCCCTTTGATGGCGGCAATCGTATCCTCCACAAAACCCGCTTCATTTAAGGTGTCGGTGTGAATCGCCACCTGCACATCAAATTGGTCAGCCACCGCCAAACATGCGTCAATCGCGGCGGGAGTCGTTCCCCAATCCTCATGCAATTTCAGGCCAATCGCGCCCGCGCGCAACTGCTCAATTAAGGGCGCGGCAGTCGAAGCGTTACCCTTGCCCAAAAAGCCAAAATTCATCGGCCACGCGTCAGCCGCCTGTAACATGCGTGCCATGTTCCACGCGCCAGGCGTACATGTGGTAGCATTTGTGCCTGTGGCGGGGCCAGTGCCACCGCCGAGCATGGTGGTAATCCCGTTATTCAGGGCTTCATAAATCTGCTGCGGGGCGATAAAATGGATGTGGCTATCAATGCCACCCGCCGTAATAATGCAATGTTCGCCCGCAATCACCTCCGTAGACGCGCCCACCACCAATTCAGGGTCAACGCCTGCCATCGTGTCAGGGTTGCCCGCTTTGCCGACCTTAACAATGCGTCCATTCTTAATGCCAATGTCACCTTTCACAATGCCCCAATGGTCTAATACAATGGCATTGGTGATGACGACATCTAACGCGCCATCATGCGTGGCACGACTGCTTTGCCCCATGCCATCACGAATCACTTTACCGCCGCCAAAGGCAATTTCGTCCCCATAGTGAGTGTAATCTTGCTCAATCTCAATGATGAGTTCGGTGTCCGCCAACCGCACGCGGTCACCCGTTGTCGGCCCATATAAATCTGCATAAACATTTCGTGGTATTTTTAAGCTCACGATTAACTGCCCTCCGTATCCCCAAATTGAGCCGCTTGATAAGCAACTACGGCAGCTTGCCGTACTGTGGCCTCATCTAACGCCCCATTCACAAAACCGTTATGTCCATACATGACGCGCTCGCCCGCTAAAGCCACTAAATTGACCTCTTTGGTATCGCCTGGCTCAAAACGCACCGCCGTCCCCGCAGGGATATTCAAACGTAAACCGTATGCGGCTTGACGGTCAAAGAGCAAATCACGATTGACCTCAAAAAAATGGAAGTGACTTCCAACCTGAATCGGGCGGTCTCCACGATGTATGACTAATAATTGCGCCGTTGGTCGCCCCACATTGGCCTCAATTGGCCCCGCAGCTTCATTGAGCAAATAGGCTCCTGGTTTCATGGCTTGCTCCTTTGAAACCTCACAGGTTTTGAAAACCTGTGAGGTTTTGTTATATCATGTTTATTGAATGGGGTCATGCACGGTGACAAGTTTTGTGCCGTCGGGAAACGTGGCCTCAACCTGCACTTCATGAATCATCTCGGCAATGCCGTCCATCACTTGGGCGCGGCTCAAAATGGTGGTGCCATAAACCATAATCTCGGCCACCGTTTTGCCGTCACGCGCTGCTTCCATAATTTCGGCGGTCAAAATGGCGATTGATTCGGGATAATTCAGCTTGAGGCCGCGCGCCTGTCGTTTACGCGCCACATCTGCGGCCACATGGACTAATAATTTTTCTTGCTCACGTTGAGTTAAATGCACAAGATTACCTTAATCGAATCCGCTAAGAAACGCGAAGAACCGCTATAGTTTTTTCTTAATTTTTCTTCGTGTTTCTTAGCGGACTCTGCCTACTAAACCGCCAGATATAATTTGGCAAGGTCATCGTTAAAATTAGCAATCGGCCCTTGCTCGACAATCACGCCCGTTTCCATAATATAGAAATAATCGGCAATGGCTAGGGCAAAATCCAGAAATTGTTCCACCACCAAAATTGTAATATTACTATGGGCTTGAAGTGAAATTATCACTTCCTCAATTTCTAACATAATGGAAGGCTGAATCCCCTCAGTGGGTTCATCTAGTAATAAAAGTTTAGGCCGACCTACGAGGGCGCGGGCAATGGCGAGTTGCTGTTGTTGTCCGCCGCTTAATGTCCCCGCCACCCGTTTTTGCATGGTCTTTAACACGGGAAACAGATGATACATTTCCTCTAATATGTCGGCTTCAACCTGGCGTTTGGGCGTGGCCTCAAAGCCCATGAGCAGGTTTTCATAAACCGTCAGATAAGGGAAAATACCCCGTCCCTGCGGCACATACCCGATGCCCGCCCGCGCCCGTTGACTGGTGGAGTAGGTGGTTATATCTTCGCCACTAAGCTTAATCATGCCATGACGCGCCTTAACCACTCCCATGACCGTTTTCATGAAGGTCGTTTTGCCCACCCCATTACGCCCCAATAAACAAACCACCTGATTATCGGGAACGGTTAAGGAAACATCATTGAGGATGCGGCTGTCGTCATAATATGCCTGGAGTTGTTCAACTTGTAACATAAAATAACACCTTTTAACTACTGAGAATCCGCGAAAGAAGAAAAAATTAAAAACTTTGCCACCTGTTTGGAGGATTTAATTAAGGAGTCCGCAATCATTTGCGGGCTGTCCGCAAATGATTGCGGACTCCTTTAACCCATCGCCTAAAGATTTACAGGTGGAAACTTCGCGGTTTTTCGCGGATTCTTTAACTCGCCAACGCGGGCATGGGCATACGCCCAACGCGCTGTGTGGGGACGGAAACCCGTTCATGCTTGGGAGGGCGAGCTTCGCCGTGAGCGCGGCCTAAATAAACCTCAACCACACGGGGGTCACGTTGGATTTGCTCCATTGTGCCTTCACATAACACCTTGCCTGTATGTAATACGGTGACAGTTTTGGCAAAACTCCGCACAAATTCCATGTCATGTTCCACCACCAGAACAGAGTAATTTTTAGCAATATTTTGTAGCAACTCACCTGTGCGGTTGCGCTCACGCCGCGTCATGCCCGCGACAGGTTCATCTAATAACAACAATTTGGGCTTCTGAATGAGTAACATGCCAATTTCTAGCCATTGTTTTTCGCCATGTGATAACGCCCCCGCGCGGACATCGGCGCGCTCTTGCAAGCCGACTAGCTCTAAAGTTTCCGTAATCCGTTCACGATTGGAAGGTGATAGCCAGCGAAATAATTGGATACTCCATTCGCGGAAGCTAATGGCCGCCTCTAAATTTTCATAGACCGTTAGACTGCTAAAGATGGCAGGGGTTTGAAATTTGCGTCCAATCCCTTGTTGGACAATTTTATGCTCAGGTAAATGGCTAATGTTTACGGTCTTATCAAAAATAACTTCGCCGCGTGTGGGCTTGGTTTTGCTGGTGATAATGTCTAGGAAGGTGGTTTTGCCCGCGCCATTTGGCCCAATGAGAAAACGTAATTCACCATAATTCATGCTGAAATTCAAATTATCTAGCACGGTGAAACCATCAAAACTGACCGTTACATTTTTTACGGCTAAAATTTTAGGTTGCGTCATGGGATTTTCCTCTGTTGATTAACTCTTAGCGACTTAGAGTCTTGGCGTTGAATTTTTAACGCAGAGACGCAAAGTCGCTAAGAATTTAAGTTTATTAAATAGACGGTTGCGAAACTGAGCCTTCTAATTTGGGCGTTTGGTTTATTAAACATAACTTATCAACCCCTAAGCGGAGCGAGCCAACAATGCCTTGCGGGAACAATACCACGACCCCTATGAACATAGCCCCTAAGAAATATTGCCAAACATTTGGAAACTGTTCACTGAAAGCACTGCGCCCCGCATTGACCAATAACGCCCCAATAATTGCCCCAATGAGCGTGCCACGCCCACCTACCGCCACCCAAACGACCATTTCAATAGAGAAAACCACCCCTAAAGATGACGGGGAAATGATACCCACTTGCGGCACAAAAAGCGCGCCACCGATACCCGCAATGGCGGCGGAGATGGCAAATGTTACGGTTTTGATGATAACGGGGTCATAGCCCAAAAAGCGCACACGGGCTTCATCATCGCGCATGGCGACCAATAGCCGCCCAAAACGGGAGCGTGTCAGGTGGTAACAAAAGAGATAAACGAGAGCTAACATCATGACCGTTACGAAATAAATGGCAACTTGAGTCTCTTGTGCCATTAAACTATAGCCAAAAATGGTGCTTAAATTCGTAATACCATTCGTGCCACCCGTATATTCCTGTTGCCCCACGAGCAACACGCTGACCAATAGGGTGAGGGCTTGCGTAATAATGGAGAAATAAACCCCTTGGATACGGCTGCGAAAGACCAAAAAACCTAGCATGGCCGCGACGGTAGCGGGTAAAATCATCACCATAGCCACCGCAAAGAAAGGCGAGTGAAACGGTTGCCAAAATAGGGGCAATTCTTGCAGGCCACTCCACACCATAAAATCAGGCAAGCCACCTCCCCCCGCTTCCAGCTTCATGTGCATGGCGATGGCATACGCACCCAAGCCGAAAAATAGCCCCTGCCCCAAACTTAACATGCCGCCATAACCCCAAATTAAATCTAGGCCAATGGCGACAATAGCAAAGGTTAAGAATTTCCCTAAGAGGCTGAGGCGAAAGTCGGACAGAAATAGCGGGGCGCATAAAAATAATAAGCCTAATAAAATAACTGGCCCCCACTCTGAGATAAATTGACGCATGGCGGTTTGTTTTAACATTATTACGTCCTTAACTACTAGACCTACAAGGTTTTGAAAACCTTGCAGGTCTAAACTTGTAGGTCTAAAAAAATCATTAGCGCGCAGTTTGGACAACTAAACCCGAAGGTCGCCATTGTAAAAAAGCGATAATAAGCCCAAAAACCAACACTTTGGCTAAAGTGGCAGTCGTGGCAAATTCTAGGGAAGTGTTGGCAATGCCAATAAGGAACGCGGCCAAAACTGTGCCAACTAAGCCACCTGTGCCACCTAAAACCACCACCATGAAGGCATCAACAATGTAATGTGTGCCAATGGAGGGGCCGATAGGGCCGATTAAGGTTAAGACACAGCCCGCCACGCCCGCTAATCCCGCGCCTAAACCGAAAGTTGTGGCATCTACTTGGCGGGAGGCCACGCCTAAACAGGAGGCCATTTCCCGATTTTGCATGACGGCACGCAAGCGGCGACCACTGGCGGTATAATTTAGATGAATGTAGATGACAGCAATAGCGACTAAAACCACCGCAATAATAAACAGACGTTTATACGGTAGCGTAATATCCAATATCATAAAACCACCACTTAACCAAGCGGGGCTGACAACTTGCACGTTAGGTGCGCCAAAAATAGAGCGTGTGGCTTGTTGCAACACCAAGCCCACGCCCCATGTCGCCAACAGGGTATCCAATGGGCGACCATAGAGGAAGCGAATCAGGCTAATTTCAAGTAATATACCTAACAAACCCGTAACAATGAAGGCCACAGGAATGGAGATGAGAAACCATAACCCTAAATCAAGGCCGCCTAACATGGTAGCGAAATTATTTTGAAAGACATACGTCACATACGCCCCTAGCATAATAAACTCGCCGTGAGCCATGTTGATGACTTTCATGAGGCCAAAGGAAAAGGCCAAGCCGAGTGAAATCATCAGTAAGATAGAGCCGAGACTTAGCCCATTAAATGCCTGTAATAGCCAACCGCCCATGTGATAATCTCCTAAAGAATTACGTTACCCTCACCCCCTGCCCCTCTCCCAAAGGGCGAGGGGATATTTTGTCTCCCCTCTCCTTGTGGGAGAGGGGCGGGGGTGAGGGTGTTTAACGATTTATTTCTTGCCCATTGCGGCAGCTAAATCTTTCGCCCACTCATACCCTTTTAAGAACGGGTCGGGCTTAACAGGTTCTTTGCTGCTGAAAACTTCATCAATCAACCCATCAGCGCGAACCTTACCAATGCGAACGGTTTTCCAGGTATGTTGACTTTCACCGTCCACTTTAACTAAACCTTCAGGGGCATTAAAAGAAATTTCATTGCTCTTAGCGGCGGCTCTTACGGCATCCACATCAACTTTACCCGCTTTTTCCACCATCGCTTTCCAAAGATAAACCCCAAAATAACCCGCTTCAATCGGGTCATCAGTCACGCGGTCTTCACCGTAGGCTTTCTTATAAGCAGCCACGAAAGTTTTATTTTCAGGGGTATCAGTGGTTTGATAGTAATTCCAAGCCACTAAATGTCCCGCAATATTATCTGCGCCAATGCCACGCACTTCTTCTTCCGCCACGCTCACCGAAAGAACAGGTAAGGTTTCAGGGGTAAAGCCCGCATCTTTGAACTGTTTGAAGAAGGCCACATTGCTATCGCCATTCAAAGTGCTGAAAATGGCATCAGGTTTAGCGGCCTGAATTTTGCTGATGATGGTACTAAATTCGGTGCCACCTAACGGGAGATATTCTTCACCCGCTAAGGTCGCGCCTTTGGCGGCGAGTTGGGCTTTGATAATGGTGTTGGCGGTACGGGGGAAGACATAATCAGAGCCAAGCAAGTAAATGTTGGTTTTCTTTTGGGAAAGGAGATACTCTACGCCAGGAATGATTTGTTGGGTCGGTTCAGCCCCCGTGTAGAAGATATTGGGGGATTGTTCTAGCCCTTCATATTGTACGGGGTAGAATAATAAACCGTTATTTTGCTCCACGACAGGCAACACCGCTTTACGGCTGGCACTCGTCCAGCAACCAAAGATAACGGCAACTTTATCTTCTTTGAGCAATTTGCCCGCTTTTTCCGCAAAGGTCGGCCAATCGCTCGCGCCATCTTCAACCACAGGCACTAATTTTTTGCCTAAAATACCACCCGCCGCATTGATTTCTTCAATAGCTAACAGGGTCGCGTCACGCACTGAAACTTCACTAATGGACATGGTGCCGCTGAGTGAATGTAAAATACCCACTTTAATCGTGTCGCCATCGGCAACCTCAGCCGCAGGGGCAGCAGTGGGTTGGGCTGCGCCACCACAAGCCGCTAAAAAACTCATTACAACGAGCAAAGTAAACCAACGAATTTTACGGGATATAACATTAAGTGTCATTTTCTTCTCCTAGAAGAGTTATAAGGTTAAATCAACAATTTAATGTCCCGTTTGGCCTACCCTATATCACTGAAATGTGTTATAATTCTCTAGGCAAAACAGGTGATGTTTATAGACCGACTTGGTTGGCTATAAATGGAACATGTTGCGGGTCAAGAGAGATACCGTGTGCCTCTAAGCGAATCGGTATCTCCTATTTTTCATTTAGGTCAAAGGGTATCATCTTTTTCTCATTGGCCTCTTTTCCAGAGCCAGAAACAAAAAACTCCCGCCCTTGATATAACATCAAGGTTGGGAGCATCTAGGCTCATAAATATGAATTTGGGGCAATTAAAAAAACCTCGCTAAACGTTAGAACTCGTCATCGAGGTTTTACCTTACCCATTGAAAATTGAACTATGAAACGCAGTATAGCATGTATTGGGTGACTTGTCAACTACTAATTTGGTTGATAGGTGACAGCCCAAGGACGCTCACCCAACACCGCCTCAACCACGCCACCACCAATAGCAAGAGATTTATCACTAATTGTGAAACAATGGGTCACATGGCCGCGTGGGTCAAGATCACCAATTTTGTAACCTGGGGTCACTTTGACCGCAGGATGAATTAAGCCCCGTAACACTCCCGCAAAGGGGGCGCGCAGTTCCTGCCCATTCACCGTAGCAATCAACTGCCCCGCCGCCACCATATTGCCAATCTGCGCCATCGGCATGACATGCCCCACCGCAGGGGCGCGCAGGACGCGCTCATGCGCCACCCCCGCCACTTGACCAGGAGTCCCTGTGTTCGGCTCGGCAGAACCATGATATAGCACCCGCCCTAATGAATGGCCGCGATTCGTCTCCACAATGGCATGGCAATCCACGCCAACGGTAAAGCCAGGGCCAAGCGCAACCACGAAGGGCGCATCACTCAAGCGCGTCCCCGTATTAACCTTTGCTACAATCGCGTCCACCATGATGGTCGGCTGAAGCAGCGATATATCGGGCGTGACTAAAATGGGAATGATAGCGGTGGGCGCGAGTTGGCGCGCTTCATCTATAGTGGCAACATGGCGCGCCATAATCCCCTCAACGGTGGTCTCCCCTTGATAAACGGCCTCACCAAAACAGACCGTCCGCCGCACAAAGGAAGGCGCGGCCAACTCCGTCATAATCAGCGGCAAGCCCGCCCGTTTCAGCCGATACGCCACCCCACTCGCTAAATCGCCCGCGCCCTTAACAACAATGAGAAATGAGAAGTGAGAAATGAGAGTGAAAAATGAGAAGTGAGAAATTTTTATTTCTTATTTCTCACTTCTCATTTTTTTAATTGTATCCGTCAGAGAAAACTTCAATCATCAAATAGGGGTCGCCGAGGGGGTAAAGAATGGGGCAGGTGCAGCCATTCGCCACATATTCGCGGACTTTGGCTTTGACCTCTTCGGGCGTGCCACTGGCCGTAATACGTTGTACTAAATCGTCAGGCACGAGAGGCATGGCCGCTTTAATTTGCTCTTTGGTGGCAGGCCAGCCGAGAATATTTTGGATACTTTTCACAATATCCTCGCTCACATTACTCGCTTTGGCAATATGTGGCTGCTGCGCCAGATATTGGGTCAATAACGCCCGCGCCCCGTCCAGAGCCTTCGCCTTATCGTTATCCACCGAGCAGACAATCAATTGTGGGCGGTCAATCTCGGCCAGAGTGCGCCCTGCCCGCGCCGCGCCCGTAGTGAGTTGCTCTAGGGCTTCAATATTGTAATCAGGCGCAACGCAATAATTTAAGACCGCGCCATCGGCAATTTCGCCCGTCAATTCCATCATTTTCGGGCCCGTCGCGCCAATCATCATCTGCACATGACGCGGTTCGCGCCGACCATGCACGACATCTAGCTCAATATTCTTCACATGATGAAACTCACCGTCAAAAGTGACGCGCTCCATGCGTAATAAACGGCGCATCACTTCAATGGTTTCTTGCATGGCTAACAATGGCTTACGGCGCGTAATGCCCACATTCGCCGCCAACGGGTCCCACCAAGCCCCAATCCCGCAGATAATACGGTCAGGCGCAAGGTCATCCAGCGTCAGAAACGTGGCCGCTAATAACCCAATATTACGCGTCCAATTGTTAATCACGCCTGAGCCAATTTTAATTCGTTCCGTCACCGCCGCGAACGCGGCCATCGGGACAATGGCATCCCGCACTAAACGGCTCTCGGCCTGCCAAACGGCCTCAAAGCCATGCTTCTCGGCATACTGCGCCAATTTCATGCCCTCCCGTAAATCATGGGCATCTTGTAAATATAATGCAACTCGGTCATTCATGCTAAAAAGACTCCTTTGTCAGAAATATAAACTTGAGTGCAGACCTCACAGGTTTTAAAAACCTGTGAGGTCTACTTATATTCTACGAATTGTAGCCATTTTATGAAGTGGGGCAAATTCACCGACCAGTTGGTACGGGATGAGTTGGAGGTGGCGTAATAAAGACAGCCCTGAATGTTAACTCAGGGCTGTTTCTATTACGCTACCGCAAATTCCGTATATTGACGCATTTCAGGCGGATGGAAGGCCAACACAATATCCTCACGCGGCACCCCTGCCTCTAACAAATCGGCGGCAATGCCATCCTCCGTCCAATCCTCTTCAATGTAGATTTTATCGTTATGCAAGCGCAGATATAAGGCCGCCGCATTCACCCGTTTTTCTTCCCACCAACCTGTTCTTAATAAAATGTAGCGATTATGCTCATCATCAAACATGGCATGGTCTACCACCAAATCATCAGGGGCGGTACTCCCGCCTAGCCGTTCATATTCTGCCAGCAATCGTTTAATTACGGTGCGATAGTGGGATAATTTATCCATTTTATAACCTCCTCTTGATTAAGATTAGTAACGATAAGCGGAATCTGATGTTCCTCAACGGCTAATTGAATCATGGGGCGTTGAAAGGTACTTTTGTAAGCTTTCTCATCAATGGCCACACAGAGAACATAATTTAACTTACGTTTACGCAATACGGTTAAGTACAGGGTATATTTACCCAAAGCCACTTCAAAATCATGCAAACCTGAGATGCCAATAAAACTTTTGACCTCTACTAGAATTTTTTCCTCTCCTTTCTGCGCGGTCATAGTAGTGGACTGTTCACTTAATTTCTAGTATATCCGAACAGACAAGAATGTCTGTTCTACCGTTGGGTATATCCGAACAGACAAGAATGTCTGTTCTACCGTTGGTAGGTCGGACATTCTTGTCTGACCATGTACTAAAAACTAAATGAACAATCCAGTACGTTCAGCCGCGAAGTCAGGGTAACTATTATCGGTGCCATATTTCAAGGTATACGGGTCATCCGTAATCGTCCAGCCATCTTTGATGAGGGCATGTTTCACTTGGTCATGAATTTTATCTTTTGCCATGCCCTCAATTATAGTCAGGCTAAGGGGCATGTCAAACAAAAAAAGCCTCATAGAGTCAATGAGGCTTTTTTATTACGCCACCGCAAATTCCGTATATTGGCGCATGGTGGGGATTTGAAAAGCCAACACAATATCCTCTTTAGGCACGCCTGCCTCTAACAAATCAGTAGCAATGCCGTCCTCCGTCCAATCCACTTCTATCCAAAATTTTTCATTACGCAACCGAACATAAATTGTGGGGGCATCAACTCGCCCCTGTTGAGTCCACCCCACTTTATACAATAAATAATGGTCACGTGCTTCATCAAAGACCACTTCTTTATCTAAGCCTGAAATGGGACGGCGTTGTAAAATTTCGATGTGTTGGAGTAGAATTTGTTTAATAATTTGGCGGTAGCGGCTTAACTTGTCCATAACATAATTTCCTCCTGGTTAAGGTCAACCACAATTATCTTAACGTTGTATGCCTGAATAATCAGTTGAATCGCTTTTTTGCTAAAAAATTGGCGGTAAATGGTTTCATCAATCGCTAAATGAAGTTGGCGGTCAGGTTCAATTTCGGCTAACCAAACTTGATATACATTGTATTGCCCCAAAGCTTTTTCTAAGTCAGATACAGGTGAACGACTAATAAAACTTTTGGCCTCAACCACAATTTTGGTTGAGCCTCGCTGACAAGCCAATAACTTTTCCGCCCCAAAATCAGCATAAACCGTAATCTCTTCAAACTCAATCGTATACGGGTCATCCGTAATCGTCCAGCCATCTTTAATTAACGCATGTTTCACTTGGTCATGAATTTTATCTTTTGCCATGTCCTCAATTATAGTCAGGCTAAGGGGCATGTCAAACGATACTTGAGTGGTAGCCCCGCCACCGTAATAACACTACAACGGATTAAGAAATAAACGGATAGCCGCCAAAAATCCGTTCCCTCCTATACTGCGTTTTATTTGAGAGTTACACTTTTTGGCAGGAGTCCGCAATCCTTTGCGGATAGCCCGCAAATAATTGCGGACTCCTGCGCCGAAAGTGTAGTTTTCATTTGATATGCAGTATAAATCCGTTGTAGTATATTAAATACATTTTATTTGACATCTCCCCTTTTTAGCCTAGAATTTTTCTAGTCATTCATCTTATTAAACCATAGGAGCTTACTCATTATGTCACTGAAATTAAATCGCCACGAAATGCGCGAAGTTCCACCCACGATGACCGTAGAACCGTTTGGTAAAGCCTTTACTTTGGAGATTGCAGGCAAAACTTGTAATCAACCGTTACCATGATTTGCACTCTCGCTGACGGCTCAAAAATTGAATGTGATGACCAACCCTTTGCTGAGGGCGGCGAGGGGTTGCTTTATTGGGATAAAGCGGGGCAATATGTGGTCAAACTCTATAAAACGGTGGAGCCACAACGGGAAGCGGCCTTGCAAAAAATTATCAGTCCGCAATATAACATCGTGCAATCTGAACCCTATTGGGACAGTTTATTTGCTTGGCCGAAAATGATTGTCAAACAGCCCCAATTGGGGCTGCTCATGGAGCGCGCCCCGCAGGGTTCATTGGAGTTGCAATGGTTTTTGGGCGCGAAACAACGGCAGGTGGTGGCGAAAAAACATGGCGCGGCCAAATTGGGGCAATGGTCAAATTATCTGACCTTAGCCATCAAAATGGCACAAACTGTTAGGCGGATGCACTTTCGCGGCCTGTGTCACTCTGACCTATCTTTTCGTAATTTTCTGGTTGACCCCGCCACCGACAGCCTCATGTTGATTGATTGTGACGGCTTGGTTGTCCCCGATTTTTTGCCGCCCCAAGTGCTAGGCACGTCCAAATGCATGGCCCCTGAATTGGCAGCGCAACTTACCTCGCCGCATGTTAAAGCCTCTCCCTCCGCCAGCACCGATTTACATGCCCTCGCCACGCTGATTTATTGGCTATTATTGTTACGCCACCCCCTGCTCGGCCCCAAAATTCATGACAGCGACCCCGCGTTAGATGAAGCCCTCAGTTTGGGCGAGCAGGCTCTCTTCATTGAACATCCCACCGACACCTCCAACCGCCCCGCCGACTTAAAGATTCGTTATCAAGATGTCTTTACGCCCGCCGTTGCCAAATTGATTGAAGCGGCCTTCATTGAAGGCTTACATCAGCCTGCCAAACGCCCTGCCGCCGCTTATTGGGAGCGCGAATTGGGCCGAATGAAAGATAGTTTAGTGATGTGTGATAACCCGAAATGTCCCTTTGGCGCGTTCGTTTTTTCGTTCAAACAGCCATTAAGGTGTCATTGTGGGACGATAGTTACTCGCTATGCGAAGTTACCTCTTTTTTATTTTTACAAACCCTGGTCAGGTCAGCCAGGCATGTATCAGGGGGAACGGGGCTATGTTTGGGTGGGGCAACCTGACCGTACCTTACAACTCTGGCATGTTGACCCCACGCAACCCCCTAGCCCAGGGCTTAATACTGTTATTGCCGCCGCGCGGCTAAAATATCAGCATAAACAAAAAACATGGCTATTACAAAATCTAGCCCTGCCCAATCTGCTCTATTTCCCGCCTTACGGTTCGCCGCAATCTATCCGTATACAGCAAGAAGTCCCTTTAGTGGACGGGGCGCGCCTCCTCTTTAATCCGCCGCATGGCCGCGCGGCATATATACAGTTTGTTTCGTAAAAACAAGGAGTAATTTCATGTTATCATTCTTACCGCTAATAATTCGCTGATTCTATACTCAGCACTATCAGAAACTGGAGTCCAAATCTTTAGATTTGTCAGAGTTGGTCGCCAACAAATCTAAAGATTTGGACTCCAAGGAGTATTCATGCAATATCCCTTAGAAGAAAAAATTGGTAATCCGTCCCTGTTGGTGGGGCGGGAGGAAGAGTTTACAAATTTTGGCCGATGGTTGGCAAATATGCCTGGCAAACTCTCCAAATCGCGGGTGATTTTGGCGCGCCGCAAAAGTGGCAAAACCGCCTTTGTGCAACGGCTTTTTAATCAACTGTGGAGTCAACATGGGCAGGTTATTCCCTTTTATTTCAGTGTGCCTGAAAGTAATGTGTGGTATGTTGATTTTGCTTGGAATTATTACCAAACCTTTGCCTCGCATTATATTTCATTTTTGGAGCGCGATGAGGAATTAGTTCGCAAACCGCTGACCCTAGAACAAATTAAGGAATATGGCCTATCTCATGCCATTAAGGGGTTAGTTGACGATGTAGAAACCTTATTGCGTGAAAAAGAACGCCACAACTATTTTGCGGTCTGGGAAACGGCCTATAATGCCCCCCACCGTTTTGCGGCCATTTATGACCTGCGCTTTTTGGTCATGATTGATGAGTTTCAATATCTAGCGCAATTTATCTACCGTGATGAAAAATGTGAAGGCCAGCCTGATACCACTATGCCAGGGAGTTTCCATACGGTAGTCGAGTCGAAAGTCGCGCCCATGTTGGTGACGGGTTCTTACATTAGTTGGCTGTTAGAAATTGCCAGCCAATATCTGGAGGCGGGGCGATTAAGTTTGTGGTACATGAACCCTTACCTTACGCCAGATGAAGGGCTGCAAGCCGTTTATCGCTATGCCGAAACCTTTAATGAACCCATCACCAACGACAGCGCGGCCATGTTAAACCAACTGTGCATGGCTGACCCTTTTTTCATCTCCTGTGTCGTACAAAGTAATTACAAGGGGAGAAATTTGCAAACGGTTGACGGTGTGGTTGATACGGTTAATTACGAAATTACCAGCCGCACTTCGGAATTATCCAAAACATGGGGCGAGTATATTTATAAGAATTTATCACGCCTGAATGATAGACACAGTAAGCATATTGTATTACATTTAACGAAACATCATGAACGCACCTGGACACCCAAAGAAATTAAGGAAGCGTTAGGGTTAGAGTTGTCTTATGATGACATTCACCGTAAGCTGGAATTACTCCTGGAGGCCGATTTAATCGCCGATGGCGGCTCGGACATTCGTTTTCAAGGGTTACAAGATGGCACACTGTATCTCATTTTGCGGAGTCGCTTTGAGGAGGAAATCTCTACCTTTGCGCCTGATTTTGGGCAGGATTTTCGGCGGGACATGGCTGAATTGCAAAAGGATAACAAACGCTTACGGGGCATGTTGAATTATCTCAGTGGCAAAA
>JFJP01001165.1_pt1 | contig 33507 bp, 33 predicted proteins | sample 431651 | NCBI WGS metagenome assembly JFJP01 (sample SAMN02602958, study PRJNA72255) | Microbial mat metagenome, whole genome shotgun sequencing project. | biome: fresh water; feature: sink hole; material: water; isolation source: purple microbial (photo- and chemosynthetic) mats found in... | reverse complement strand
GAGGACAAGAATATTTTTCGTGTTTTTCGTGCATTTCGTGGAAAAATCTTTTCGTATTGATAATGCAAACTGAATCTAGCCTTTTACTTATCCGATAAGAGAACAACGGGTATGTGCTCCTTGTCTTTGTTTAAATCGTCCAAACGAGAAAAGATTTTTTCCTTTTCTCGATAAATTCATCTATCTGGGACTTTTTTATCGAATTTAGCCTATTTCCGTCAGCCTTCAAACGATTTATGACGTTGGTGATTGCAGTGATCGATTTTGCGCCATTGGAAGAACTTGAATATTCGTTAAGAATCTTCCTTGAAATTGCAAGATATGGTCTGTTTTCTTTGCGGTAACAAGAATAAAGAATTTCCTTGTTTGCAATCCTCATTCTAGGAAATATTTTGTCAACATCACTTTTCGACAATTGCATCAACCATACGATCAATTTGATGTATTCAAAATCCTTGGCAGACGCAATTTTTTTTGCAATGTTGTTGTCGATGAATATATCCCTTTTCCTGTCCGTTGATTCATTCATAGTCAAATGTGCTCATTGCCAATTGCATGGTATCAATCAAATAGGTTTTGAAAAAATTGTCAGGTGCTCCAATTATTTCACCGTTTTTCTTGAATTGAATACGACAAGTGTCCGATTTTTCACCATCGTTTTCAAAATAATAAACTTCCACGTCGCTTTCGTTTAGCTCTCCTTTTGCAATCAACAATCGAATTCGATTCAACAAATATTCACTGTGCGTTTCGATGATATACTGCTTGCCATTTGTTCTCACTTGCTTTGACAGGTAATCAGCAAAATCCGCTTGAATGCTGGGGTGCAAGTCAATTTCCGGTTCTGAAATTGCTAGAATTGAATTTTGATTCAATTGTAAATCAGCCACGATTGCAGGTAAAATTTTGCTCACTCCAAATCCGACATCAATCAATGATGAAACAATTCCGTTTTCCTTGGTCTGAACTTGCAAATCAAAATCGCCTTGTTCTCTCGTTTTTACTTTGATGTCAGAAACCAAACCTAGCTCTTTCATCGCATCGACGAGCTCAATAAATTTAGGGCTTCTCATTTCACTCCACTCGCATATGACATTTTCATAACCGCTACCATTGGGTTTGACAATTTCTGCTTTAGGAACTCGGAAATTGTTTCGATCGGGACCAATGCGGTATGAATTTATGAAATTGAAATGATAGTTTCGAAGCTCTTCAATATCCTTATGGAGAAAATTTATTTCACCATACCATTTTTCAATTCCTTGTTTTAATTTGGGCAATGAATCGTATAGGGTTGTTTCATTTTTTTCGTTGGTGAAAAAGTACTGATTATCTTTAATTTCGATGGTCAAAAAATCTTCCCCATTGTCATATTCGAATAGTTTGCAAACGGGCATTCCATTGATGGGATTATTCTCCCAAACAGATTTAAAACGAATTTTCATCTGATTCTTTGAATCCAATGAAAATGAAAGCTCAATTGAATTTTTTAAATCGTAACCCGATACCATGTTTCTGAAATTTCCCATATTAAAAAAATCACCATTGGGTGATAATTCATAGGGGAAATCTTTGGTTTGCATAACTGCTAAAAGCGAGTGGATGAGTGAGCTCTTGCCACTGCTGTTTGCGCCTGTCAGTAGAGTTATTTTTCCAAAATCAATTTCTAAATTTTGAAAACATTTGAAATTATTCAGTTTCAAACTATTTATTCTCATATTTTTGCTTTTTTACAAGAAATTCAATTCCTTTTGAATGAAAGGCCATCCTAAAAAACCTCGCTCCCCCGTCAGGCTTCCCAGTTGTGCGTTTCTGAAAGACGCCGCCCAGGGGCCTTCCCCGCGGGCTGCTCCGAGCCCAGCTCCAAGCGGATTTGGGCATCAACTGTCGGTGGCTTTGAACGTTGCCTTGCCATCCTTGCATGCGTTTCTAGCTTACCAAGGTATGCACTTATTTCTAAAAATCCAAAGGGCTGGGCGAATTTTGTTCGTAGGCCCTGCGCTGCGCGAGAGGTGGCCACTGGCGACCTTGGGCGTCTTCGTCGGGGCAGTGGGCCAGCTTTGCATCTTGGCGAGAACGAAGACTTGGCGCCAAGACGCATGGCCGACGTCGTCCGCAGGAAAAGGGAGGAACCCTATACCCAAGTGCTTTACTCTTGGAGACAGTATTTTGAATATCAATGTGTTGCAAGTGTCGCCACGCACTGGGGCGATTGTGGGACAAGAGCGAACGGTAGCAGCGCCAATTCAATTTGTTGCCCGATCGATGCTTTGCCATGACGGAAGAATGCTATTTTTGGAACCAAATCCCGCCCAACCCAAAACTCACCCAGTATGAAACTGAAAAACGCCTTGCGAGGCATTTCCAACAACCTGATGCTCTTGGCCGTGCTGATGCTGCTGGCTGGCTCTTCGGTGGGCTGCAAGGCCAAGCGCGAGGCCCAGGAGCAGGAGCGCCAGCGCCAGGAGCTGGTCCAGAGCACCGCCTCGGCCCTCCGCGGCCTGCTGGCTGACCCCAACGTCAGCATCGAGGAGCTCGAAAGCGAGATCCGCCGCATCGAGGCCCTCAACCTGACCGACCCCGAGGTGCTCGCCCTGCTCGAACAGGCCCGCCAACTGCTTGAGCGCAAGCGCGCCGAGGCCGCCGCCAACGCCGACCGCCCCAACGACAACCCGCCCAACCCCGCGGTCCTTTCGCGCGAGCAGAGCCTGCGCCTGAGCCTCAACCAGATACAGGACGCCGCCCTGGCCAACGACATCGACGCCGCCAACCAGCGCATCGCCCAGACCCTCCAGCAGTTCGCCTCGCCCGACGCACCCGTGCTGATCGTCGTGGCCCGCGAAGGCGCCATCGTGGACTACGACGAGCCCACCACCATCCGCAAGTACCTCGAGTACATCAAGGATACCAAGAACTTCAACAAGAAAATCGACCTGTTGGAACTTGACGCACAAGGCAAGATAACCCTCCTCGAACTTTCAAACCCCTGAGCCACCGATGGAAACCCTGAAGCATTTCAAACTCTTGTGGGTCATGGCCTTGTGGCTGGCCGCCGCCTCGCCCGCCTTCGCCCAGGCCGAGGCCATCAGCCCCGAGCGCAAAATGGCCATCGACAGCCTGGCCCTCGAAAAGGTGCGCGACCTGAGCACCTACATCCGACTGATCGGCGACAAGGCCACGCCCTGGTCGGAGGCCAACCGGGTCATCGAAAGGGCCGTGGAGCTCTTCATGGAGGGTTCCCGCTTCGGCGTCTCGAACGTGGCTGACGGCTCCATCGTCAACTATCCGGTGCGCACCTACCTGGAGCGCCTCCTGCGCCTGAACTACGACCGCGTCGAAATCGACTGGTTCGACATTCAGTATGTCAGCGACTTGGAGCTCCAGCCCGATGGGCGCTACGTGGGCGTGATCACCGTCTTCCAGCGCTTCTCTGCCTATTCCGACGAAACCGGCCTGGTCTATCGCGACCAGACCCAGAAGGACATAACCATCTATGTCGAGCGCAAGGAGACCCAGATCGGGGGGCGCGTCATCGGCTTTTGGGATGTCATGCTGGGCGACGTCCGCGTCAAGGAGACCATCCGCTGAGCGAGGGCCGCGTGCGGCAAGGCTGTCTTTTCGGCAGAATCGCGTAAGTTCGCGGCCCATTTCCCACCCACGAAACCACCCGAATAGGCATGGAAAACGGCGATTTCTGGAAACAGCTCAAGGCCCAAGGCCCCATCTTCGCCCTCGCGCCGATGGAGGACGTCACGGACACGGTCTTCCGCGAGCTGGTCCTGCACGTATCCGCGCCCGAGTGGCTGCAAGTGGTCTATACCGAGTTCACCTCCACGGACGGCCTCTGCCACCCCGTGGGCCGCGACAAGGTGGCCAAGCGCCTGGTGGTCAGCCAGTCGGAGCGGGATTTGCTCCGCGCCAAGGGCGTCAAGATCGTCGCCCAGATCTGGGGGGCCAATCCCGAGAAGTACCACCAGGCAACCCGCTGGCTCTGCGAGGCTTTCGAGTTCGATGGCATCGACATCAACATGGGATGCCCCGTCCGCAAGATCGTCAAGCAGGGCAGTTGCTCGGCCCTGATCGGCACCCCCGACCTGGCCCGCGAGATCGTCCTGGCCACCCGCGAGGCCTCGAACCTGCCCGTGAGCGTCAAAACCCGCACAGGCGTATCGCAACACCGCACCGAGGAATGGACCCGGCAGATCCTCGAGACCGGCCCCGCCGCCCTGGTCATGCACGGCCGCACGCAGAAGCAAATGTCGGAAGTGCCCGCCGATTGGGACGAGATCGCCAAGGTCGTCCGCGTCCGCGACGAGATGGGGCTCGACATTCCCATCATCGGCAACGGCGACGTGGCCAGCGTGGCCGACGGGCTCGACAAGATCGCCCGGCATGGCGTCGATGGCGTGATGGTCGGGCGGGGCATCTTCGCCAATCCGTGGTTCTTCAACCGCGAAAAGCCCGAGCGCAGCCCCGAGCAGAAGCTCGCCCTGCTCTGGAAACACGCCACCGACTTCCACAAACAATGGGACGGCGAGCGCAATTTCGCCATTTTGCGCCGCTTTTTCAAGATCTACACCCACGACTTCGCCGGGGCCGCCCCCATCCGCGCCGCCATGATGGAGACCCACGGCCTCGAGCAGGTCCGCCAGCTCATCCTCGAAAGCCCCTGGGCCAAGGCCCTGGAGACGGAGCCCGTCTGAGCCGAACCGAGAGCCAGCACCCAACTTCGCCCCTGCAAGTCCATGGATGCCAAGCCCTTGCGCCAGTTCGTGCCCCGCGGCCAGTCGCGCCGCCTGGTCATTGGCGATGTCCACGGATGCGCCGTGACCCTTGAGATCCTGATGTTCAGGACCTTGGACCTACAGCCCAGCGACCAGGTCTTCTTCATCGGCGACCTGGTGGACAAAGGCCCCCGGAGCGCCCAGGTGCTCTCGCGGCTCCTCGCGCTGCTCGACAAGGGCTACCAGCTCCATTTCGTGCGCGGCAACCACGAGGAGAACCTGCTCGCCGCCGAGCGCGAGTACGAGCCGGGCTACTTCTGGGGCTACCTCAAGCGCATGGGCGCCCTCGACCTGCTCGGCCCCGGCCAGCGCCTGCGCGCCGAGTTCCGCCGCCTGTTCGAGGCCATGCCCCACCACATCGAGCTCGACGACTTCCACCTGCTGCACGCGGGCCTCGACCTCGCGAAAGCCTGGCCCTTCGAGGCCGCCAGCGACCTCCTGGAACTGCGCGACTGGCCCGCCGACCTCGAAAAACAAGGTGGAAAACCCGTGCTCTACGGCCACCAGCCCACCACCCGGCCCGTCATCGAGCGGGCCGTGCGCGAGGCACATGCCAAAATCCCGCTCGACAACGGATGCGTCTATCGGCACAAGAGCCGCCCGCTGCGCATGGCCTCCGGCGACGACTTCCGCGCCGAGGACTTCGGCCACCTTTGCGCCTTCGAGCTCGACAGCCGCAGCCTGTTTTTCGAGCCGATGGTGGACTCCTGAAGCCTCGCCACGCTTCTGTCGCGAAGCCCCGCGAGGGTTGATTTTTGCTGATATTCACATGGTCACAACCACCATGACAGCCAGGCCATCACGGCCAGGACAAGCAGCAGGAAAAACATCGGGGCCAGCTTTATGATTTCCGAGAAGAGCTCGGCGACCAAGCGAATTGCCTGGATAGCCACAAAAAAGCCAATGATCAGGAAGACGAACAGGGCTATTTCCATGCGAAGCTTGGGTTGGGTTGGGTTTCCTACGGTCTTGCCCGCTGAAAGTTCGGGCGCGTCGCGCTTGGCTTTCCGCCGAGGCAGCCTTGCCATGAATCAGGAGCGGGCGGCAGGGAAACGAGCCGCCCTGCCGCCCGATGCCTCACTGCACCAGCCAGTTCTTGGCCGTTTCCACCTCGTCGAACAGCCTCATGGGCTTGCCCGCCACGGCGATGAACGCGTTGATCAGCACCTTCTTGGCGCCGGTGTTCATGCCCACCACCGCGGCTTTTCGGCTGTGCTTGAGGAGTTCCTCGCCGATTTCCTTGAGCTTGCGGTGTACCTCGATCGTAACGAAAACTTCCGTCATGTCGGTCAGGACCAGGGCCGTCTTCCCGCCCTCCTTCTTGACCATTTCCAGCAGATGAAGCTGGTTGTCGATGACCTCCTGGCCCTGCCATCCCCGGTGGTCGGCCAGAAAGATTGTCTTCGACTGGTGTGTGATTTTCTTAACTTCTGCCATGTTTTCTTAGTTTGGTTTGAAATTTTGGACAATTGGTTCCTTCAGCCAATTTACACCAAATGGATGAAACTGGCGAATGCTAACGGCGAAAAATTTCTGATTTAGGGTAGAGGAAAAGTCAACAATGAAACCTTTACACCAAGTTGCTTTCGATGTTGAGACAGACACATCACCATTGACCGACAAAATTTGGCTGTTGTGCCAATTGCTACGGGATTCGAGCCCGGCAGCGTAACTCCAGGAATTGGCCAATGCGTTTGAGCACAACTTGGTGTCAGTTTTGGGCTGAAAGGTTTTTCTATCCTGCCTAGTATTTTTTTAACTTGTTTTGACGCAATGTGGTCGTTTGAAAGATTCAACCTGATGGATGGTTTTTCCAATAATGGGAGTAAGCAGCCGAATGTCGAAGAATTGCTTACATTGCCCTGCGAAGTCCCGAATGCTTCTAACAAAATTCATCATGTTTGGCAGTTACCTGAAAAGCGCGTACCGAGGCCTGGTCCGAGACAAGTTTTACGCCAGCATGAACGTGTTGGGATTTGTGCTGGGCCTGGCCGCCACCAGCCTGATCGGGCTTTACGTGCAGGACGAGCTGAGCTACGACCGGCACCAGCCCAACCACGAGCGGACCTACCGCGTCAGCTCGGGCTACACCATCGCCAACCAGAGCGACACGGTGGCCACGAGCGGTCTGCCCCTTGGGCCGCTGCTGGCGCGGGAAGACCCGCAGGTCGAGGCTTTCTTGCGCGTGATCGACGCGGGCGAGCAGGGCTTCCGATACGGCCAGAAACAGTTCATGCACGATGACGTGTTTTATGCCGATTCGAGCTTTTTTGACTTTTTCGGTTTCGAATTTGCCGAAGGGACAGCCGAAAAGGCCCTCACCGAGCCCAACACCGTCGTGCTGAGCCGGCAGGTGGCCGAGCGCTACTTCGGCCAGGAGCCGGCCGTGGGCAAGGTGCTCGTCCGCGAGGGCGACCAGCCTTTCGTGGTGGTGGGCGTGCTCGCGGATCCCCTGGGCAACTCGCACCTGCGCTTCGGGATGCTGCTTTCGCTGGGCACGGTGGCCGACTGGGCCGAGCAGGCGAGCATCTGGTCGTTCAACGCCTTCACCTACTTGCGCGTGCGCGAGGGCTTCGACCCGGAGGCCTTCGGGGCGCGGTTTTCGGGCTTTTACGACCGCCACATGGCCGAGCTGGGCCAGTCGCTCGGGGCCACCTACCAGCCCGTGCTCGAGCCGCTGGCCTCGATCTACCTCGATTCGCAGGCCGAGTGGGACCTGCCCTCGGGTGAGCGGCGCTACGTGCAGATCTTCATCGCCATCGCGGCCATCATCCTGACCATCGCGGTGGTGAACTACACCAACATCGCCACGGCGCGCGCCTCCGACAGGGCCAAGGAGGTGGGCATCCACAAGGTCGCGGGGGCGAGCCTCGGGCAGATCCGGCTGCGTTTCCTGAGCGAGTCGCTGCTGCTGGCCCTGGCCGGCTGGGTGCTGGCCGTGGCCTTGGTCGAGTGGCTGCTGCCGAGCTTCAACACGCTCTCAGGCAAGGACTTGCGCTTCGTCTGGAACGAAAACCTGCCCATGCTGGCCATCAGCTTCGGCCTGAGCCTGCTGGTGGGCCTGGCCTCGGGGCTTTATCCGGCCTTCTACCTTTCGTCCTTCAAGGCCGTGGAGGTGCTCAAGGGCAAGGCCCGGGTGGGCAAGCGCCACGGCGGACGGCTGCGCAAGGTGCTGGTTGGCTTGCAGTTGGGCATATCGGTGGCGATGCTGGCGGGCACGCTGGTGGTGCAAAAGCAGTTCGACTTCTTCCAGAACAAGGACCTGGGCTTCGAAAAGGGCAACATCATGGTGGCGGCCCTGCGCGACAGCCTCCTGTGGGCGCGCGCCGACGAGTTCCAGGCGCGCCTGGGCGAGCTTCCGCAAGTTCTGGAGTCGAGCTTCTGCTCGTCGGCCCTGCCCGCCGAGCGCACGTCGCGGATGCCCTTCGTGGTGGAGCTGGCCGACAGCACGGCCATCTTGGCGCTGAACTTCATCTCCACCGACGCCCACTACCTGGCCACGCTCGGCCTTCGGCTGGTCGCGGGCGCCGACTTCGACAGCCTCCGGCAGGGGGAGCAGTTCATCCTCAACGAGGCGGCCGTCCGCGCCCTGGGCCTGACGCCCGAGGCCGCGCTGGGCACGCCCATGTCCTCGAGCGACGACGCGGCCGCCGTCGGGCGCATCCTGGGCCGCGTGGTGGGCGTGGTGGCCGACTTCAACTATGTTTCGCTGCACCAGCCCATCGACCCGCTGGTGCTCCTGTTCGACAGCCTGCCCCTGCCGGTGCTCAACCTGCGGCTGGGCCCGGATACGGAGCAGGCGCTGGCCGAGGTCGAGCGCGTCGCCGGGGAGCTCTCTGGCGATGGCACCTTCCGCTACCACCTGCTCGACCAGACGCTCTCGCGTTTTTACCGTGTCGAGAGCAAGCTGAGCCAGACTTTCGGCTACTTGGCCCTGCTGGCCATCCTGATAACCTGCCTGGGGCTCGTGGGCTTGTCTTCGTTCGTTACCTCGCAGCGAATCAAGGAGATAGGCATCCGCAAGGTGCTCGGCGCCTCGGCCTTCGAGGTTGTGGGCCTGCTCTGGCGCGAGCTGCTGTGGCCCTTTGTCGGGGCCAACCTGCTGGGCTGGCTGGCCGCCTGGTGGAGCCTGCGCCAGTGGCTCGAGAACTTCGCCTACCGCGTCGAGGTGGGCTGGGCGGAGCTGCTCTGGGCCAGCCTCATCAGCCTTGCGGCCACGGTCCTGACCACGGCCTACCAGTCCGTCAAGGCCAGCCTGACCGACCCGGCGCGCTCGCTCCGCTACGAATGAGCCTGCCAGCCCCAAGCAGGCCGCTTCGGAAGTCGTGCGGAAATGTCGGCAAAACAGCTTGATGCCGAGTGCCTTTGTGTTCGAATGCTGGCCCAAAACACCAAGTTGCTTTAGGGGGTGCAATGTCCCAAGCACCCATTTCTGACAAATCCGAGCTGTTCTGATACCGAGCCGCGTTCATGGGTGATCGATTGCTTTGAAGACTCGCCCAACCCCGAAGGGGTGCCATGAGTGTGGAAAGCGGAGCCAAGCCATAGAATAGAACCCCGAAGGGGTGAAATTGTCCTGGTCGGGAGGAAGAGCCAGATCATGCCAACCCTTCGGGGTTCCCCTCCACGCACGCTTGGCTGGCTACAACAGTTCCATCCCTTCGGGATTCGCCCTGAATCTCCCAAATTTCGCAGGATGCTGACGATTTGTATTTATCACTATCGGAAGCAGCTTGGCAACAGACCGCACTCTTTTTTCGCGACGCGTGTCAGGTCGTTCCTGAAAGTGAGGGGTTTCATGGATTGGGAAGCACGAGGAGGCCAGCTTGAGTCTTTATGATGGAAGGAAGTATGGACAGGCGGGCGCCCATCTTCAGGGCACGACCAGGGGGATGCAGGCTTCGACCTGCTCGAGGCGGATGGGCTGCGTGGCGCTGTGGAGCAGGCAATCGACACGGAGCCAGACTTTTAGGACCTGTCGGCCGAGCGAGTCGGTGCCTGCTTGCTCGACGCGCTCGATGACGATCTGGCTTTCGAGGGGTTGGCTGGCCAGGTCGGTTCCGTAGCGGTTGCCTTGGGGGTCGGTGTGCGAGATGGCGACTTGCCCGGGGCGCTGCTGGGCCATGATGGCCCGGGTCTGGAAGTCGAAGCGGGTGGAGTCGAGGGGCTCTTCCCAGTAGCTGAAGTTGGCCACGGGCTGCTGGTGGTTGAGCAGTGTGCGGATGTTGGCGCACTGCTCCCAGACGCAGCCTTGGGGCGTCTGGACGCGGAGGCAGACCTTGTAAACTCCGGCAGTGGAGTAGGGGTGGCTGGGGTTGGCCAGGGTAGAGGTGTGCCCGTCGCCGAAGGTCCAGCGGAAGGACGAGCCGGCGGGGGCGCCCTGAGCGGCGAACCGGACCTCGAGCGGCCCGACATGGGTGGCGCGCAGGTCGATGGCGCAGTCGGTCGGGCCGGTGATCAGGGGGGCCTCCAGTAGCGAGCTGCCGCTGGCGAAGACGGCCACCTGGCTGACCTTGAGCGCGTGTCCGGGGACGACCAGGCGGCTGGCGGTGGCTCCGCTCAGGCTCAGCCCATCGTCGAAGGTCCAGACCACGGCAAGGGGCTCCTCGTCGGTGGCTTGGGTCTGGAGCACGAGCCGGCTGAGGCCCGTCGCGAGGGCGGCCTGCCCGCGTCGGTCGGTGGCGTCGGCCTGGACTTGGGTGGTGACTTGCCGCTCTTGTCCGTTTCCGCTGATGGCCATGCGCACGGTGTAGCTTCCGGGCTGCTGGTAGCCGTGGACGACGCTGGCGCCGGCGGCCTGGTGCCCGTCGCCGAAGTCCCATCGGACGATTTCGCCGGGTGCCAGCTCGCTGCGGCAGTCGAACCGGGTTTCGACGGCGAGCAGGGCCTGCCCGGGCAGGGCGAAGGCGGGTACCTGGCTGACCATCGCGTCCATCGGGTCGGCCAGCGGGAGGGAGGCTTGCAGGAAGTCGAAGGTGAGGTTGCTGGCGCAGTTGGGGCAATCCTGGTGCTCGAACTTGGTCCAGAGGCGGAGCAGCGAGGTGTCGGGCAGGGCCTCGAAGCCGTTGCGGATGAAGTAGCCCTGGCGCCCGGCCTCGAGGGCGAAGGCTTGCCCGTTGAGCATTCCGCGGACGTAGAAGGCGGCCTCGGTGTCGAGCTGCAGCTCCGGATATTCGTTGGATTCGCAGGCGGCCAGCGCGAGGGCGGCGGCCAGTGCGAGGGCCTTGGTCTTCATCGGAGGTGGAATTTCAGCCCCAGGCGCAGGTTGATGTTGCGGTCGGGGCTCTGGTTGTGGAAATGGGAATCGAGGGTGATGTCGCGCAGGCCGATGCTGCCGCGCGCGGCCAGGCTGAGCTGCGGGTTGAGCCGGAGCTCGTAGCTGAGCTGGGCGCTCCAGTCGTCGTCGGCGAATCCTTGGCGGTAGCCGTTGGCCGCTTGTATGCCCAAGTCGTGCTGGCCCTCGCGGTCGGTGGCGCTGTGGTGCATCTCGCCCCGCGAGTCGAGCAGGAGGTGGTAGCTGGCCCCCAGGCCGATCTGGTGCCTTCCGCCGACGCGCCAGCGAACGCCGACGGGCAGTTCGAGGTAGTGGAGCTTCTTCTGGACGATGACCAGGGTCTCGGGGTAGAAGTCGAAGTCGAAGTAGCCGCCGCGCAGGGTCGTGTCGCTGTTGAGGCTGCCGCGCGAGTGGACGGCCGCGCCCAGGTGCAGTTGCCAGCGGTAGCGGAAGGCGTAGGCGAACTCGAGCCCGAAGCTGGAGTTGAGCGAGGCGGCCTGGCGCTGGGCTTTGCCGTTGAGGAAGCCGCGCGAAAGGGACGACTGCGCCAGCAGGCCCACCTCCCAGTAGGGCGATTGGAAGTGGCTCTTTTCTAGGCTTCTGGCTTGAAGTTCCGGTCGGGTTGCCTCGGTCAGGAGGCCGATGGGGAGCAGCCCGTCGAGGGTGATGCCCAAGCGGTCAGCTTGGGGCGCCGGGCGGGCATTTCCCGAAAGTGAAGGGGAATTGGCGTTTTCGCCTGTTTCCTCGCTGTCAACGTTTGGTATGTTTTCAAGCTGCGCCGCTTCTGCATTTACCGAAAAATAAGTGAGATTGAAATTTTCATGCGTGTCGAGTCCGAGTGGGTTTTGCGCATTCGCTGCTTGTGTCGCGTTGGCATTTCCCGAAGATGAAATTCGGACGAGGTTGGGGGGGGTTGGTCCGCCAGAAGAGTTTGGGATGTTGTGCGAGGTCGCCGCGGAGGCATTTGCCGAAAGGGCTTGATGGTCGGCATTTTCGTCGGCGCGCTGTCCGGTGGAAACGTCAGCATTCGGGGCGGGCTGGGCGTTGGCATTTCCCGAAAATGAAAGTGAATGGGCTTTGGGGGAAGCGCCATTTCGCGCAGGGGCCTCGCCCTGGCGCGGGTGTCCCGCATGGTCGGTCGGCGCGGAAGACAGGGTGTTGGCTTGGTGTGGCGCGCTGATGCTGGCTTCTGCCGCTGGTTGGGCAGGGGCGGAGGAGCTTTGTGTGGCGGCGCTTGCCTGCGGCAGCCTGGGAGCAGTGGCGGGCGCCACGGGATCGGCGGCCAGCAGGATGCCGAGCGCGGCCAGCGCGAGCAGTCCGAGCCCGGCGAGCCAGTGCCAGAGGCGTTTCCAGAGCGGCCGGGCGGCCTTGTCGCGCTGGTCGAGCAAGGTGGCGGCGTCTTGCCAGAAGCCGTCTTGGTAGGGGACGTCTAGGGCGTCGAGCTTCTGGCGGAAAAGTTCGTCTATCGGGTGTTGTTGATCAGCCATAGCAGGACGGTTTTGAGTTGTTTTCGGAGGGACTTGATTTTATCTTGGAGCAATTTGCGGGCCTGGGCGAGTTGCCATTTGGAGGTTCCTTCGGAGATGCCGAGCTGATCGGCGATTTCCTTGTGGGGCAGTCCGTCGATGGCGAAGAGGTTGAACACGGCCTTGGTGGCGGGCGGCAGTTGTGCGATCATGCGGAGCAGCTCCTGCGCGTCGAAGTCCTGGTCGGCCAGGTTGAAGTCGGTGAGGTCGTGGTGGTCGTTGAAGTCCTGGAACTCGACGAGCGAGGTGCTTTCGTTGATCTTTTTGTTCTTGCGGTAGTCGTCGATGATGGAGTTGAGGGCGATGCGCTTGACCCATGCCTCGAAGGGCACCTCGGGCCTGTAGGTCTGGAGCTTGTCGAGGATCTTGAGGAAGCTGAGGTTGGCCACGGCGCGGGCGTCCTCGTGGTTGTGGTGGTAGCGCAGGCAGACCGACATGAGCGGGCTGAAGCAGACCTTGAAGAGGCGCTCCTGGTGCTTTCGGCTGTTTTTGAGGCAGCCGTCGATCAGCTCGGGGTCGATGCTCATGCTTTGGGTTCACTCGATCTTGGGGCCAGCGCTAGGCTCGTGGGTTTCGGCGTTTTTCGCCCGTGTCGGCGGGAGGCTGGGCCATCGGGGTGGGGTGGTGGGGGATGGTCTTGGCTTGGGTGGCCTTGGCGCCCAAGGCCGGGGCTGGTGTCTTCCCTGGCGGTTGGGCGCTTGTCGGTCTGCGGTTCGTGCCCTTGGCGCGGGGCTTGGCTTTGCGTTCGTTCTGGGGTCGTGGGCAAAAAGGAGAGTGTGCTGGTGGAAGATAAAAGGCAGGCGCGTGGTGCTTTGTCAGGCGATGAGCAGTTGTTCGAGGCAAGATTGGCCGCCCACGACCGTGAGCACGAAATAGACTCCCTTGGGGAGGCCCTGCGTGGGCAGCTCGACGCGGACCGGGCCTTGCCCGGCGCTCAGGCGGACGCGGTGCAGCACCTCGGCGGTGGCGGTCTGGAGCTCGACATAGACCTGCTGCGGGTCGTCCAGGCAAAGCTCGACGCTGAACCCGGAGCCGAGCCGGATGGCGTTGGGCCAGGCCGCGGGCGGCTGGGCTTGGGCGATGTTGAGGGCCAGGAGGCTTATCAGGGCCAGGAGGATGAGCTTTTTCATGGTCTGTGGGAGGGGGTTTCTGTTGGAGGTCACGCAAGCCAGACGCTCGGGGTTGGGTAGGGGTTACATTTTTTAACAATATTTAACGCCGCATGGCGCCAAAGGCCTTAATTTAGCGGTCAGAAAAAGTGGCGATGGACCATCCGGGACGAATGGAAGGAAAAGGCGGATTAACTTATGAACAATCAAAACGCGAGAAAGCGGTTTGGGTCATGGTTTGTTGGAATGTAGCATCAAAACGGAATTTTCCGAAGAAAAAAGATATGGCAGGAACAAGACGACATTTATTCCCTTTTTTGGTATTGTTTTCATTGCATTGGCTCTTGCCCTCCTGCCGCCAGAGCGTGAGCCAGCCCGGCGCGAGCGAGCAGGTAGGCGACAACGTTTACCGCGATCCGGGCATGGTCCGGGCGGCCGAGTGGCAGAACGAGCGGGCGCTGGACTCTCTGCTGGGCCACCTTCAGTCGGAGGACAGCCGGCTGCGCGCGGCCTTTTGCCTGGGCCTTGCCAACGCGCAGTCGCCCAAGGCTGTCGGCCCGCTGCTGCTGCTGGCTCGCCAGGACTCGAGCATGGCCGTGCGCGAGGCCGCCGCCTTCGCGCTGGGCCAGTGCGCCGACACGAGCGCGACCGAGGCGCTTCTGGCCCTTCTGGCGCAGGAGAACGAGACCTCGGTGCAGGCGCAGTTGATGGAGGCCCTGGGCAAGACGGGCGGAGCCGCCGGGCTGGCCGCGCTGGCCAGCCTGGAGTACGACGCGGCGAACCTGCAAGGCACCCTGGGCCAGGCCTGGGGCCTGGCGCGGTGCGGCCTCCGGGGCCTCTGCTCGCCCGAGGCCACGGCCAAGGTGCTGGAGCTGATGGAGGCGCATCGCCCTTACCGGGTGCGCCAGGCGGCGAGCTTCTACCTCCGCCGCGGGTCCGCCTTCTGGGAGGAGGGGCTCGAGCTGCTGCTGGCCGAGCTGCTGGCCCACGAGGAGGACCCGGTGGCGCAGATGAACCTGGCCAGCGCGCTCGGGGCCCAGCCCAGCATCCGGGGCTTCGACAGCCTGAACGCCCTGGCCCGCGACAGGTCGAAGGACTACCGGGCCCGGGTCAGCGCCGTCGCGGCGCTGGCCCGCTACGACTACGAGGGGGCCAAGCGGGCGCTCTTCGAGCTGCTGCTCGACCCCAACCCGCACGTGGCCCAGCGCGCGGCCGAGTTCTTCGTGGCGAACAGCCGCAGCCCGGACGCCGACACCTACTTCGGGTTCGCGGTGCAGACGCCGCACTGGGTGACCCGGGCGCTGATGCTGCGCGCCGCCATCGCCGCCCGCCCGGCCGAGAAGCGCTTCCAGGACTACGCCCTGGCGGCCTACCGAGGCACCGACAACCCCCACCAGAAGGCCGACTTCCTGCTGGCCCTCGCGGGCTCGCCCCTGCTACACCCGCTGGTCTGGGCGGAGCTCGCCGCCGCCAAGGACGCGCCCGTGCGCACCGCCGCCGTCGAGGCCATGACGGCCATGCGCCTGCATCCCGACTTCGACTCGCTGGCCCGCGGCACCCGCGGCCCGCGGCTCGACTCGCTGTTCGACGACTACTTCCGCCGCATCGTGGCCCTGGACGACCCCGCGGCCACCTCGCTGGTGGCCATCGCCCTGCGCGACCCCCGGCTGCTGGCCCACGCCCGGCGGACCGACAGGGGCTACCTGGCGCAGGCCATGGAGCGCTGCCAGATGCCCCGCGACTTCGAGGCCTGGGCGGAGCTGAACCAGACCCTGGCCCTGCTCGAGAACCGCCCCGCCCGGACCCTGCCGCAGGAATTGCCCATGGCTTCCCTCAACTGGGAGACCATCGGGCCCATCCGCCAGAACACCCGCGTTCTCATCGAGACCACCAAGGGCGACTTCGTGGCCGAGCTGTACGTCAACCAGGCCCCCCAGACGGTGGCCAGCTTCCTGGAGTTGCTCGGCTCCGGCTATTTCGAGGGCAAGAGCTTCCATCGGGTCGTCCCGAACTTCGTGGTCCAGGGAGGATGCTCGCGGGGCGACGGCTGGGGTGCCCTCGAATACGCCATCCGCACGGAGGTCTCGACCCTGCGCTTCGACACGGGAGCCCTGGGCATGGCCTCGGCCGGCAAGGACACCGAGGGAGCCCAGTGGTTCATCACCCACAGCCCCACGCCGCAGCTCGACGGGAGGTACACCGTCTTCGGCCAGGTGGTCAGCGGGATGGAAGTGGTCCACCTTCTCGAAAAGGGCGACCTTATCCTGGGCTTCCGCTTCGTGGAAAGCCCGGGATGAGGCCACAAAAACACCCTTTGGGATGTGTTGTGAAACATGTTCCTGCCCAAAGGTTTGTCAATCAGTTTGTTGCTCTTGGGTTATCTTTTCGCCCCCAAATAAATCGGATCAGCCTTGGGCTTGCACTTCATTGAAAATTTTTTAGTTTTGTCGGCGCAAACAGTAACCTAAGAGCGCCAAGAATCATGTCTAAAATAACCAAGATTACCCAAGGACTGGACATTCCGTTGCAAGGCGGGCCTCAAGCCAAGCTGGTCGAGGCGCCCAAGCCCAACGCTTACGTGATCCATCCCACCGACTTCCACGGCATCACACCCAAGCTCAAAGCCAAGCAGGGCGAGAGGGTGAAGGCCGGAAGTCCGCTCTTCTTCGACAAGGCCTCGCCCGAGGTGATGTTCACCTCGCCCGTCAGCGGCACCGTCTCGGCCATCAACCGCGGCGAGAAGCGCAAGCTGCTGGAGATCGTCATCGAGCCGGACGCCCAGGTCGAGTACGAAAGCTTCACCAAGGGCGACCCCACGAGCCTCAGCCCCGAGCAGGTCAGGCAGAACATCATGCTCTCTGGCATCTGGCCCTCCATCCGGCAGCGCCCCTACGCCGTCATCGCCAATCCCAACCAGTCGCCCAAGTCCATCTTCGTGACGGCCTTCGACAGCTCGCCGCTGGCCCCCGACTACGACTTCCTCATCCAGGGCCAGGAAGAGGCCTTCAAGGTGGGCCTGGCCGCCCTGCGCAAGCTGACCACGGGCAAGGTACACGTGGGCATCCACGCCGAGAAGACCAAGTCCGCCGCCTTCACGCAGGCCGAGAACGTCCAGGTCAACCGGTTCTCCGGCCCGCATCCCTCGGGCCTGGCGGGCATCCAGATCCACCACATCGACCCCATCAACAAGGGTGAAGTGGTCTGGTACCTCGACGCCCTGGCGACGGCCACCATCGGCAAGCTGTTCATGAAAGGCGCCTACGACGCCACCCGCGTGGTGGCCGTGACCGGCTCGGAGGTCAAGGAGCCCCGGTACGTCAAGGGCCTCTACGGCACTCCCATCAAGAACTTCATCCAGGGCAACCTGGCCGAGGCCAAGGATTACAAGCCCCGCATCATCAGCGGCAACGCCCTGACGGGCGCCAAGGCGATGGAAGCCAACGGAATCGGCTACTACCACCACCAGATAACCGTCCTGCCCGAAGGCAACCACTACGAGTTCTTCGGCTGGGCGCTTCCGGGCTTCGGCAAGTTCAGCTTCTCGCGCACCTTCTTCTCGTGGCTCTCGGGCAATGGCAAGAAGTACCGACTCGACACCAACTTCCACGGCGGCCACCGCGCCTTCGTCTTCTCGGGCCAGTACGAGAAGGTCCTGCCCATGGACCTGATGCCCGTGCAACTGCTCAAGGCCGTCCTGATCGAGGACGTCGAGCTGATGGAAAAACTCGGCATCTACGAGGTGGCCGAGGAAGACATGGCCCTGTGCGAGTACGTCTGCGCCTCCAAGATCGAGGTCCAGAGCATCCTGCGCAAAGGCTTGGACATGATGAAAAAAGAAATGAGCTAATCGCGAACCCAGCAACGAGTCCAATATGAAAGCACTCAGAAACCTGTTCGACAACCTGAAGCCGCACGTGGAGAAAGACGGGAAGTTCCACTACCTGCACTCCACCTTCGACGCCTTCCATACCCTGTTCTTCGTGCCCAACCGGGTCACGAAAGTGGGGGCGCACATCCGCGACTACATCGACTCCAAGCGCTCCATGGCGCTGGTGGTGCTGGCCATGATGCCCGCCTTGTTCTTCGGCATCTGGAACGTGGGCTACCACCACTACCTTGCCACGGGCGTCGAGGCCACTTTCATGATGATGTTCCTGCATGGACTGATCAAAGTGGTGCCCATCATCGCCGCCTCCTACACCGCCGGCCTTGCCGTCGAGTTCACCATGGCCCAGATCCGGGGCCACGAGGTCAACGAGGGCTTCCTGGTCTCGGGGATGCTGGTCCCGCTGATCGTCCCGGTGGATGTGCCGCTCTGGATGGTCTTCGTGGCCACGGCCTTCGCCCTGCTCTTCGGCAAGGAGGTCTTCGGGGGCACGGGGATGAACATCCTGAACCCGGCGCTCACGGCGCGTGCCTTCCTGTTCTTCGCCTACCCCGCCCAAATGTCGGGCGACTTCATCTGGATTTCCGGGCTTTCCGCTGGAGAGGGCATCGTCGATGGCTTCTCCGGGGCCACCTGCCTGGCGCAGGCCGCCGCCGAAGGTTTCACGGGAACGCTCCACAACGGACTGGGCCAGGCCTACACCTTCTGGGACATGTTCCTGGGCGTGATTCCCGGCTCCATAGGCGAGACTTCCACCTTGATGATAATGATTGGGGCCGTTGTGCTGCTGGTAACGGGCATCGGCAACTGGAAGATCATGCTCTCCTTCGTGCTGGGCGGCTTGGCCATGGGCCTGCTGCTCAACGGCTTGGCTGGCTATTCCGACAACGCCTACATGACCCTTCCCGCGCACTACCACCTGGTGCTGGGCGGATTCGCCTTCGGTGCCGTCTTCATGGTGACCGACCCCGTCTCGGCGGCCCAGACTGACAAAGGCAAATGGATCTACGGTTTCCTCGCGGGCTTCTTCTCCATCATGATCCGCGTGCTCAACCCGGCCTATCCCGAGGGCGTCATGCTGTCCATCCTGCTGATGAACGTCTTCGCCCCGCTGATCGACCACTACGTCATCCAGGGCCACATCAAGCGCCGCCTGGCCCGCGCCACGGCTTCCGCCAAGTGAGAATGTTGAACCTGACTTGAAAAAAACACAACATGGATACCAATTCAAACTCCTATATCTACATCTTTTCCTCGGTGATGGTCATCATCGTGGCTGCGGCACTGTCGCTCGCGGCCACTGGCCTGAAGGAAAGGCAGGACAAGAACGTGGAAATAGAGAAGAAGCAGAACCTGCTCTCGTGCGTGCTCATCGAGAGCACTGTAGAGGACGCCGAGGCCAAGTTTGACCAGCACATCGTCGAGAAATATACCATCGACCACCAGGGCAAAGTCGTGGACGCGGTCGATCCCTTCACCATCGACATGAAGGCCGAGCTGGCCAAGAGCATCGAAGAGCGCCACATGCCGGTCTTCATCGCCAAGCTGGACGACGGCTCCACCAAGACCATCATCCCTGTCCGCGGGACGGGGCTCTGGGGTCCCATCTGGGGCTACGTTTCGCTCAACGACGACAACAAGACCATCTACGGAGCGGTGTTCGACCACAAGTCCGAGACCCCGGGCCTCGGCGCGGAAATCTCGAGCTACGACCAGTTCCAGAAGCAGTTCGAGGGCAAGACCATCGAGCTGGGATCGTACGATCCCGCGAAGGAGGCCAAACAGCAGGCGCCCGTCCTGGCCGTTACCAAGGGCATGGGTGAAGGCAACCCCAACGCGGTGGACGGAATCTCGGGCGGGACCATCACCAGCAAGGGGGTCCAGTACATGCTGACCGACTGCCTCGGATTCTTCTCGCCCTACTTCAACCAAACCCACTAAGCTTCCACAACCATGGCACTAACATCCAAAGACCTGAAACTTGTCACCAATCCGCTGAACATGGAGAACCCCATCACCGTCCAGGTTTTGGGTATATGTTCAGCCTTGGCCATCACCGTGCAGATGAAGTCCGCGGTGGTCATGGCCCTGTCCGTTACCGTGGTGTTGATCTTCTCGAACCTCATCACTTCGCTGCTGCGGAACACCATCCCCAACCGGATCCGCATCATCGTGCAGTTGACCATCGTGGCGGCGCTCGTCATCATCGTGGACCAGATCCTCAAGGCTTACGTCTATGACGTGAGCAAGCAGCTCTCGGTCTTCGTGGGGCTGATCATCACCAACTGCATCCTGATGGGACGCCTGGAGGCCTTCGCGATGGGCAACAAGCCCCTGCCCTCGGTCTTGGACGCCATCGGCAACGGCGCGGGCTACGGCGTGATCCTCATCATCGTGGCCTTCCTGCGCGAGCTCCTGGGCTCAGGCAAGATTTGGGGCTACCAAGTCGTTCCGGACGCCTTCTATGAGATGGGTTACGTCAACAACGGCCTGATGATCCTGCCTCCGATGGCCTTGATCACGGTTGGAACCATCATCTGGGTCCAGCGGTCTCGCTACAAGCAGCTCATCGAGCAAAACGGTTAAGCACATACTAAAAAGAAGCCATCACAATGGAAGAATTGATCAGCATCTTCGTCCGGTCCATTTTTGTGGACAACATGATATTCGCCTACTTCTTGGGGATGTGTTCCTTCCTTGCCGTCTCCAAGACGGTGGAAACCTCCACAGGCCTGGGCATCTCGGTGACCTTCGTCCTTGCCATCACCATCCCGGTGAACTACCTACTGGAGAAATACCTGCTCAAGGAAGGCGCCTTGGCATGGCTCGACCCGAGCTTCGCCGAATTGGACCTGAGCTTCTTGAGCTTCATCATGTTCATCGCCGTCATCGCCTCCATCGTCCAGTTGCTCGAGATGGTCATCGAGAAGATTTCTCCGGCCTTGTACGCGGCCCTGGGCATCTTCCTTCCGCTGATCGCGGTCAACTGCGCGATCTTGGGCGCGGCCTTGTTCATGCAGGAGCGGGAGTACTCCAACATTGTCGAGGCATCCGTCTTTGGGATAGGGTCCGGCCTGGGCTGGTTCCTGGCAGTGGTCAGCATCGCGGCCATCCGCGAGAAGATGCGCTACTCGGACATCCCCGCTCCGTTGCGGGGCCTGGGCATCACCTTCATCCTTACCGGCCTGATGGGCATGGCCTTCATGAGCTTCATGGGCTTCGACATCTGAAAAGAGTACAAACGTCATAAAACAATCTTGACATGACCCTACTAGTAGAACAATCCACCGTGATCGTGGCCGGCATCGTGGTCTTCTTGGCCATGATTCTGCTGCTGGTCGTGATCCTGCTGGTGGCCAAGGCCAAGCTCCTGCCCGCCGGAACGGTGAAGATCGATATCAACCATGGCGAGAAGGTGCTGGAGGTCGCCCCTGGCTCTTCCATCCTCTCGGCCCTTTCCGCCAACAAGATCTTCCTGCCTTCCGCCTGCGGGGGCGGCGGCACCTGCGCCATGTGCAAGTGCCAGGTCCTCGAGGGCGGCGGAGACGCCTTGCCTACCGAGAAGCCCTATTTCACGCGGAAGCAGCTGCAGAACAACTGGCGCCTCGGATGCCAGGTGAAGGTCAAGAACGACATCAAGATCCACGTGCCCGAAGAGGTCATGGGCATCAAGAAGTGGGAATGCGAGGTCGTCTCCAACAACAACGTGGCCACCTTCATCAAGGAGTTCGTCGTCAGGCTGCCCGAAGGTGAGATCCTCGACTTCAAGTCGGGCGGTTACATCCAGATCGACGTGCCCAAGATCGACGTGGACTTCAAGGACATCATCGTCGAGGAGCAATTCCAGGACGACTGGCACAAGTTCAAGATGTTCGACCTGAAGATGAGCAACCCCGAGCCCACCTTCCGCGCCTACTCCATGGCCAACCATCCCGCCGAAGGCAACATCGTGATGCTCAACATCCGCATCGCCACGCCGCCTTGGGACCGCCAGAAGAATGCCCTGATGAACGTCAACCCGGGCATCTGCTCTTCCTACGTCTTCTCGCGCAAGCCGGGCGACAAGGTCACGATTTCCGGTCCCTACGGCGAGTTCTTCATCAAGGACACCCAGAACGAGATGATCTACATCGGTGGCGGCGCGGGCATGGCGCCTTTGCGCTCGCACATCTTCCACCTCTTCCATACCCTCAAGACCAACCGCAAGGTTTCCTACTGGTATGGCGGGCGTTCCAAGCGCGAAATCTTCTACGAGGAGGAGTTCCGCGCCATCGAGAAGAAATTCCCCAACTTCAAGTTCAACATCGCCCTCTCGGAGCCTATGCCCCAGGACAACTGGACTGGCTACACCGGATTCATCCACCAGGTCGTGCTCGAGAAGTACCTCAACTTGCATGACGAGCCCGAGGAAATCGAGTACTACCTCTGCGGCCCTCCCATGATGAACGCCGCGGTCTTGAAAATGCTCAACGACCTGGGTGTGCCCCGCGAGATGATCGACTTCGACGACTTCGGAGGTTGACCCAGGGTCCTAGCTTGCAGAAATGGAAACGCCACCCCGTGTGGCGTTTTCCGTTTTTGTGCCCTGAAAGATTCGGGCTTTTCTCTATCGCCGCAAATGCTTACCTTAGCCAAAACAATTTCGGGAACCATGCCTAGACAAAGAAAATATTCCTACCGCGACCACGAGGTTCTCCTGACCTGTCGGGCCATCATGGACAACTTCGTGGGCAAGCTCGACGAGTTCGGGCGCGTCCGTACCAACTGGAACGCCGATTTCGCCCAGGCCGTCATCGGCAAGATCGACGCTTGCGAGGCCATCACCAACATCAAGGAGAACGCCTCCGGGGTCATGCAGCATGCCAAGGAAATCCACACCGTGGCCTTGCGCCAGCTCACCTTCCTGAAGGTGCAGGTAGAGGTCGATTTCGAGGCCCGCCGAGCCAAGGAAGTCCTCAACCTCCTCGGTTACAAGAAGTACCTCAAGAACGCCCGCATGAGCGACTACAAGTCCCTCGCGGGGCTGCTCGCCCAGTTCCGCCAGAACATGACCGACGAGCTCAAGCGCGAGATAACCGAGCTGGGAACTTCGCAGGAGCTCATCGACGAGCTCCTCGGCTATGCCCAGGGCCTGGTGGACAAGGGCCTCTCGCCCGAGATGCTCGAGGCCGACACCAAGGCCATCAACCAGGATTTCGTCCAGCAGATGAACGAAATCTACGAGCAGGTCCTCGGCATTTGCAAGATCGCCTCCCGCTTCTTCCACGACGACAAGCAGGAAAGGGGGAAGTTCGTCTTTTCGCAGGTATTCAAGAGCCTGGGCCTTGGCGATGGAACCGATGAGCACGACGAGCACGAGGAGGAGGACGAAGATGAGGATTGAGAAGTGGACCGGGTGGGTCGCCGCCCTCCTGTTCCTGGTCTCTTGCGACTCCATGTCGCCCCAGCCGAAACCCGTCACCTTCCAGCGTTTGGCTGGCCAGGCGCAAGGCACCACCTACAGCATCGTCTATGCCGATCCGCTGTCGCGCGACTTCGGGCCGCAGGTCGATTCCATCCTCAAGGCATTCGACCTCTCGCTTTCCATCTACGTGGACAGCTCCATCATCTCGAGGCTCAACCGCCGCGAGGAGGTGGTGCTGGACGAGCACTTCAAGGCCGTCATGCGCCGCTCGCTCGAGATTTACGAGCTGACCGACGGCGCTTTCGACATCACCGTGGCGCCGCTGGTGCGCGCCTGGGGCTTCGGCCTGGAGCGCCGCGACCAGGTGGGCCCCGAGCTGGTGGACAGCCTCCTGACCCACGTGGGCAGTAACAAGGTCCGCCTCGACGGCGACCGCGTCACGACCCAGGACAGCCTCCTGACTTTCGACAGCAACGCCATCGCGCAGGGCTACGCCGTGGACGTGCTCGGCAGTTTCCTCCGCGAACAGGGCGTCGTCGATTTCCTGGTCGAGATTGGTGGCGAGGTCCTGGCCTCGGGCGACGGGCCCAGCGGCGACGCCTGGCGAGTGGGCATCGACAAGCCCATCGAGGGATCTGGCTTCGAGGACAGGCAGCTCGAGGTCGCCATCCGCCTGCGGGGCCGTGCCTTGGCCACCTCGGGCAGCTACCGCAAGTTCTACGAGCAGGAGGACGGAACCAAGTACTCCCACACCATCGACCCACGGACGGGCTATCCGGTGGATCACAACTTGCTCAGCGTCACCGTATTGGCAGATGATTGCATGACGGCCGACGCCTTGGCCACCGCGTTCATGGTCATGGGCCTGGAGGCCAGCATGCGCTTCGTGGAGGCCGACCCCAAGCTCGAGGCCTTCTTCATCCACGGGGATGCCCAGGGCTACCAGACCAGCCACAGCGCCGGATTGGACAGCCTCCTGATCGAGCTGGAACCTGTTCCTTGATTCAACCCAACACCTTGACCGATGCAGATCAACTTCGCCCAATTCGTCGTGAGCAACACCCAGGTCAGCCTTTGCCCAAAGCCTGACCGGCCCGAGTTCGCCTTCATCGGCCGCTCCAACGTGGGCAAGTCCTCGCTCATCAACATGCTCACCAACCGCCCGGGACTGGCCAAGACTTCCCAGACTCCTGGCAAGACCCAGCTTATCAACCATTTCGACATCAACGGGAAATGGTACCTGGTCGATTTGCCGGGCTATGGCTTCGCCAAGGTGCCCCTGGCCATTGTCAAGAAGTGGGAGACCTTCATCCGCGAGTACATCATCACCCGCGAGAACCTCTACTGCCTTTTCGTGCTGCTCGACGCGCGCCACAAGCCCCAGAAGATCGACCTGGAGTTCATGGGCTGGCTGGGCGAGAATCAGGTGCCTTTCGCGATGGTCTTCACCAAGTCCGACAAGCTCGGGCCGGTGCGCCTGGCCTCGAACGTCGAGGCCTACAAGCAGGTGATGCTCGAAAGCTGGGAGGAGCTGCCGCCCGTCTTCGTCAGTTCGGCCGAAAGCAAGCTGGGGAGGGATTCCATCCTCGACTTCATCGAGCGGACGCTCGGCTCCTGAGCCTGGCGTCCTTTCATTGGCCCGCCGCGGCGAATTTCAGGGTGGCCATGTCCTGGGTCTGCGTCGAGATCTGGCTGGGCTGCCCGTGGCATTCCAAGCTGGCCTCTTCGCTGAGCACGCCTTCGATGCTGGCGGCCACGCCGATGCTGGCGCGGGTGGTGCCGGACATCTCGACCAGGAGGTTCTGCGCCCGTGCTGGGCTGGCATCGAGCTGGCTCTGGTCTTGCATGGTCAGCTCGCAATTCTCGAAAGTTCCGGTCAGGTGCAGCTTGCTGTCGTGCTCCAGCACGATGGTGAGCTCGATGGCCCTGACCTCGAGCCAGAGCTCGGCCCCGTCTTCGAGCACGATCAGGAGCTGCTCGCCCCGCAGTACCTCGGGGGCCCGCGCCACCGTGGCGCCGCTCAGGCGCAGCTCCTGGAGCTGGCTGGCATGGAGGGCCAGCTCGTAAGGTCTGCCGGGCTCGACGCACTGGTCTTGGGCGATGGTCAGCTCGTCGCCGTTCTGGTTGATGTCCAGGTTGTCCACCAGGCTGCTGTCGGCCAGCAGGTCCAGCTTGTCGTGGCTGGAGCTGGTGTGCAGGGTGGTCTTGGCCTGGCAGTCGAGCTGGAGGCTTGCGAAGGGCTCGAGGTCCTGGCTTGTGCTGGTCGCCGGGCCTTGGCCTTGCAGGCATCCGGCGCATCCGGAAAGGGTGGCGGCCATGGCCAAGATTCCGCCGAGTAGGGTCGCTTGTCGTTTCATGCTGGGGGGCTTGGCAGGGGCGGGGCCATTTTCAGGAGGGCGGCTCCCCGGGGATGCCCCTTCGCGCCAGGGGCGCCCCGGGGGCGCGGGTTTCAGAGCATTTCCATCTTGGGGTGGAGGAAGGCCTTGAGCAGGCCCTTGATGCGCAGGTCGAGCTCGGGGCTGATGGGGGTCAGGGGCAGGCGGAGGTGGGGCTCGAGGATGCCGACCTTGGCCAGGGCGGCCTTGATGCCGGCGGGGTTTCCTTCGGCGAAGAGGGCCTGGATCAGGTCGAGCATCTCGAAGTGGTACTGCCGGGCCATGTCGAGGTGCCCCTCGAGGGCGTGGCGCACCATGTCGGAGTACTCGCTGGGCAGGACGTTGGCGATGACGGAGATGACCCCGCGGGCGCCCAGGGCTATCATGGGCATGGCCAGGGCGTCGTCGCCAGAGATGACCATGAACTTCTTGGGCTTGTTCTTGAGGATCTGCATGACCTGCCCCAGGTCGCCGGAGGCTTCCTTGATGCCGATGATGTTCTCGTGGCGCCGGGCCAGCTCCGCGACCGTGTCGGCCTGGAGGTTGACGCTGGTGCGCGAGGGGACGTTGTAGAGCATGATGCCCACGGGCGCGGCCTCGGCCAGGGCGGCGTAGTGCGAGAGCAGGCCTTTCTGGCTGGGCTTGTTGTAGCCCGGCGTCACCGAGAGGATGCCGTCGATGCCCTGGAAGTCCATCTCGCGGATCTGCTGGACCAGCGTCCGGGTGTCGTTGCCGCCGATGCCGAGCATGATGGGCAGCCTCCCCCGGACGGCGTTTCGCGCGAAATCCACGATGGCCGTCCTCTCGGTGGGGGTGAGGGTCGCGGTCTCGGCCGTGGTCCCCAGGAAGACCAGGTAATCGACATGGTTGCTGACCAGGTGCTCGACCAGGCGTTCGAGGGCAGGAAAGTCGATGTCCCCGTTTTGCTTGAAGGGGGTAACGACGGCCACCCCGGTGCCTGAGAATTTCCTGTTGTTCATTCTTGTTGTGTTTCCGATGGTTTTGGGCGGCGATCCATCCTGGCGGGCGTCCGCTGGCGATCGGCTGTCGGCGAGGGTTCAGGCCGCGCGCAGCACGCCCATGTAGTGGTTGAGTTGTTCGATGCAGAATTTGATCCCCTTCTGGCCCTGGGTGTTGATGACCATGTCGTAGTGCATCTGGCTGGCGTCGCCAAAGCCGGTCTTGAAGGTGGCGGGCGAGAGGCTCACGACCAGCTTCAAGGGGAACGCGTATTCCATGGAAAGGTCAACCAGCATGTCGAAGGGCTGGCTGTGGAAGACGGCGACCTCGGGCGCGGTGGGCTGGAGGAACAGGCCCACGTCCTTGATGCAGAAGAAGCTGAAGCCCTCTTCCTTGTCGAAGTAGTCGATGCCCTCGCGGCTGGCCACGTAGCCGAGCGCGGTGACCTTGAGGTTCCTGGCCCGGAGGCTGGCCACCAGCTTGCGGGTGGAGACGTAGGATTCCTGGTGGGTGGCGTCGAAGAGGATCCCGACGGTCTTGGCGGTGTCGAAGTTGTGGAAATGGCGTTTTCTGCCCAAGTTGTTCAACTTGATGCCGAGCATCCAACCGGCCAGCGCCTCCCTGATTTTCCCGTATCTTTTCACGCTGCGAAATTAGCAAAAATCTGGACAAGCCCGAAAGGACCCGCGCCAGGGGCGTCTCCGCGCCTGGGGCTCAGTTGAGGCCGACCGGGATCTCGAGGTTCATCAGCAGGGCCAGGCTGCTGTGTCCGCGCAGGCATGTCCGGCTGGCCATCGAGCGGCGCAGCCAGACGGGCTGCTGGGGCGGGATGCCCATCCACTCGTCGTGCTCGTGGTGGCGCAGGGCCAGCTCGCCGGGGCCGTAGAGGCAGACCAGCACGGGGCCTTGCCGGAGCAGCTCGCCCAGGGGCAGGCTCTGCCCGTCGAGGGCCATCAGGCGCAGGCGGAAGGTCTTGGTGCCGGCGGCCTGCCCGAAGCGGTCGGCGCTGTGGCCGAGCTCGTCGATGAACCGCTTGAAGCCCTGGCGCTGCCGCGTCAGGGCGCCGTGGTCGAGCGCGCGGACCAACTGGCTCCGGTGGTCGCCCTCGCGGATGCCGAGGTCGAGGGCCAGCCCGAGGCCCTTGACGTGCCGGGCCATCTGCTCCAGGCTGTCCAGCCTCTCGCGGGGCAGTCGGAGCGCTCCGGCCTGGCCTTGGCGGGCGGCGGCGATTTCCTCCCAACTGGAGGGGGGGAGGGCGGTTTCGAGGCTTTGCAGGCAGTCGGTCATGGCGTTGTGGGTTTGGGTTGGGGCGAGCGGGTCGGCCTGGGGCCGTGCGAAGATGCGAAAAAGGCGCGTGGCCAGGGACGCAGCCGTCGGATGTTCTTGGGCATCCCCCTGCCAAGACCGTGCCCAAAGCGGGGCCGGCGGGCGATTCTCAGACCGCCTGCGCCGAGGGGTCGGGCAGGCGGTTCCAGGCGTCCTGGTCCCTGGGCAGGGTGATGAAGAAGGAGCTGCCTTGGCCGGCGGCGCTCTCGGCCCAGACGCGGCCTTTGTTTTTGTGCATGAACTCCTGGCAGATGACCAGGCCCAGCCCGGTGCCGAGCTCGTTGGAGGTGCCCTTGGTGGAGACGCTCTGGTCGATGCGGAAGAGCTTGTCGAGCTTGTCGGGCTTGATGCCCACGCCGTTGTCGCGCACCTCCAGGCGCAGGTGGTCGCCCTGCTCGGTGGCGCCCAGCCAGACGCGGCCTCCCTCGGGGGTGAACTTGATGGCGTTGGAGACCAGGTTGCGCACCACGGTGTTCATCATGTTCAGGTCGGCGAAGACGCGGGCCTCGGGGGCGATTTCCGAGACCAGCTCGATGTTCTTCTTCTGGGCCTGGCTGCTGAGCAGGTCGAAGCTCTCGCGGGCCAGGGTGCCCAGCCGCAGGGGCGCCGGGCTGAGGTTGATGCGGCCGGTCTGGGAGCGCGACCACTCGAGCAGGTTCTCCAGCAGGTTGTAGCCCCGCTTGGCCGCGTTGTGGATCAGGTTGAGGAAGTGCTCCACCTTCTCGTCCTCGAGGCTGCCCTTGCCTTGCAGCAGCAGGTTCGAGAAGCCGATCAGGGAGTTGAAGGGGTTCTTCAGGTCGTGCGCCACGATGGAGAAGAACTTGTCCTTGGTGGCGTTGAGCTCGCGCAGGCGCTCCTGGCTCTGGGTCAGCTCGCGCTCGGCCCGCACGCGCTCGTCGATCTCGAGCGAGAGCCGCTCGTTGGCCTGGTTCAGCTCCAGCACCAGGCGCTCCAGCTTGCGCTTCTGCTGCTCCAGTTGCATCTTCTGGAGGTTGAGGTCCAGGAAGACGCGCACCTTGTTGAGCAGCACCTCGGGGTTGAAGGGCTTGGTGATGAAATCGACGGCGCCCGACCGGTAGCCCTTGAACACGTGGAAGTCGTCCGAGAAGACCGCCGAGAGGAAGATGATGGGCATGAGCCGGGTCTTTTCCTCCTCGCGCAGGATCTCGGCCAGCTCGTAGCCGTCCATCTCGGGCATCTGCACGTCCAGGATGGCCACCGAGAAGTCGTGGTTGAGCGTGGCTATCAGGGCTTCGTTGCCGCTGGCGGCCTTGACCACCACGGCCTTGACGTCGGCCAGGACTTTCTCCAGGGCGAAGAGGTTGGCCGGCTTGTCGTCAACGATCAGAATTTTTTGCACGATTTCCATGCTGTGGCCTGGCATTTGGGCGCAACCTTGGCAAAAGGCTGGCGGGTTGTTCCCGCGAATGTAAGGGATCTGGGCCACCAGTCCAATTTTTTCGACGCACTGGCGCTGGCGGGCCGCTTCGGCCGCGGACCCTCCTGGGCCGCCAAGGGCGAAAAATCACCGAAAGCTTTTGTGTTTCAAAGGAAAAAAGCTATTTTCGCGGCCCTGACACGCGAGGGCGAAGCCCTTCCGTAACAACATAATGTCTAACCCATTAAATTTCAAAACTTTTTCTCAATGGCTGAAGATTTGGACAACAACCAAGAAGTGGAAACCCCCGTGGATTCCCAACAAGAAGTTGCGCAGGTTCCCCAAAAGAAGACCTACAACTTCGTCAAGAACGAGGACTTCGACTGGGACGCCTTCGAGGCCGAAGAGGAGCAGAATTCCGAGAAGCGCAAGGCCGTCGAGGCCATGTACGACAAGACCCTGGCCACCGTCGCCGCCCACCAGGTCCTCAACGGGACCGTGACCAGCGTCGGCTCGCGCGAGGTCAGCATCAACATCGGGTTCAAATCCGAAGGCAACGTCAGCATCAGCGAGTTCCGCTACAACCCCGAGCTCAAGAAGGGCGACATCGTCGAGGTCTATGTCGAGAACGAGGAAGACAAGAACGGACAGCTCCAGCTTTCGCACAAGAAAGCCCGCGCCCTCCGCTCATGGGACCGCGTCAACGACGCCATGGACAAGGACGAGATCATCAAAGGCTTCATCAAGTGCCGCACCAAAGGCGGCATGATCGTGGACGTCTTCGGCATCGAGGCCTTCCTGCCCGGCTCGCAGATCGACGTCAAGCCCATCCGCGACTACGACATCTACGTCGGCAAGACCATGGAGTTCAAGGTCGTCAAGATCAACCACGAGTTCAAGAACGTCGTCGTCTCGCACAAGGCCCTCATCGAGGAGGAGCTCGAGCAGCAGAAGCGCGAGATCATCGCCAAGCTCGAAAAAGGCCAGGTCCTCGAAGGCACCGTCAAGAACATCACCTCCTACGGCGTATTCATCGACCTGGGCGGCGTGGACGGCCTGATCCACATCACCGACCTCTCATGGGGCCGCGTCTCGCACCCCGAGGAGATCGTCCAGCTCGACCAGAAGCTCAATGTCGTCATCCTCGACTTCGACGACGACAAGAAGCGCATCGCCCTGGGCCTCAAGCAGCTCACCCCCCATCCATGGGATTCGCTCAACACCGAGATGAAGGTCGGCGACCAGGTCAAGGGCCGCGTCGTGGTCATGGCCGACTACGGCGCGTTCGTCGAGATCGCCCCCGGCGTCGAAGGCCTCATCCACGTCTCCGAGATGTCGTGGTCGCAGCACCTGCGCAGCGCCCAGGAGTTCCTCAAGGTGGGTGACGAGGTGGAAGCCCGCATCCTCACCCTCGACCGCGAGGACCGCAAGATGTCCCTGGGCATCAAGCAGCTCAAGCCCGATCCATGGCTCATGGTCGCCGAGAAGTACCCCGTCGGCTCGCGCCACCACGCCAAAGTCCGCAACTTCACCAACTTCGGCGTGTTCGTCGAGATCGAGGAGGGAGTCGATGGCCTGATCCACATCTCCGACCTCTCCTGGACCAAGAAGATCAAGCACCCCAACGAGTTCACCAAGATCGGACAGGACATCGAGGTCGTCGTGCTCGAGATCGACGTGCAGAACCGCCGCCTCAGCCTCGGCCACAAGCAGCTCGAAGAAAACCCATGGGACGTGTTCGAGACCCTCTTCACGGTCAACTCCGTCCACGAGGGTACCATCCTGAGCATCTTCGAGAAAGGCGCGTCCATCGCGCTGCCCTACGGCGTCGAAGGTTTCGCGACGCCCCGCCACCTGGTCAAGGAAGACGGCGCCAACGCGCAGGTCGAGGAGAAGCTCATGTTCAAGGTCATCGAGTTCTCCAAGCAGCAGAAGCGCATCATCCTCTCGCACACCCGCGTGTTCGATGACGCCAAGAAGGCCGAGGAGCGCACCACCAAGCGCCGCGACACCGCCCAGGCCGCCCCTGCCGGCAAGCCCCGCACCGAGAAGAAGCCCGCCATCAACCTCGAGAAGACCACCTTGGGAGACATCAGCGAGCTCGCCGCCCTCAAGACCAAGCTCGAAGAAGGCAACGCATAAGCCGACAACGGCTTGACGCATCCCCGCTTGCGCGGATTCGCCTGGGGCGAGTCCGCGCAAGTTTTTTTTCCAGCGCTTGCTCAATTGGATTTTTTGCGATAAATTGCGTGTTCAAAACCGACGATCAGGCAGGCCCTGCTTTCCTCCCGTCCAACTTCCTACCGCTCTAACCCTAACGCACAACTCCTTTCAAGGATTAAAAACGATAAACGATGAACTTGAAGGTTGAAAAATTCGACAACTACACGCTGATCCAGGTACTGGCTGAAAAACTCGACACCAACCTGGCGCCCGTCTTGAAGTCCGAGCTCGTTCTGACCGCCGGAAAAGGCGAGAAGAACATCATCCTCGACATGGCCAAGACCGAGTACTGCGACTCCTCCGGCCTGAGCGCCATCCTCATCGCCAATCGACTCTGCAAGAGCGCCAAGGGACACTTCGTCCTCACGGGCCTCCAGCCTGCCGTCGAGAGGCTGGTCTCCATCTCGCAGCTCGACACCGTCCTCAACATCACCGCAAACGTCGAAGAATCCGTCGAGTTCATCGAGAACCGTTCCTGATGCCCTTCAATTTCGACCTGACCATCCTCGGGTCGGGGGCCGCCATGCCCTCGCCCAAGCGATACGCCACCGCTCATGCGCTCAACGTGCATGGGCGTGTTTTTTTGGTCGATTGCGCCGAAGGAACGCAGACCCAGCTCCTGCGCAACCGCATCAAGACCGCCCAGCTCGACCACGTCTTCATCAGCCACCTCCACGGAGACCATGTCCTGGGGCTTCCCGGGCTCATTTCCACCTTCTCCCTGGCCGGACGCACCAGCCCGCTCAACGTCCATGCCCCGCCCATGCTCCAGGAGCTCCTCGAGCTCCTCTACAAGGTGCTCGGGCCGCCCACCTTCCCCGTCCTGTTCCATCCGCTCCAGTTCGACGAGCCCCGCCTCATCCTCGACGACCACGCCCTGTCCGTGACCAGCTTCCCCCTCAGCCACCGCGTGCCCACCTGCGGCTTCCGCTTCGACGAGAAGCCCTTCCTGGCCAACATCCGCCCGGAAGTCGTCCGGCAATTCGGCATGAGCCCCAACGAAATCCGGCTCGTCCGCCAAGGGCAGGACCTCCCGCGCCCCGACAGGCTCGTGCCCAACCCCGAGCTCGCCTTCCCGCCCCGGGCGCCACGCTCTTACGCCTTTTGTTCCGACACCCTGTTCCACCCGCCCCTGGCCGGCTGGGTCCGCGGCGTCGATCTGCTCTACCACGAGGCCACCTTCGCCAGCCACCTCGTCGAGCGCGCCAACCAGACCGGGCACTCCACCGCCGCCCAGGCCGCCACCATCGCCCAGATGGCCGGCGTCCGGCAGTTGCTCATCGGCCACTTCTCGCTCCGGTACCAGGAGACTGGCGTGGAGCGGCTGCTCGCCGAGGCCCAGGAAATCTTCCCCAACACCACGCTGGCGCAGGACAACCTCCGCGTCGAGCTGCCCTTCGTCCAGCGACCCAACCCGCCCCACGATGGAGCTTGACAAGGCCCTCGAGAAGAAAAAGCTCGCCGGAGCGCTGCTCTTCCCGACCCTCATGCTCTTGGCCATGTGGCTGGTCGAGCTGGCCGAGTGGGCCCTGGACCTCGACTTCGGCCACTGGGGCATCTATCCCCGCTCGTGGGCCGGACTGCCCGGCATCGCCCTGGCCCCCTTCCTGCATGGCGACTGGTCGCACCTGGCCGCCAACTCCGGCCCGGTCTTCTTCCTCAGCCTGGGCGTCTTCTACTTCCACCGCCGAAAGGCCTGGGGCGTCCTGCTGGCCCTCTGGCTCACCACCGGCCTCTGGGTATGGGCAAGCGCCCGACCGGCCTTCCACATCGGCGCCAGCGGCCTGCTCTACGCCCTGGCCACCTTCCTTTTCACCAGCGGACTGCTCACCCGCGACCGGCAGCAGATGGCCGTCTCCCTGCTCGTGGTCTTCCTCTACGGAGGCATCATCTGGGGGATCCTCCCCGACGACCCCAAAGTCTCTTGGGAATCCCACCTCATGGGCGCGCTGGCCGGAGTCCTCGTCGCCCTCTTTTTCCGAGACCCCAGGCCCAAGACCTACCCCGACGGCCCTCCGCCCGACTTCAGCGCCTTTTCCGACACCCGCGCCCTCGACGGATTCCAATACAACTACACCGAAACCGACAGCCCGCCCAAGTCCGAAGGCACCGAGCCCGAATGAGCGTTCGGCGATGCGTGTTCCGCGTTCCATGTTCCGCGTTCCGTGTTTCGGTTTTCGCGGTTCCAGGGGCTTCACCCCTGGCTATGTTGTTTCGCCCTTTCAGGGCTTGGGATTGTTCCGCGTTCCGTGTTCCGGTTTT
>JFJP01027072.1_pt1 | contig 33511 bp, 42 predicted proteins | sample 431651 | NCBI WGS metagenome assembly JFJP01 (sample SAMN02602958, study PRJNA72255) | Microbial mat metagenome, whole genome shotgun sequencing project. | biome: fresh water; feature: sink hole; material: water; isolation source: purple microbial (photo- and chemosynthetic) mats found in... | reverse complement strand
CATATTCCTCTTTTTCAATACAATAAAATGAGCAATTCCTTCATTAAACAAGCAATTGATAAGATAAAATCTCAATCACAAGACGCAACACCTGATAAAATCTATGTAATTGAGCTCGAATCAATCCCTTTCAAAGAAATAACTCCAGAAATTTGTTCACTTTTACAACAATTCACCAGTTTGCAATACCTTGCATTGAACAATTGTGAGTTAGAATCCCTCAATAACTTCCCAGAACTCAAATCCCTGATCCGTTTGGACCTAATTTCCAATAAATTGACTGGAGATTCTTTACTAAACATCATCAACAGCAAATATCTGCAAACTTTGTATATAAGTGCTAATAAGATCAATACTGTTGAAGAGCTCAAACCTTTAAGGAAATTGAATAATCTATTACATTTAGATGTTTTGGCTAATGAAGTGACGAGAGTACAGGATTATCACAAGAAAATCTTCGAACTATTACCCAATCTCAAGGTCGTGGATTCAATGAATTTAGATGGCTCGACAAATGATGTGCTTTCGGAAAGTCTGAAAAGGATTAGACCAGATCTATTCATCAAAGGCAAAAGCAAAGAAAATCTCAACAGCAATCCAGGAAATAATAAGATAATATTGCCTGATAATGCTCAAAGTAAAGAAAAAGTCAATATTTTAACGAAAAAATCAACAAAACTGATAAAAAGTCAAATTATTAAAAAAAAAGATGAAAAGATTGCAAAAAGCTTTGGAAAATCAATAATTCATATGCCAAAAATACAGAATGCTAGTATTAAAGCAGGTTTAACGTTCAAAACATGTAGAATTGCAAGGAAATTAAAGACTTCTAAAATGTTTGCAAGGGTTTCGAAGACTGCACCTGTCTATTTGACTGCGGTTTTGGAGTATATTTGTGCAGAAATTCTGGAGATTGCGAAAAATTCTGTTATTGCAGAAAAGAAAAAAAGGATTTTACCTAAACATATTAAGATCGGAATCAACAATGATGAGGATTTGAAGTGTTTCTTCAAAAATATGATTATTCCCGAAGCTGGGAATCAACGATTATAAAGATTTTTGTTATAAAATAAGATATTTTACGTTTTATTACGAATTGATGTGTGATTTAAACTGAAAAATCAGAATTTTTTTTAAGAATTCTTCATTATTTTTGTTTTATAATTAAATTTTTTATTACACATAAATTTGGTTTCCGAATTGAAATAGATAAATAAATGAGCCATATTCCAGAAAAACTGACCCTTGCGATCATCGGATGTGGTCCTGCAGGTTTAATTTCAGGCCATCACGCTCTTCAGAATGGATTCACCATCACAATCTTTGAAAAAAATCCAGAAATAGCTGGCATATGGTCAAATTTCGGTTATTCCTGGCCTCATCTGACCACAAATGTCACAAAATATTCTATTTCTTTTCTAAATTTCCAATGGCGAGAATATGATGAAATTTATCCAAGTAAGGCTTCAATGCAGAGTTTTTTTCTTGAATATGCTCAAACATTCGATCTTTTGCCTAGAATTCAAGTCAACACTCTTGTCAAAAATATCCAACTTTTGCAAAACGGCAAATTTCAACTTTCATTGCAAAATCAATTAACAAAGGACATTTCTTTTCAGATTTTTGATAAATGTGTTATTTGCAGTGGGTGTTTTGCGAAGCCAGAATTTGGAAATTGTGAGAAATATCGCAATGACCCTTCAGTAAATTTGGAAATTTCTCATGTATGCCAATATAAATCTCCAGAAAACTATAGAGGGAAAAGAGTTTTAGTGGTAGGACATGGACATTCTGCAGTTCAAATTGCATCAGAACTTTCAAAAATTGCATCTTCTGTGATAAATATCTTCAGAGAATCTCATTGGATTCTTCCAAGATGGGTTTATTCAGAAAAATACAAGAAAATTCTACCTAGTGATATAGCTTTGTTTTCCACCAAGAAAACTCGTATAAAATTGGCTAAATTGACAAAAAATGAACGAAATCATTTAAGAAATCAAAAGAGACATCAAATATTCAAACAGAATTCAACAGGAATTGAGGCTATTTACATGGAAATAGACTCAGAAAACCATGAGAATGTCGCTGTGTGTGATGATTATATTGAAAATATAAAGAAAGGACTAATCAAAGCGATTAAATCAGAGATTGTGGATATAAAAGGAAAAATGATATATTTACAGAATGGAGATATTGTTGAAATCGATGAAATTATTTTGGGTTTTGGCTATACAACAGATTTTTCATTCTTAGAAGATCAAATTCTTAACAAATTGGAATATAACCCGACGAACAAAAGAAGTCCACTCAAATTAGAAGGAAATAATGTATTTAATGCTGAGTTAAAAAATTTGGCTTTCGTAGGTTTCACACCTCATGTTTATATTATTTCAAGCTTTGAGTTTCAAGCGAATGTTGCAATGAATTTTCTGAAATTTGGAGAGGATTATGAACAATATAAGAAGAAATTTAGGGTTATCGATGCAGAAGATATAGATTTTAATGATCATTTGGCTTATAATGAAGCGGTGGCAGAGGAAGCAGGATTTTTAATAGATTTTGAAGGGATTGAAAAGGAGGATAAAGAGCTATATGAGATGGTGATGGATGGGCCTTATATGATCAATCATTTTCATTTGAGGAAAGAGAATAAAGAAAAGAAGATTTGGGATTTTAATGCAGAGATCATCAAAAAATATAATAGGGAATTGAAACGAGGGTTCTTTATTTAATCGTAATTGATTTCATTTCATTTTAAATTATTAAAAAAAATCATGCTTTTGACAGTTTGTTTTTAATTAAATAAACTTATTTAAAAGTGGAAAGCTAAGAGACATAGTTTTGTCTCGATTACCTATCCATTATTTAAAATATCCTGCATCTATTATATCCTGTGTACTGATCTCCGCAATTTTTCCAATCAAGCGATCCACAAACATAGCAAAATTGTGCTTCGCATTTGCATGTAATATGGTTACATCCTTCAGTCTTCTCGACCCAAATATGGCATTTTGGGCATTTTCTGAATTTTTCTTTTTCTGTCATTTTCAAAAACTCAGCTTCCGATTTATTATTTAAGTTTTTCCATTCTTCCAATTTTTTCATTTCCTCACAGCTTTTGCCTTGATGTGCTTTTCTGCATCCTTTAACACAGAATTCTTCTTTACAAACATCACAAATCATATGAGTAAGAGAACTTTTTTTTGCCATAATGACGAAAAAATTACAATTGGCTTTAGGGCATTTCACGATAATTTCATCATCTTTCGTGATTTCATTTTTATTATGTTGAAGCATAAAAGTGTCATATTTAATATACAGTTCTTGAGGTAATACATATTTAATGATGTGTGATGAAATAGCTTTTTTGCATTCCGGACAAGCTATTTCCTTTTCAGCACATTTACATTCATTGACTTGAATCGAAATAAAACGCATAAGACATTCTTTGCAGAATCGATGTTCACATTCTAAAGTGATGAATTCATTTTCAATGTTCTTATTCTCACCACAAATCCCACAAATTGAGCTTTTTTGTTGAGCAAAACGTTTTCTTTCCATACGATCTTCATTTAATAAGCTGTTGATAGCTTTTAAGTTTTCTGCTTTTTCGAACAGCTGCTTTTTCTCATTCTTATCAAAACCTAAAGAAATCTTCTCGAAATCAAATGGTTTATTGCAGGAACTACATAGGAATTGATTACCGATTTCAGACAAATTTTTGGCATTATTTGTGGCTTTTAAAGCATGAAGAGCCATTTCTTTTAAACAATTTTTATGGAAGTTTTGTGAACATTCACAAATGAAAATTAGACTATCTTTCATTTTTATTGTCGATGTTAAAGAATTTGCTTTGATCATTTCTTTGCAAATTGGGCAATGATGATTTTTTTGGATGATGCTTATTTCTTTAGGGGTGAAAATCTCTTCAAAAAAATAGGTCTTTTTACAAATTTTGCATTTGATTTTTGTTGTGGATGGTCTTAAATCAGGAGATATTTTTAAAAGTTTCTTTTGAAGGCAATTTTTGTGGGAAAAATGAGAACAAGGGAGCGAAAATGAATTTCCAGCAATAAAGGATTTGCAGAAAATACATTTTGAAGGAGTTATTGATAAGGAGGCTTTATATTCGCAAAGGGTTTCAAGAGAAGATATCAGAGTTTTATCAGAAATTTGAACAGGGGTGTTGAGACAGATCTTTAGATATTCGAGGGCTCTTTCAAAAGAAATTTGGGTTTCCATGGAATTCTTCGTGTTTTTATTTTTTTTAATTTTTAATATTATTTAAAAAAATTCAAGTTTTTTATTGTGAAAATAGAGAGAAAAAAAACATTTTGTGAAGTGTCTGTACCGGGAAATGGCTTATAAAAGTGCTTTGCAAAGGTGTTGCCATATATTCACTACAAAAGAAAGGTCTTTTGAAAATCATTACAATAGTTCCATAATCCAGCAAGCTTCATATATTGGGAATAATGTTTCATTAGATTGCTAAAGGAAAGAGCGGTGAGTTGAGAATTATGAGTCAAATTAAAGAAAAATTCATTTGATTTGTTTTTATTTATATTAAAATTATTTTTTTAATTATAATTATATATATATATTTATATTATATTTGAATCATTTCCTTTGATGAACAGAAACATTCTGTTTGCTAGTGGTTGAAAATCTTGAATTTTTCAATCCTCCAGCTCTATAAAGACTTCCATTATCTAAAATTGATAAATATTCAATTTTAAAGATGAAAAAATTTTACTTGTTTTTTGAACGTTCTTCTCAAATCTCATCAGCTCATTCTGTTGTTGTGTTTCCAGTTCTTTCTTCGCATTTTGATACTTCTGCAACAATCTCTCGAGTTCCATCGCTCTGGCTTTCCTCTGTTCCTCCTGTCCAGAAGTAATTCTCTTTTGTAAAGCAAACAACTCATTTTGTTGTTTTTGTTCAAATTGCACCCTTTGATTCCTTAATTTTTGTTCTCTAAATCTATTCCATTTCTCAAATTCATCTTTCTCTATCTGCAAACCTCTTTGTTGGACCTTATGTGCCTCAATATAGCTAAATATACAATAAAAATAACAAAAAATTAAATAAAAAATAAAATACTTTTGCTGTTTGGCCAAAGACTCTTGTATTTTCCTCAGGTTCAGCAATTCCGCTGAGTCTTTTGGCTTCATTGGAACGACTTGATCCAATTCTTCAAGAAATCTTTGAAGCTCATTATGATGCTTTTCAAGCATTTGTTGCTCAATTGCCTTGGCTTGATCTGTGAATTCTTCCATTTTTCGATCCCAAAACTCATTAAATTGATTGAATTCATTCAAATGTGCATCTTCCAGCTGAACTTTCTCAGAGATATGTTTGGATCTTAACTGGCCTTTTCGCCCGAAATCATCCTTTTCTTTTAACTCTTTGATGCGTTTGCGAGCCATTTCTGCTTCTACATATCTACCTGATCGCTCGCAGTTTCTTTGATGATCAATTAGAATCTCACTATTTATTTTATCGAAAACATTGTTAGGAAATGAAGTTTAAAAAATAATTTTCAAATTTATAGAAGAAATAAGATAAAATACATATATTCATCAATTGTATTTTCGTCAAAATGGTTGTTGGGTTTTGAAAAAAAATCTCCTTTTTCAAGTAGTTCTTCAGGCGTTGGGTTAGGGCTGATATTCTGAAGGTTGTTGGGCTGCATCTCACCAAGAACTTCTCTTCGGGGATAGGAAGGAAGCTTGGTTTTAAAATCGGGATTCATAAAAGTATGGGTTTGTGTTTTGAGGAAAATTTAAAAAAAATTTGAATTTTTTTTTTTTTACAGTTTATAATGATTTAAAAATAATAATTTGAATTTTTGTTTTTTGAGATTAAAATAAAGAATTTTTAGAGGAAAAAGATGAGTTTAATTAGTAATTAAATAATTTTTATTTAGTTTTTTGTTTTGGTAGGCATTTTTTCTTTTTTTTTTGATTTTTTCTCTTCATATTTTGTTGATTTTTTGATTTTAGTTGTTTTTGATTTTTTTTTTTGATTTTTGAAGAAATTCGCGAAGAAATCTCTCAATTATTCTCATTATTGAATGAAATTCTTCGTTTCACTCTATTTTTCTTTTGATTTTCCTCTTTTTTAGCGTGCATTAAAGCTTTTCTCCACCAAAAGGCTTTCCCATTACAAATTTCTCCAGAATAATTCCAACCCCCACACTTTTTCTCCACTTCTTCTTCAAAACTTCTGCTTTTTTCAGCTGATAGGCGAGAATTTTTTTTCTGATCATGAAATTCTTCAAAATATCTCTTCTTCTGATCAATAATTCATCACAATTATCATAATTCTCTAAATAATCACTATCCCAATGTGCTTCTAAAATCCCTATATTTCTTCTACAAATTTCTTCATAAATCTCCATTAATAAGAAATTCCCTTTTTTTCCAATACTTCCATTATTCAAGAAATCTATATAGATTTTTCTTAAACCCTGGAATTTTAAAGGCAAAAAGCCTCTAATCATTTGAATTCCAGTCAAGGAAATCGCATTTCTCTCAGCCAATAAGATCAAATCCTTGAGATTTCTTGGTAAAAGCTCCAAAAGCTCTTTAAATCCATGATCCAGAATCGTATTGAAGCTTAAATCGAGAAAAAGACTTTCGAGATTGGTCATTTTATTGAGACTTTGTGATAAAAACTGACATCCTTGTTCATTTATTCGGTTTTTGCTGAGGTTTATGTTGAGATTTTTAAGATAAATGAGGTCTTTTAGTGAAAAAGCTAATTTCTTTAATAGATTATCATTGAATTTCGTGAATTCAAGGTCTAAAGCCAAATGTGTCAATTTTTTCATTGTTTGCAGCTTTTTAAACAGTTTTGTGAGGAAATTCTGATGAGAAAAATCACTATAAGATAGTTTCAAAGACAATTTTTGAAGGTTTTCCTGTGTGTTTGTGAAAAAATTCAAGAGATTTTGTGTTTTTTTTTGGTGGTATTTATTAGGATTCTCAAGCATTAGACTACCATCCATTTCAAGACAATTTAAAGACTTCAACTGGCTTAAAAACTCTAAAATTAACTCAAAAGCTGAAGTTTCCTTATGGATTTTATCTTCGAAAATGAAAGAAACCATCTCTAAAGAGTGTAAATACTGTAAATTGCTCATATTTCTAGCCATTTTCTCTGTGAAAATCAGGTTTTTCTGGTCTTTTATCATGGGATTTTCTAGTTTTCTTTTATCGTGATTAAGAAAATTAACACTTAAAAGCTTCAGTTTTGGCATAATTCCCAAAGAATATCCAAAAGCTTCACTTTGTTGAAGATCTGATAGATTTGCTAATGAAATATAAAAGCATTCAAGGCTTTCAAAACAAAGACTTTCTTGAAATTCTTGAGGAAAAAGTCCAGAAAGTTCAAAATTCGAAAAACCGAGAATAAGCTCAAGTTTCTTAAGTTTTTTGGTTTTTTCAAGCATTTTTCGCAAAAATTTCTCGTAATTTCTGTTGTTTTCTTTGTCATAATCGTAATTTATAACAAAGCGGAATTCTTTGAGAAACTGCATTTTTTCGCAAAAGCTCTCGTTTTCCTTTGTTTTTTCAGAAGGAAAAAACACGCAATTTTGAAAACTTAGATGAAAAACATTTAAAGCTTTAAAATTATTGAAAAGTGCATTAAATTCCATTAGAAATCCATCGTTTATGCACACATTCGTGAGAGAAAGTATGAGAATTTCGGTCTTTTGCACAAGGGAATGAAGTAAAGAAAGTGCAATAGAGAAATTCTCAATGAAGTTCGCATTGAGATTTATTGTGAGAGTTTTATTGAATCGTGTATTTCCTTTATTCTCTGCGAAAAGCTCCAAAAGGAATTTTCTGAGTCCTTCTTTGAAATAGAAGCTGGAAGCCATTTCTTGATTCAGCGTGATATTGTATGTGATTTCATTGTAATTACTTGTTTCCAAATAAATTTTCTGTTCAAGGTTCTTCTTGAAGAATTCATCAGAACAAAGGTAAGTGTCTTTTGGCTGAAGGACTAAAGCTAAAGAATAGTCCAAATGAAGAAATTTGCAATGGGGAAAGTATTTGCAAAACCCGGTCTGCGAAAACTTAAGACAGGTTTTCTGGGAGGGAATATGAAGGAAAGGACAGGAATCGCCGAATGGGCAGCATGAGTGGAAGAGGAATGCCGGACAGGCTTTGTAATTCATTGACTAGACTTTTTATTCCTTAGTAGTTTTTTGTTTTTTTTCAAATTTAAATCAAATTGATTGAAATAAATAGAAATAGAAATTAAATTAAATTATTGATTAAAAACTTTAATAATCTATTACATTGAATATAAAATAGTTTAATTCATCGCAACCCACATCTATAATTGCCAATCCTTTCCAATCCCCTTCAATAGAAGAGAATACACTTGAATTCCAAAATAATTAATAATAAAATAATTTCTAAAATTCAAAAAAAACAAATAAATATATGATAAAATGCTCAGAATTACAATCCCACTTTTCCCTTTACTACAATAATCAGCCAAATCACCCACCTACAAAAAACACCCTTCGTTGGATGTCTTTTTATAATGAAATTTGTTCTAAATCCTGTTGCTATTCCCCTGACTGTGGAGTTATTCGATGTTCCTCTTGTGGAATCTCTCTCACAACCCTTCCTCCACTCCTCCGCTATCAATGCATAGAATGTCCTTACATACCTCCAGAAGCTCCTTATAATCCCCGTCCTGACCTTTGTGTTCTTTGTTTTCAATCAGAAAAAGTTCTTCATCAGCATAAAAAATGGTTAGAAATCACTGAAAAAGGTGTTCATTCTCTTATAATTCGTGAAAAAGGTGTTATGGAAGCAAAAGAACTTGATTTAAATCGAGATTTTCTGCGATTTGAAAGAGAAAATTTAACGAATTGTTTCATTTGTAGTGATAAATTCGATGAGATTCAACCAGCTGTGAAGTTCCCAGGCTGCAAAAAGGACCATGGCAATGGAGTTCGAGATAAAATGAAAGGGGTTATTGATAGTGGAGAATATGCACACGCGGAGTGTCTTTTCCAATGGTATAGGGTTTCCTTTAGAGAGAAGTATTGTGGAGAGGCGAAATATTGTGAAGTTTGTAATTTTAATGAGGAAATCGAAGTGTGGACAAATGAATTTCTGCTTGTAAAAGAGAAAATTAAAGGACTTTTAGAGAAAGATAGTGGAGATTTCTGGCAGGTTATAAAGGAAATTGGCTCGGAATTGAGTGTGGAATTGGGGAAAGAAGTGGAGGAGATAGGAGTTTTGCAATGTGTGAAGGAAAAACTGCTGGAAGTTCATTTGCAGGAGTGGATTCAAAAGATTATTAAGGAAATTTTCTGATGAGTTTATAAAAATAACCAGTTTTTTTTAATCGAAATTTTCTTTTGTTGAAAAATACCAAAAAAAACCATTGATTTTTCTTAATTTTAAACAAGAAATGAACATTTTAAAGGAATTTTTTTCTTATTTATCTGATCGAAACTTCTGTGAAACACAGGGTTTTTCTTGTTTTCCTGAACGTGAAACGAAAAAAACCAATAGAAATCTCCATTTTCGTGGAAAAAAAGAAGAAATTAACCATTATTCTAACATTCTAGAGGAAAAGTACAATGCTTGCGAGATTTTTCCAGATGATTTTCCTTTAGAAAAGCTCTTTATTCTTGAGAAAGATTATTATAAAATCCTTGCTTTTATAAAGAAAATTGATTTGAAAAACGAAGAGGAAATTCATGAGGTTTTATTTTCAGAAATAGAGAAAAATCAATTTATATTGAGTTATTCCACTGATCGTGTTTTTACAATAAAAGACCATTTTTTGATCAATTGGCAGATCTCTGATAAAAAACAGGTTTTTCCCAAGGAAAAGCCCGCAAATGACGAAAATTTAGAGGTTTTTCAACAGAATTCCTTTGGAAAATTCTCCAGAAAAAGCGATATTTTTCTATTGGATTTAATTAATGACAAAAATCATGGTTTTTTAACCACAAAAACCCAAGAAATTATCAAAGAACTGATAATTCTCTGTAAAATTGGTCTTCATTCATGCGAATCCCTGGTCATAATCTTACCAAATACCCTTAAAATCCCCGATTTCGCTGAAATTTTCGATAGTCTTTTCCTTGAAGAGCCCATTTTAACGTATTTTCTCTAATAGTTCTCATAAAAACCCACTATTTTAAAGGAGTTATGCTATAGAAATTCTCGTTTTTCACAAAGGGGGTTTTCCTTATGCTTTTGGCTTAAAATACGGGAAAATCTCTACAATAGATGATTTTTCGCAGAGGATATTTCTTCTAGATCAATTGAAATTCGATTTATTCAACCCAAACCTGCCAAAAGACTCAGAAATCGCTTTTTCATTATAATTCCCTTAAAAACTCAAGAGAAAATATCGCGTTAAACAGCGTTTTTTTATGGACTCTTTGCAAGGAAAAACTCCTTGAAAAGGCTGAAATAATGAATTTTCGATCTTATTTACAAAGTTTACCATGTTTCGAGCTCATAAGAAGCGATATTTCTTTTGAAAACCCTGAAAAAACAGAAGGAAATCAGAATTCGGATGATTTTGCAAGGTTTTCCCCAATAAAGCTCTCAAGTTTTTCTACGAAAAAGCTGAATTTAAACTTCCCAAAAAGCCCAAAACTTGATTGTTTTGATAAAAATGTCTTTATTTTTGAAGAATATAAAGGAAATGAGTCTTTTAGCTCGAAAAAGCGAGGTTCTCAAAGGGTACTACCTTTAAAGAGTTTTGTGAGGATTTTAACCCCAATGAATAAAGAACTAAACGTGACTTGGAATTACACAAGCACTTATACATTGGAATCGATGTCTAAAAGCCCCATTTCGGAAGATAAAGATACATGTAAAAGGAGCTTTGGGAAAAGAGAGAAGGTTTTTCTTGTTAGACAGCAGTCTTTGTAATTCAATGAATTTAAAGAAGAATTTTGTATTTTTTCTTGTTTTTTCACGATTTTTTTCGGGGGCTTTTGAAAAAATAAAATTTTATGTGTATTTTAGATTAATTTTTAAAAATTCTTTGTTTTTTGGGTTCAAAGCAAAATTTCTTTTGTTTTTTTGTGTTAAAAAGCATTGTTTTTCTTTATTTATTATTAAATTTATTTTGTTTTTGTTCCAAAAACTAGACATTTCTTGTTTTTTTTTAAATATAGAAGTAAATTTCCTTTAAAATCACAAAAATGACTTCCAATATTTCAGCTGCCAAATCAGGTTTTCGTTCTTTTAAAAATCTAAAGCTCTCATTAATTTCTTTGATTTCTAAAGCCCTCACCCCAGGTAACACTTCTAATAGCAATTCCTTAATGAGAAACCACACTCCTGCATCTCTTTACAATGAGCAAAATCGCATTAAAATGTCTTTGCACAAGAAGAACAAAACAATAGAAAGTTCTCATTCTTTGAATTTATTTGAAAAAACGACAAATTTTAGCAATTTTTGCGAAATTATGCCCTAAAAAGGAGTATAAAGACAGTGAAAATTGTGGAGTTTGTGGAAAGAAATTCGGATTAAACCTTTTCAAGGCTAAAAAACACTGGTTTTTCCTAATAAATTCATGATTTAATTTCTTCTAATTAAAGCAAATTTTGTGGAATATGTGTTTGTGATGATCATGCACAAAAAAGACGTGCGGACCCTGGAAATAAGAAGCTTTTCGCAAGGATTTGTGATATTTGTGAGATGAAGTATCTCTATAAGATGCTGAATCAAGATTTTACTGAGCAAAAGAAGAAATTAGATAAAGAAATCAAGGATTTTCAATGGCAAAATGAGGTTATTTTGTTAGAAATTCAAAAAAATCAGAATGTGCTCGATGAGCTGAAATATGAGGTATTTCCTTTGTTTTTCCTGATAAATTATAAAACAAATAATGATAGAAAGAAGGAAAAGACAAAGATTTTACAAAGAAAGTTACGAATTTGAGCAATGAGATCACGAAAGTTGAAGAAATGATAAGGAAATATGAGAAAGAAATCATGAATCTGACTAAAAACACCAAGATTTGTGAGAATGAGATCGAACAAACCAAAGAAATGCAAGAAAAACTCACAAAAGAAGCAGAAGTTCTGTAATTAATACAAATCTTTTTACAAAAATACAAAAGAAATCCTTTTTTTTCAATAAAAATTCATTAGAAAAACCGAGGAAATCGAGACTAATGAGAAAATTAACGCAATTCAACAAGATATTCAACAAACTGAGCTTCAAATTGATGAAATTGATAAGAAAATGGCTGAAATGAATGTGAGAAAGAAGCTGCTGATCGATCCCTTGCAAAGCAATTGCTATTCAGAAGAAAGTATGATGGAGGAGGATAAAAGAATCTCTGAAGGGTCAGTTCTATCAAGAAAATTTGAAAATAACAGCCTTTTAAATAACAACAATAACAATAATAAGGCTAATATGTATGAAGATAACAATAATGAGATTTTATCGCAAATTAAAAAGAAAAAGGGAGGGGAACAGGATGAGAATGTGGAGAAGATGGATAAGTCATGCAAAGTGTGCAGGATAATGTGAACAGTTAGAATTTGATATATTTTTTACGATTGTAAGGAGAGAAAAGACTTTGAGGATTTGAATTTTGTCGTTTGGCTGATTATAAAATATTTTGCAAAATTTTAATATTTTAATTAATTACAAAAAAAAATTAAATTTGGCAATTTATTCTATTCCTTAATGTTTTTTAAGTTACTATCATAAAAATCATCTAAATTAATTGAAATAAATTAATTATAAACAAGTTTTGAGGAAAAAAAACAGGAATGCACAAAAAAATATGAATTTATTTTTAAAACTTCATCAAAAAAAAAATTAATTATTAAACTTTCATTTTTAATAACAATTTTATTAAAAATGAAACCAAAACAACACATTACAATTAAAAGCTTCAAATTACAAGATCCAAAACCACATCTTTCAAGTTTTGACTATGAGAATGAACAATCTCCATCACTTTCAAAAAAATCTCCCCAATATGTAATTTCTATCATCATATGCAAAATAAATCAATTCTTAATATAGTTCATTAAAGATCTCGAAAGTTATGAGAACCTGCGAACCGATTTATCCTCATTTTATACATTAAGTCTCTAATAATATTCAATTTTCTTCAAATCCTCTTTTTTTAAAGATTTTGATTTGATAAACATGCCAAAAACAAAAATAAATGATATGAAATTCTCTTCTTTTCTCGCATGGAGCAAACTTAAAAAAGAAGTTTTGAACCCATGGACACCACAAACATCGAGTCTGCTCAAAAAGAACATAGAATTAAATGAATATATGATGAGGAAAACATATACACCACAAGAAGTTTCGAGAATAAACCCTCAAAAGAACTTGAAATCTCATCAGAAGAAAACAACAAGATTTTCACAAAGATCTGTCAATATTGAAAAATCTGACTTTTTCGGTTTTTTTTTCTATTTAATTTATTGATTTTTACTTATTTTAGAAAATTTTGAAGCTCAAAACAATGAAAAACTGATTGAAAAAATTTTGGAAACTGAGCCAAATCTAAATATGAACGTTAGAAGAAAGAGCTGTCATGGTGGTGTATTCGGTGCATTAACAATAAAAGAGAAATTTATCACATTATCCAATTGTAACTGTTTTACAGCTATGGAGATAAAAAACCAAAAGCACAAAGTATTACAAATGAAAAAAAAAATTTCAATAACTGACACAGAGAAAAACTCAGCGAATTTTACTAAAAAACACACAAAAATGACAATGATCGGAAGCAAAATTCTTGATAAATCTCTTAATAACTCATGTATTTCTTCAAAAACACCTCATTGTACTATTTTTTAACAAATGAATATAAATTTGATAAAATAAAGATGGGACGCTTCTTTTAAAAGGAAACCCTAATTTTTCCAAACATACACTATCACCAAGTAACAAATCAAATTTTCAGAAATGCATAAGACATTCAGCATTTGACATTATGGTAAATTTTTGTTTTTTTTATGAACTAATGAATGAAAATTTTGAAATTTTAATCATATTTTCTGTTTTTTCAACAAAATTCTAAAAATTTTAACAAAAAAGCTTCCCAACAAACATTTGGAAAACGATCAGATAAATCGAAACAACATTTATATTAGTCGATTAAATTCTCCTCGAATAAGCCAAATGAGTCGTCCATCTATCCTAACACGATCTATCAGAGATAACACTAAAAGTCGTCCTTCGACTTTGGGTGAAGAAATAAATTTTCCAGTGAACTTTTCAAATTTAAAGAAGAATAATTCAAATGAATATAAAAAAGGCATTGGGCTTTCTTTAACGAAACCTAGCGAAACGAATACAATCAGAACCCAAATGTCAATGTTTTTCAAGACTAAAAAGGATTCTTTTATGATTCCTAAGCAAAATATTAACATTTTTATGGATAAAAGTGAAAGCTATATTGAAAAAAATATGGAAAAACAAAATGATCTGAAAAGAAATAATAAGGATAATAACTTTTTGATGAGATATATTCAAATTACCAAAGAAAAAAAAGTGAAAACAGTTGATTCTAGTGAAAACAAAGATAATATAAAAAGAAGGATCAATACTGCTTATATTATTAACTACAAAAATGAAGTTGAAAAAGCGCAAAACAGCAAAAAAGAACTTCTTTTTAAGAAAAAAGTCAGAAGAATTCGTAAAAAAAATGATGAAGAATCCAAAAAGGAAGGGTATTTTCCATTTAAGGACAATCAATTTAAGAGCCAAATCGTGGAGAAAAGATGGACAGGGCCTCTGTTGAAAGAATACAAGAAGGAATTGAAGTTGAGAATCAAAAGTATGGGAAAAGAATTAAGCAATTATTGTAACTAAAATTAAAAATCTGAATTTTTTTATAAATAATTTATCAAAACACACATATGTTTTAGAATAAACACAAACAAATTTTGGCATTTGAAAAAAAGGAAAGCAAAAGTCCCATTAATTATTTTATATTAAAATCCAAATCAAACTTCAATCCAAAATATTCATAGAAGCATATTTCTTAAAGTTTGAATTAAAACTTAAAGTTCTCGATCCCCTTAAATTCTCCCCATTTGCACTATTTTCACAACTTTTAATATTCTCCATTTGAAATTCTATCTCTTGCATAAATTCCTCTGTTCCACATTCCTGAACATCCATAAAATTGCGATTTCTTCTTTGATTTTTTCTAGAGAACAAGGCCGCTTCTTCATAAGATTTCCCTGAATTACTTAGAATACTCAATCTATCTGATTGAAAGTCGAAAACTGGCAAATTTCGAGCTTGAATGGTTATTTTTTTTTCATGATCAACAGGCTTTATTAAACATAAAACATAGAAAATACTTGTTAATTTCTCTTTGATTATGTTCAGAAATTTTCCTTTTTTCTCTATTTTTTTTATTTGTGGGGGGGAGTTCTTTAATAAGAAATGATCAGTAGACTCAGTTTTCTTCGAATTTTCTGTAGAAATTTCTTGCATTTCTATTTCTTTTTGTAAAGAACCTGTTTTACTTTTTGTTTTTATGTATTTTCCAATGCAAATATGGTGATGTCTCCCAATGACGAGCTCATCGTAAATTTTATTCACGTTTATTTCTCTTTGTATTTTTTTTTCTTCTCTTCTAGCCTGTTTTCCTTCCAAGTATTCTACAAGAACCTCAGGTTTTCTCGCTTGGCGAAAGACAAAGAAAGAAAAATCTCTTTTTTTCATTCGATTTTTTTCAAGAATATCTATACATAGCGGGTTGTCTTCATCACAAAACAACGGCTTTGCAGTTGCGAACCCAGCAGTTTTTCCTCTAATTTTCTTCACTTTTTCTTTCAAATTCTTTTGAAAAACTTCTCGTAATTCTTCTGAAACTTCTTTTATAACTTTTTTATTCAGATAAATTTCATGCAATTTGTCTTGAAACTCTTTTAAATCCTGGAAATTCTTGACACTTTCTTCTATTTTGATCAATAATTCAGGGAAATCTTCGGCCTCAAACCATTGTTCCTTTGTGATTTTAATCAAAACCAACCCTGCTTTAAACAAATAAATAGCTCCAAACGCTAAGAAATGATCCCATATCACATTGAAAATCCCTTTATTTGTGATACCACTGAACAGACAAACGAACCATTGTAACGTGAAAAAGCTACAGTCCAAATTAAACTGCATAAATTTTTCAATAATTTCAGGAAACTCAATCCTTAATAACTCTAAAAACACCTTTTGATCTACCATAATTCCTATCATTGATGTATAATAGTCCAAAGGCAATAGAATTTCTAAAACATAGGTAAAAAGCCAAAATGCTTCATTTTCTTCTAATCCTGACATTATAAATTCGGCTACGATGAAGTTAAAACCTTGACAATAGCCAATATATGGATTTCTGCATGCATAAACATTAAGAATATTACGCAGCTTTTTTATAATTTCTTCTTTCATAGATTCAGAGCATTTGGGGCTGATTATCGTACGAAATACATCTAATTCTACCATTTTCAAGAAATGATCTGGGTATTTCTTTTGTGAAAAATTGAGAAGTTTTGAGAAATAATCGGAGTTATCAAGGGACTTATTGGAGAAATCTGATAAAAGAAGCCATAGTTTATTGCGATCTGGCTGGGAAAGCTGAAGGTTTTCATTACATTTAAGGGATTTGCGAATTAATGAGCGGATGTTAAGATTTTTAGATTGAAAAAGCTTGTGGTTTTCGAGAATTTCAGAGAGTTTTATTACAGGTTCAGGATCTGAGGGAAAAATTTGGAAAATTTCAGTGGAATAGTCTGGAGAGGGCTTGGAGGTTTCTGGGGGGGTTTTTTTGAGGGAGGAAAGTAAAAGAGTGCGGAGAACTTGGTCGTCGAATTTTCGCTTGGAGTTGTAGTTTGGTGAAAAATCCATTAGTAATAATTTTTTTAAAGAATTGATTTTTTATAAAAATTAATTTTGTTCTAAAAAAATCATTATAAATAAGGAAAATACGAAATTAAGCGAAAAAATTAAAAAAAATAAACAACAAAAAAATCAAATTCAAAAATTTAAATTCCATCATTTCATTTTAACTCACTTAACAAGCGCAAAAAGCATTCATGAACATAAACATAAACACATCAAAACCTAAAACCCCGAACACTCCCAATTCCAAGGAAAAAATATCGAGCCAGACCCGGGAAAAGACAGAAGCAGTTAAACTCTACATTGAAAGTGCCATTTTCTATTTTTTCTCAAATTTAAAATATTCAAAGGAAAATATTCTAAACTCAAAGAGCATGAACAAGTAAACAAGCAACAATGGGATCTTCTACACAAGAAAATGCAAGATTTAAACCTCTCCGTCCCCGACCGTGAACAAATAAAGCTTGAAATAGTCCAAAAAGAAAGTCAAAAACTCAGAAAAAAGTTAATAATTTTTTAGATTTCTTTCCAAAAATTCTTTAAATATTCACTGAATTAACAAATAATCCTATTATTCTTTACTAATAGACGACAAAAAATTACCATCAATGATTACGAACCACTTACAATCATTGGTAGAGGTGCTTTTGGTGAAGTTCGTTTATGTCGTAACTATTATTGTGGAGAGATAGTGGCTATAAAAAAGATGAAAAAGACTGAAATGCTCTACAAAAACCAAGTAACACACGTTCGAGCAGAGAGAGATGTGCTTTCTTGCTCGAATAACCCATGGATTGTTGAGCTAAAATCCTCTTTTCAAGACACAAGACATCTGTATTTGGTGATGGAGTATTTAGGAGGAGGAGATTTGATGACTTTACTGATGAAAAAAGATATATTGTTAGAGGAAGAAGCTAAATTTTACATAGCAGAAGCAGTAATTTCTCTATTTATAGGAGAAATTTTCTATTTTATAAAAAGGTTTTGGCTGTGGATTCTGTGCATAAACTGAATTATATACACAGAGACCTGAAACCGGATAATATATTGATCGACTCAAAAGGACACATTAAACTTTCAGATTTTGGCCTCTGCAAACATATGGAAATCAAACCGATTATCAATTTTGGCAAGCCCACAACTCCTATGAAAGATATCTCTCCTGAAAACTATCAAAAACCTTCTACTGCTTGGAAACGCAATCGACAGGTTTTATTTCATATTTATTTTGCTTTATTTTGTTTATTTCAAAAACTTGCAATAATTTTTAATAAATTCATAATAATAAAAAAATCGTAGCTTGCTTTTTCAACAGTTGGAACTCCTGATTATATCGCCCCAGAGATCTTTCAGCAACATGGCTACAATGAAACAGTAGATTGGTGGTCCATAGGAGTCATTCTTTTTGAGATGTTAGTCGGATATCCACCTTTTTTTTCCGAAGAGCCTTCAATTACATGTCAAAAGATTCTCCATTGGAAAAAAACTTTTCTGATTCCTCATGAAGCTAAGATCAGCTTTGCAGCTTGTGATTTGATTAAGAAATTGATAGCTGATCCACATGAACGTTTGGGTGTCAATGGCATTGAAGAAATCAAAGCACATCCTTTTTTTATGGGGATCGATTGGAAGAAAATAAGAGATAAAACAGCATCGTTTATCCCAGAAGTATCATAAAAATGATTGTTTTATTTTATGTTTATATGGGATATAGATAAAAAATGCGGTTGACACGAGGAATTTCGATAAATTCGAAGAGGAGGAGCCTTGGTTTTTTGAGAATAAGGAGAAAGATCGTAAAAATGATGTCAATTTCATTGGATATACTTTCAAAAGAGATTCAGAAAATGAAAGATCTGAAGTAGTTTTGGCCTTGGAGAATCTTGAGAAAAACAGAAATTTTCTTTATAAACAAAGCAAAGAAAACAATGAAAACCTGGTCCCAAATTATGAAAAAACTATAGTAAAGAACAAATTCCCAAGCAAAAGTCCTTTGTCAAAAGGAAATCTGCAAAAGGCTTTGAACAATTTTCAGAATAATGGAGCAAAAGCAGTGATTAATATATATTCTAATAAAGGAGTTGCAATGAATATCAAAGAAGTTTCTCCATTTGGTGGGAAAAAAAAGGGAAAGGAAGAAAAAAAAGAAACCGGAAAAGTAGGATTAGTTGACAAAACTACCTATAATAGTGGATTCAATTTGAAATTGGCACAAAATTCAATTGTTTCTATGAATTCAAGAATGCAATTTGGCAAAAAAAACTTGGGGTTTTAAAAATGAATGAAAATTGAATTTTTTTTTTAGACAATGCTTTTTATTGTGATTTAAATTAATTTTTGTTTTTAAATTTACACTCATGTTCAGATTTTCTTTTGGTTGTATGTTGCTTTGTATTTTTTTATTAAAAAAATCAAGATAAAACTTAAAAAATTATGTTATTTTTTTTAAAGTTGCATTCAAAGTAAACTTTTAATTGTTTTAATTGAATAGGATTTGTAGGAGTAACCTTTAAAAAAATATTTTTATTTTTTTTCACATCATTGAATAAATAAGATGTGAACAATTTTTCATTATTTCACCTGTTACACTTCAATTATTACAAAAAAACAAAAAAATTCAAAGTTTTATTTAATTTATTTTTGAAAATTCATAAAAAATTTTTAAAGATCGAAAAAAATAACTTTCTTAAAAATTAATTTATTTGTTTCAATTTCCATAAGGATTTGTATGAGTCAACTTTAAAAAAAATATTATTTTTTAAATCAAATGAATAAGTAAATGACTTGATCAAACGAAATTTTCTTTTTTTTTAAATTGTTGCAATTTTTCATAAAACCTGTTAGAAAAAAAAGGCTTTAAAAATTTAAAAGCTAAAATAAAAACTTGAGTTTTTTTCATTATGAATACTTTCTAAATCTTTTTTCAAATTAGGAGATAAAATTTCAAGAATTCTTTTGTTAACAGGACTATTTTCTTGTGATAAACAAAAGAAATTATGAGGTAAATTTTGTGTAATTTTTTTGAATTTTGGTTTCTGGAATTTAAGAATTGAATCAATATGCAGGCTTTGATTGGGCCTTCCTTTCGAAATATCCGGTTTTGGAATGCATTCAAATAATTTTCTTTGATTTTCATTCAAAAGCACCATTTTTAATTTATCAATATCCTGCAATTTTTTTATGATTTTCCGAATATCCATATATTTATGCAATTTTTTAAAACCTTGTCTATAGAAAAATTTCAGTTCTTTTGAAGGAAACAGATACCTCAAGCATGAAAACTTTTGGTTTTGAATGGATTTTTTTGGAGAAAATCAATGAAACTTAGGAGGTTTTATAAAAGGGCATAATTTTTTTCTTCGAATTTTTTTTAAGTATCGGTTTATTAATCATGTGCAACTCACTGATTAAGAATAAATTCTATAAAAAAAATTGAAGTAAATTTTCATTAACCCAACCCAAAGATAAATTTTATTTTTATAGAATCAAAATAAAAATACTTTTTTTTTTCTTTTTTTTTTATTTGTTAGTTAATCTTTCATTTTTTTTTTCTCTCATTTTTAAAAATTTAATTTTAAAGATCTGTGGTTTTTTTGCTAAAATCTACCATCTCCTCTTGTTTTCCTAGCTTCTCAATTTTGACCAGGGCAGCAAACAAAGTCATAACCATTTTTGGATTGCACTAATTAAATTTAATAAACAAATCTCACCTTTTATTTTTATTTTTACATCTTTAATATCTTCCCAAACTAAAAATATTGTGGCTCCCAATTTTCTTGCAACAGATAACACATAATTGCAATTATTTTCAACTTCTTCTGGATTGCTTCCTAGATTTTAAAATATTAAAAAAAATTTAAAATATTAATTTAGTTAAAAAAAAAAAACCTGGCGTAACAAGGTCCCAATTAATAACTCTTGGTTCGATGGAAGAAAGCAAATTGAACAAAAATTGGCAATTGGCAATAGTTTTATCTTTAAATGAGTTGATCTTTGGTTCTTTATGAACTTTTTCCAAAGCCCATTCTAACAATTTTTCTTCATTCCAACCTCCTAAAAGCTTTTAAAACTATAAAATACCCAACATTAATTTTATTAATTTTACTTGCAAAGTGTGTTTTCTAACCATTTGCCAGATAAGCGCCAACGCCAATTTTTTTTTGCCATCAACTAAATCAATACCACCAATACCAACTAGACTAAATTTCATATTTTTCCCAATTTCAACTGCATAATTTGCATTATGGATCTTTTTTATTCTATGATTTGGCTTCAACTCGACTTTTTTCCAGTCGACGCTGCCAGGTTCCACTCTATCTAAGACTTTTAATAAAACGATTCCATCCTTAATGTCTTCAAACAGATTATTAACATGGACATCTTGAATTTTCAAAGAATTAACCCACATTCTGAAAGCTATTAAATAAAAAAAAATGAATTAACGATCAAATGAATTATAGTAATAATTAAAATTATTAAAAATTCAATTCAATTCAATTAAAATTTACATCTTTCCTCTCTTGAATCACCAACATCATCTTTTAAAAGTCCAGCAGCTTCAAACTTTTCTTCTTCATTTAGAGTTAAGCCAGGTTTATTATTGAAAATGTCCAAAGTGAGTAAGAAATTCAAGTTGGAGTTGGCTGCCAATAATTCAGGGACTTCAAGGAAAGGTTCTACTCCTAAAAGTTTGGAGTTCTCAATAACCTTTTCTGCTCTCTTTTGCAAATCGTCGTCTAAACCAGATTTATCAATTTTCTCATGATCCAATTGATTTAACAAAAGGGTGAAATTTTTGCAATCCTAATATATTATAAATTTTATTTTATATAAAAAGATGAATTTACAGCTAAGTCTTCTCCGAAATTATGGATTTCTTGTTCGTTGCCAGCATTTTTCAAATGATGATTGAACCATCGTTTAAGCATATCCTCAGGTGAGAGTTTCAGGAGATCACCAATTTCCTCATCATTTTTTTTCAAACGAAGTAAATAAGGATGATCTTTGACATTAACATTTTGAGCTTTGGACTATGATTAATAAAATTATCACACAAATTTCAAAATATTCTGATAAATTACCTTAAAGACTTCATTGAGAAGATGCAAATCTTCATTTTCTTTTCCTTTTGCAATGTCAAAAAGAGTAACTTCATCGATTTTGCAACCCACAGAATTTGCAGACGTTAAACCCAAAGTTAAATTTTCCTATTTATTTTATTTCATTTCTAATTATATTGTGATAAAAATTGTAAAAAACCTTTATTTGGAAAGGTGTTAAAGGTTTTTTTGTATTGATGGCTCTTGGGTCAATAGTTCCTTGAACAGAATCATTCACGAGTTTACTATTTTTTTAATTAAATTTAAAACATTAATTAATTAAATTTTCTAACCAAAGAATAATCCCATCTTTTAAACCATTAAACAAAGAATTATCGTTTGGATTGAGTGGAATGGTATCGGCGACTTCAGCATCGTCTTTCAATTTATTATTGATCAATCTTGCAAAACATGTCTTTTCCTCTTTTGAGTAGGCTTTTTTCGGTTCAAGACCATTAATTCTGAAAAAGACTTCAGCACAAAACAATAAATTCAAATGTTCATTTCCATTTAAAATATCAGCTGGTGCCAAAAATTTTGGCACTCCCAACAAAGCCGCATCATTGATTACTTTGTTGGCTCTTTCTTCTTCTGAATTCTCAAGACCTGATTTATCACATTGACCAGGATCTAATTGATTAAGTAGTAAACTATAGACGACACCATCCTAAAATATGATTAATATTAGATTATCATCTTATAAAATAAAAAAATAACCTTGAGATCATCACCAAAATTTTTGACTTCTTTGTCAGATCCTGCATTTTTAAGGTGGAAATTGATCCATCTCAAGAGGTAATGCTCTGGATCATTGATCTTGTTAAAAGTTTCAAGATCTTCATCTTGTTGTTTCAATTCAGAAAGCAAAGGCACGTGAGATGGGTGCACATGATTTCTCAAATCAGCCTATCATTTTCACAAAATATTAAATTAAAAAAAATATAATTAAAAGATGATTGACCGAAAGCACTTCCCATAAGCATTTGAGAACAAGATCTGGAACTTGGTTCACAAGAGATGGAACTCCAATATTTTTAAGCTCACATTTAAGAACTTTTGTTGCATTGAGTGATTTTGCCAAGTTTTCCTAAAAAACATTCTATGTTATCTTTCTTAAATTAAGGTGAATTTACTGCAATTTGTTCTGATTCAAGAGGGTCACTTGTGTTTATTTGGCTCATATCAATGGCTTCAGGATCAGCTCTTTGGATCATTTTACTAAAAAGAATTGATTTAGCCAAACTCTTATAAGAAAACAAAAACCTCAATAAAACACTATTAGCAGTGGCCACAAACAAATCCTTTGAATGTGGGTTAAGTGGCATGACCTTTTGCAAATCTTCATCATTTTTATGATGGTCTGTGATCAAAATTGCAAATCCATCTCTCTCAGCATCGGAAAAAGGTTCAACGTTTCTCAAACCATTTTGACGATAATAAATTTCAGCACAAAACAATAAATTCAATTTATCATTTTCTAACAAAATATCCTCAGGTCTGATAAATTTGGGAACTCCTAATTTGGCAGCATTATCGATTGCCTTTGCTACTCTGACTTCATCAGAGTCTCCTAAACCTGATTTATCACATTGGGCTTCATCTAATTGATTTAAAACAACTGTATAAGCAAGACCATCCTTTGATTTTTTAAAAAAAAATTTTTTTTTTTTTTTTAATATTTTTTTTTTTTTACTTTTAAATCTTCTTTAAAGTTTTGAACTTCTTTATAATTTCCAGCATTCTTCAAATGGTAATTGATCCATCTCAACAGGAAATGTTCAGCTCCTTTTATCCCTTTAAAGTCTTCTGTGTCTTCATCTAGTTTTTTCAATCTCATCAAATTGGGATTTTTCTCCAAATTTATTTTTTCATCGACCTCTTTCTTTAGAAATCAGGAAAAATATAAAAAATTATGAAATGACTTAATCATTTTTTTAAAACCTTTAGAACTTCCCATAGAGTAGCAAGAACAAGATCCTCTTTCTGATCAATGATCATCGTAGGCTTGATGAAGTTCAAATTGAGTCCAAGATCCTTTGCTACATCCAAACACTTTGTTAAATTTTCCTAAATAATTAAACAAAATTATATAAATAAACTTATTTTAATTTTTATTATTCTTACAATCATTTTTGGCTCATCAAGACCTTCTTCAAAATGAATTTTGTTTTCGTCAACTGATCCAGGAACTGCACGATTAAGCATTTTACTTTTTAAAGTAATTAAACTTTAATACTATAAAAAAAATAATTACGTCAAAAGTTGTCCATCTCTTGAAACTTTCAAAAGGTCTTTTGAAGCAGGATTGATTGGTAATTTGTTTTTCAAAACTTCCTCATTCTTGTGGTTTTCTGAAATCAAAACTGCAAAAGCCATTTTTTCAGCATCGGAAACTGGTAGGATTGGAACTAATCCTGGACATTGATTGAAGATTTCACCACAAAAGATCAAATTTAATTTTGGGTTTCCAGCTAATATATCTTCTGGTCGAAGGAATTTGGGAATATCTAGTTTCACAGCATCCTCAATCACTTTATTGGCTCTTTCTATGTCTGATTTGTCCAAACCAGATTTATCACATACTTTAGGATCCAATTGGTTCAAAACCAAAGTGTAATTGATAGCATCCTATTGAAATATTTTAAGATAAAATTCAAAATCTCATAAAAATATTCATTACTTTTAAATCTCCTGAAAAATTCTTAGCAACTCTATCGCTTCCTGCGTTTCTCAAATGATAATTCAACCATCTTAATAGAACCTCTTCAGTAGGCAGATTTTGAAAAGTGGTGAGCTCCTCATTGTCCTTCTTCAATCTGATCATATTTGGTTGGTTTTTCAAATTGACCTTAAGTCCAAGGGTTGCCTAAAAACATGGTTTTCAATTTTTTCTTATATAAAAAATAATACCTTTAAAATTTGCCAGATCATTCCTAAAATGATGTGTTCTCTCTTTTCCATAATCAATGGTGGGGTTATTGAAACAATGTGACACCCAATAGTTGTAGATGCTTTAATGGCTAAAGCAATGTTTTCCTTTCGATAAAAAAAAATATTTTTTATATCTTTTCTTCATTTAAACCTTTATTTGGAAAACATTCAATGGTTTTTTAGAATTAATCATTTTAGGCTCGATGGTTCCTGGAACTGCATAATTCACCATTTTACTTAAAATTACAAAAATCTTTAATGAAAGAAAAAAAATTTTGTTACCAGAGTAAGATTCCATTTCCAACAGCAGTGAATAAATCCATGGAGTCTGGGTTTATTGGTAACACATCAGAAAGATCTGGATCACCTCTATGATTGAATGAAATAAGTTGAGAAAAACTCATTCTTTCTTCAGGAGAAAAAGAGTGCATCACACCTCCTTCTTTTTCAATGACTTCACGTCCACTTGATAAAAAATAAAAACTTGGATTTAAAAGGGACATACATTGCTTGTTTCAAAGCGTCCATTTAGAGCAGAATTCGATTTGAAATAAATTTATTTTTATTTTTTTATTTGATTTGATTTGATTTGTTTTTTTAGATATTTGTTTTCAAAAATTAAAAAAAAATCAAGTACTGCTTTTTAAATATTATTTGTTAAGCCACTTTTGTTTTTTTGAAATTTGTGAAATTTATATTTAAAATTACAATTATCCTTTTTAAAATTTCAGCTATTTTCGAAAAATTATTAATTTTTTTTTCATTTTATGTCTTATTTTAAAAAATAAATTGTTTATCTATTTAGAAGTTTTATAGATTTGAAGTTTTAAAGATGAATCAAATTAATCTGCAAAGTTGAATAAGAAAAAGGCAACTTAATTACTTAATGGTCATTTTGTTGATAAAATTTTGGCGATATATTAATTGAATTCAGACAGTCTTTATTTAAATTTTAAAAGAACAAATATTTTTTCAACAGTTTAAATTAAAAAAAAATAAACCCTTAATTTCATAAAATTATTGAATGAACGCATCTGAGACAAAGCCCCAGCTTATTTTTCGACTTCTTGACCATAAAATAAACTCCTCTGATAACTACTCACCCTCTGACATTCTTGAATATGAAATCCTCTCAAAAAATTCGAACAATCTCCTTATTTCAAACTCTGAAAACGCTTATAAGCTCAAGTATTCTTTAATCCTTTGAGTTTTAATCAATCTAAAATGAAAAATTAGCTTAAAATGCAATAATATTTTTGTCCCACAACAAAACAACTCTGAAATCTTTGAAAAATTATCTGACACGAAAAGCCCAATAATAACGAATATTTTGAAAGGTTTCAATGTGTTTCTTTGTAATTTTGGGAAGTCTGGCTCGGGAAAGACAAATAGTTTTTTTGGAATTGATTCAATTTTTAACGATTCTGACACAAATTTCAATATAGTAAACAGTCTTTATAAAAAATTGAAAATGGGTTTGAAATCTGGAGAAGAAAGTCTTTATGTTTTTAGTCTTTCTATTGCAGAAATTCTTTATAATGAAGAGGAAAAAATTGAAATTATGAAGGATTTATTGGATGTTTCAAGTAAATATTTATAAGAGAGGTTTTGTTTAAAAGAAGAAATTTTTTTAAGATTCTGAAAACTTTGATACTTTTTCAAAAGGATTTTTGTCTGTTATTTTTAAAACAGAAGAAGAATTGGAAGAAATTTTATATTTTTCGAAACTTCGAAGCGAAAATTGGAGATCAAATTATAAGTAAATTTTCAATAACAAGTTAAATTCCTATTATATTTATCAAAAGTTCTGAAAAAAACATTCAAGAGTTCAAATTTTTATCAAATGTATCACATCTTATTATAAATTTGAATATCATGAACATTAGAACTAAAAAACTCAACACTTTGAGTATTTTTGATCTGATTGGCTTTAAGCAAAACAACAAAAAAGATTTAAAACAGTTCTCTTTATCGAGTTTAATGCAATTTTTTAATGAATTGATTAAAAATCGAGACACTTTGGCGAAATTTAAAAAAGATTTCCTGAAGAATTATAAGCATTCTTCGAATAATATGATGAATTATTCAGCTTTAACCTCAAAACAAATGAATTTCGTCAATTTATTCGCAAATTACTTTTTGAACTCCCACAGTTTTTTCTACATTATGGGAAACACACAAAATGATTATTATCAAGACTCCCATTTTTTGTTAGATAAATTAAATGAGTATTGATAATTTTTTTAATTTTAATATTTTTTCTTAATTTTTAAATAATTTATTTATTTAGGTTATCAACATTAAGTTACACAATTGAAAAAAAACAAATGATAAATTGCTCTCAATTCCTAAACTTTCCTTCATTTATTAAAACAACCGAAATTTATATCAATAATTATACTGAAGAGGACATTAACAACCAAAATGAACAAAATCCAGAGGAGAACAATGTTGAAACAAAAAACAAAAATAATGAAAATAATTCGAATATTAATGAGGCACTAAGCCTTGAATTAAAGAATATCTATCAGAAAATTGACAATTTGAACTCAAGAATAAACTTTTCAGAGATTGCAGAAGAGTCTGAAGAGTCTGAAAAAAGTCTTCCGAATTCTGCAAAAAAAAAATTTAAAAAATCATCAAGTCCAAAATCTCCTTTTCAAGAAGAAACCCTTCATAGAAATCATATAGAAAACGACGATGAGGAAATAAAGGCTAATAAAAGTGAAGAAAAGTCGAAAATGATGCAAATCAATCAATCAAACATTTATGAGATTTATGACCGAAAAGTAAAGAATATAATGACAACTTTATTTAATTATGAGTTCCCAACCGATATCAATAAAGGAGATCTGTATATAATGAAAAGAAATTATGAATTGTTGTTGAATTTATTTCAAGTTTTAAAAAAACTTTTTAAACAATTAAAAGAAACTTTTTAAATTAACAAAAGGAAGGAGAAGATATTCGAAAAAATCTGATGTTTCAATTTGTAGAGCTCAAAGATAATTTATTAGAATTCAAAGCCGAATTTGATTTGAAATTAAATGATGAAAAATTAAAAAATCTTGAATTGCAAAAAAAAATGCGTTTGATTTCAAGTGAGAGCGGCTCAAAGCTTTTGATTGAGAGCTATGAATCTGAAATCCGCAAGTTGATGGACGATAAAAATGCTTTATTAAAAGAAAATGAAAGAATTTGCAAAGACATTTTCGAGAATCCTGGTGTTATAGAAGAAGGAAACATTACGATTTCTAATATAAGGAATAATCTTTTGAAAAATAACAAGAATTTACTGGTAAAACTTCAAGAAAAAGACAAAGAAATCAGCGAATTTAAAAAAAAAGAAAGGAGTTTTTTATCAGGACAAAAAATTTTGCAAAGTGTTAATAATAAAAATTCCAACATTTTGAAAACTTTGTCTAAAAAAGAGAGTCAAGAAAAAAGTGTTGTTGATATTTGCCTTAAATTAGAAAAAGAAAACGAAGAATTAAAGAAAAAATTACAAGATTTGCAGACGAATTTCAAAAGTTTGTCAGAAGAATATTTTAAAAATAAAGAACAAATGTTTCTTTTCAAAGAAATGGCCGTAAATCATTTTATTTTATTAATGAATTTATGTTAAAAATTAAAAATAGAAAACTCCTGATAGTTTTTTCCCTTCACAAATAAAAAAAAGTTTCATGAATTCTCCTTCAAAACAGCAGATAATTGAAAAGCGAAAAAGTCCAGAAAAGGAGAATATTATGGCGAAAAAAATTAATCAATCGAAAATTTTAAAGGAAAATAAAGACAAAATATCTGATCAACTCAAATCTTTATTAGATTGATTTTTTCTTCTAAAACCTAATAAAATTTTTCAATTTTTGACAATTTTTGAATAAAAATAAAATTGATTTCTTTTCTTAATTAAATGAATTCTTTTAATTTCTATTTTTTTATATCTCATTAATATCTTCTAAACACCATTCAAAATTCATTATATCTGGTATTCCTTGATGTGGAACTTCAGGGAAATTTTTGAATTCAAACGCAGGGAGATCATGATGAGGTGGACTGCTATAAAGCCAATTTTTTCTTTTTTTTAATAGATCACCATCTATAACTTTTCCATCAATAGCACCAAAAGCCCATGGATCTTATTGAATTTTTTTTAAAAAAACCTATGAAATAAAAAAATTACTTTTTTGAAGCAAATCATATCTTGGCGCAATTGATTTGCTTAAATCTGATTGTTCATTTTTTGTCATAAGAATCAAATTTTTCACATCTTCAACATTTTCAACAGAATATGCATTTTTTCTGAAAAATTATTTATTTATGTTTATTTTTTTTGAAAGATTAAATACTCAAAAATTTCCTTTCTGGGATCTAAAGGATTATTTTCAAGATATTTTCCTATATCAAAAATATTCCTAAAATAAGGATGGTTATAAGTAGCGAAATAACCATCTTTAATTAAGTATTTCTGTGTAATATCTTCCCTTTCAATAATCTGAAAAAATTGTTCTATCAGCCAAACTATATTGGTCCATTTCTCTTTAGGCACGTTTTTTGATTTATAATCCCAATACTTATTATAATCCACAATACACCATTGATTATTATGAGTTCCACTGTTATTCAGAGTGAAAATTTCTGTCCAATGATATGAGTTTTCTGCAATCCTATTTGATAAATTTACACGTATCCATGTAGGCAAGCAGTTTGATTTTAGACTGGAATAAAGAGACTGATTATAGTTGGACAAAGAAGATTCAATCACAACATGATTAGAACTTAAAACATAATAATCATCTTTGCTTTCAAGATCTCCAGGTCTTGCAGAAAAACTCATAGTTTTTGTTTTAACTAATTTGTTATGGAGATTGAAATGGTAGGTTTTAAAGATCCGAAGCATTAATGAGTATCTAAAAATAGAAAAATGCAATTATATAAAAAAAAAATTAATGAATAAACAAAAGGCATACATATTATGGGTATTATGGCTGGTATAAAGCTCATTCTGTGTGAGTTTAATAAACCCAGAACATTCACGAAAATTATCAGGCTTAATCTTACAGTCGAAAGCTGGAATTATGTCTTGTAAATCACCCATATTTGTCAGATAATAAAAATTGAAGAAATCTAAATTTTGATCAGGTTTTTTTTTTTTATCAACTCTATCTTTATACCCTTTATACATTCCTTTTAACTGAATTATCAAACCTTCAACCAAATTCCAATAAAGATCATTTTTATTTTTTTCTATCTCTTGATTTATCCAATCTAATTGATTCAAAACGAATTCTTTTGCTTTTTCTGATAAATTTTCTTTGCCATTTAATAATGCATGCACGAAATTATAATAGGCATCGTATATATATTCTTGGGTCAAATAACCCTCCAAATATCCTGCAGCTTCATACTTATTTATTTAAAAAAATATCATTTAAAATCATTTGATTTCATTACTTGAATGAGATCGTTATATTCTTGAGACGTGCTAATTTTCAAAATGAGCCATCCTGTTTTATTTAAATCATTTGAAAAAGTCGCCCATGCAACAGGATTTTTGATTACCTCCTGATAAATTTGGAAGTCAGATCCCTATAAAACAATGGTTTTCAAAAAAATTATGTTAGAGTTACAATAAAAAAAAGTGATGGTAAATTATTCATAAAAAATTGTTTTAAAATAAATTCATTTAAAAGAATAATCGTGAATTTTATAATTTTTGTTTTGTTTATTTTTTTTAAAATTCTATTTTTCTACTAGATGAAAAGTGTAAATATTAATTATTATTTGATGACGGTTTATTAAATTTTGTTTAATTTTTTTCAAACGCCATGATTTTCAGATAAAGGAGCGAGATTCAATCTAAATCTTTGATTAGGAGTTCGCTGATTATTTGCCCTAAGATTATCAATGTAACTTTCGCTTTGATTTTTATTTTCTTCTTCAAAATATTTAACCATTGTGGACACCTTTAAAATTGGTTTATAGCTCCCAACTCCTCCTTTTATATCAATTTGAAAAATTTTTGAAATGGGCTATATATAAATAAATAAGTTGAAAGCATTTCCTAGATATAAAACCTCTCTGCACAAATAGCATTCACCATTCTTCTTCCAAATATCGACAGAACATTCATAACAAACTCCTAAGATTATGATAAAATAATTGTTATTTCTGTATTTATTATAATAATAACCTCCATGACCACATTCCATAAAAACAGCATCAGGCAATTTATCATAACACACCAAACAATTCAAAATAGATTGATTCAATGAAATTGATCTAGGGCTCACTTTTGTTGCGTTATAAGAGGTTTCTTGAGCATTGCTTCTTGCACTATTTAATGTTTGCTCCTGAGGATTATGAGTATAATCTTTGATTTCAACAAAATCATTCTTGTTTCTATAGTCTGTTGTTTGCAAAGATTTAGACAAAGACTCTAAATTCGGATTTATCTCTGGCAAATCTTTCTCTAAATTGAACGATTCCTTTTTAAAATTTTGGTTCTGAGCAATTTTCTCACTGCAATTTTCTTGATCATTGATTTTTCCTGCATTTGCAATTGAATTGGCTTGGTTTTTTAGAGGTTTTGAAGAGAAATCATTTGTTTTAGGCTTGCGGAATTTGAATTTTCCTTGTTGTTTTATTTCAATAAAAAAGAATTATTATTTTATTTTAAAAAAAAATATATTTACTTCCTTTGATTTTGTTCAAAATTTCCTTTGTAATGTTGGAATTTTGAAAATAAGTTGATGAAAATTTAAACTTTTTAAACAAAATAAATAATAAAACAAATTAAAAGTCCTAAAATTATTTTTTCTACTAGGAAATGGGGCATATTATCAGGAATTTCATTTATTTGGATTATGAAATTTGGTTTTTGTTTTTCTATTGGTTGGAAAGTAGGATTTTAAAACGAAAAAATCAAATTTTACTTAGTTTTTCTTCAAAATTTTGATGAGGATAAGTCTCGTTTTCTCCATCATTTTTTTCAGTGACCAAAATATTTATAAACTTTCTTTTATACAAATCAAATCCATTCTGAAATAAAATGAAAAAGTTTTTACATTATTTCGTGATAATTAAATTTGGTGTATATTAAATTCGTCATCGTCCATGAAAAATTAATTAATAAACAAATTTTAAGGAAGCCTTAAATTATTTAACAAACAAATCAAAATTTTCATCAGTTTTTATTTTACCTTTTTCTTGACTATTCATAAATTTGATTAAACTGATCAAAATCAAAAATATCCCAATAGTAAAATTACTCATATTGCTAAAACACCAGAACAATCCCTTCAATTGAAATGGGTCTGCATCTCCTTTGTATGTATAATAGCTTGTCAATAGAAGTAAAATAAAAAGTCCCATCAAATAGAATCCTATGGTAACGAGAATAATCCATGTGATCCAAAAGACGTTCTTCCATTCCCATGAGAGGAAATGGTCAATTTTTAAGCAAATTTGGATTAATTGTACAAAAAGCAAGATCCGGATTCCTAAGATCAACTAATTTTTATTAAGATATTTTTAATCAAAGTTTTTTACTAAAAAATATGGTTTTTTTATTTTGAAATTCTTCCTATACCACAAGGCAATATGGATGGGAGGGTAAGTTATTAAACAAAAAGAGCTTTTCAAGCACTCATTTTGCACAAAGAAGTATATTAAACACTAAAAATTCAATATTAAATATTTATTATTTATTATAAACCGTGATGAAAATGAGATTGAGGAATTCCAAAAAAAATGATGAGGATGATGAGCCAAACAAAGACAATTTCGTTTTTTTCGTTTTGTAAGCAAAGATAAACAATGAAATAATCTCAAGAACAAATAATAAAATAAACAAAACATAGGTCTCGAATTCTATTTCTAAAAACATAAAAAAAACTAATGATATCATCAAAAAATGCAATAGAATCTCTGTGCAATTAGAAATTATTTCTTCGCATTTTTTTGTATCACTGAGCAAATTTAAATTAAACGGTATATTATCAATTACAGGTGCATCGTTTCGAAAAGATGGACTATGTATTTCACGGGTATTTTCAACATTATGAATCGATAATTGTATTTGTGGTTGAACGATTTGGCCTTGTTCAACGTTAAATTCAGTTGGGCTATTGTTCGAAGGATTTCGTTCAGCTGAAATAAGAAAAGGCCTATTACTTCTTCCTGTTGTTGAGGTATTTAATTTTTCATCAGGAATTCTCTAAAAAATGTTAATGAAAAATATGAAGTGACGTTTTTTTTGGTATTAACACTTTTAAAATTTCCGCAATTTCAGGATTTCTTGAAATGGCTAATTGAGTGATGTAATCCTGTTGTTCAGAATCCATTTTTAATGCTTTTCAAAATATTACTTTTTTATATTTGTAATTAGAAAAAAAATAATCAGAATATTGTTAAAATTAAAGGCAATTTTCGGCTCAATTTGAAAGATAAAATTTTCAATTTTCAAATTTTTTTTCTTAATTTTTCAGAATATTTTTTTTTTTTTTTTTAAATAAATCTCAATTCTTAATTTTTTTAAGAAAACATACAAATCAAGAATAAATAAAAAAAAAATAAGTTTTTTTTAAAAG
>JFJP01001780.1_pt1 | contig 33516 bp, 34 predicted proteins | sample 431651 | NCBI WGS metagenome assembly JFJP01 (sample SAMN02602958, study PRJNA72255) | Microbial mat metagenome, whole genome shotgun sequencing project. | biome: fresh water; feature: sink hole; material: water; isolation source: purple microbial (photo- and chemosynthetic) mats found in... | reverse complement strand
CCGGGCAACGAGCGACAACGGAAGGACGCTCGCACACATTGGCGACCAGATCATGGTTGATCTTGGGCGGCTTGGTATGCTGTATCACGATCGCAATATCCGCTTGACCACCGCAGTTGATTTCGCAGCAGGAGGTGGACAGCTTGACGCGGTTTGGCATCTCGCACTTGATGAACTCTTCATACAACTCATCCATCAACGCTTTGACAGCACCAGACGCATCGGTACCCGGAATGTCGCAGTGCAACCAACCTTGGGTATGGGCAATCATCGAGACGGAATTCGCCGTACCACCAACAGGGAAGCCATTGTCGGTCAGCGCTTTGATCAGCGGCTCGACTTTGCTGTTATCGGTCACCATGTATTCGATGTTGGCGCGCGTTGTGAAGCGAACGTAGCCATCTGCATACTGGTCAGCAATATCAGCCAATTTCAAAATAGTGTAGTGATCCATCTGGCGTTGCGTACCCGCCTTGACAGTCCAAACCTCGCTGCCATTTTCGGCGCGGTGATAGAGCACGCCCGGTTTGGGATGTGAGTGAAACACCCATTTCCCGTAGTTGTCTTTCATGACGGGGTGCATGTAGGGCATCGGATCCGGTGCACCAGATTCGATGGTTTCGTGAATTCTTTCAGCCATACTTTTCTCCAACTAAAAAGATCGGAAAACTTGTTATTTACCGCGCCGCACCATAAGCACGACGCGGATCTACGAAATTACGCCGCTGCTTTACGCTCAAACCACTTTTCGGCTTCCTCGTCCCAATCATCAGAACGGAAGTACGGGTTGGTACGCGGATGCACGATCATGCTCGGATCAATCTCGATGTCGAGACCTTCGAGGAAGTTGACCAGACCGATACGTTCGATCATTTCGCCAGTACGCTCATGCTCAAGCGCATTTTCAGCGAAGAAGTCCAGGATGCTGCGGGACAGGTCATTCAGTTTTTCGAAGTCATCATCAGATTCCATTTTCATGAACGGAATCACAACGGTACCCATCGAAGCGCCGATCTTCAGCACGCCCTTGCCACCAACCAGAATAGTGACGCCCTTGTCTTTACCTGGCAGCAATGCGCCCGGCATGACATTCAGACAGTGCATACAACGCACGCAGTTGTGGTTATCAATCTCAAGGCAGTGTTCATCAGAAATCGCTACTTTGGTAATACCTTCTGCAGCAACAGCGCCATCATTCCACCATGTTGATGGTGTCTTCCATGCTGTGTGCTGCATACCAATCACGCGCCAGTTTCTCGTCAGCACGGATGCTGTCACGCCATGTACCAATCGTAGCCATGTCGGAACGCTGAATGGCATTCATGCAGTCATTCGGGCAGCCCGAGAACTTGAACTTGAACTTGTACGGCAGGGAAGGACGGTGCATGTCGTCCAGGTTGTTGTTGATGACGGTGCGCAGGGCGCGAGCTTCGTCATAACAAGACATTTCGCAACGTGCAGCACCGACGCAGGACATCGAGGTGCGCAAAGCCGGACCGGCACCACCAAGGTCGAAGCCCATCTCGTTGAACTTGTCGAAAGCTTTCTGCACATTCTCGGTTTTGATGCCTTGGAACATGATGTCGCCAGACTGACCATGGAAAGCCACCAGGCCAGAACCACCGGTTTCAAGCCATGCATCAGACAACTGACGCAGCAGATCGGAGGTGTAGTGCATCCCAGCGGGAGGCTGGATACGCAGCGTGTGGAATTCAGCTGCTTCAGGGAAACGGGGGGAGCCGTTTTCATCCTTGAGTTCGGTAAAACGGGGAATAACGCCACCGCCATAGCCCACCACACCAACCGTACCACCCTTCCAGTAGCCAAACTTGGTTTGGTAAGAAGTTTCCAGTTGACCCATTAGATCAACAATCATGTCATTGTCTTTAGCCAGACGCTTGAGACCGGTAACAAAAGAAGGCCACGGGCCAGTCTCGAGTTCGTCCAGGTTCGGCGTTGCATGCATTGGTTTTGCCATCTTTATATCTCCTTGAAGTCTTGAACCACAGGGTGTCGTCACATTTCACAGCACCTTCCCGTTGGCAAAAGCCATCCGGAATGAGTGCGCACATATTAGGGAGCGCTTATCCGTCTAACCATCATTCCGAAGGGGTAAACGCATATTTCACTCGGGTAATCCCAAACCTACCCTTTCGGGTAGGCCACTTCATAACCAACACAGAGTTGCCTATAGTTGACTCAAAATGTCAGATAATCAGCACATCACAAGATACTCATAAATTATGAACCAGATCAATCCAATTGCGAAGTTCCGCAACCCCTATGGCAACCAAGAAATCGAATTTCAGGAAGTTATTTTTGACGGTGGCAGCATGCCCATGATGCGTTTACGCATTCGAGAACGCGGCGCAAGATTCACGATCTTTGACATTGACCCGATTACCGCAAAATTTTGGGCGGATGAAATGTTGAAGTGGGTTAACTCTCATTCAGAATTACCGGAAAATACAGAAGAGAACTAAGCCATGCGCATGTACAACCCCGAATGGGAAGCCATCAGGCGTTTCAACTACACCCCCAACTTCATCGACCTCCAATTCGATTTATCGGGCATGGAGATACCGGCTGATCACGGGCATGCGTTATATCAAGAAATCACCCGTCATCTGCCTTGGCTGCGTGACACGGCAGTTGCTGGCATTCATCCGGTTCATGCCACGCCAAGTGGACGCAACGACAACCTGGTAATTAACCGACGTGTCAAATTGGTTTTGCGTTTGCCAGTTGACCGAGCCGTCGAAGCCCGAGAACTGGTTGGCAAGGAAATCGATCCAGGTGCGGGGCCACTCAAGATTGGCGACTTGAAAGAAAAACCTGTAACGCCATTTGCAACTCTTTACTCACACTTCGTAGTTGTCAACACTGAGGATGAAGCGGGCTTCCTCGACGAAGTACGTCAACTGATGCTGGAAATGGGAATAACGGCAGGCCTCATCCCCGGAAAATTCCACAAAATGCACTTGCCCGATAGGGTAATTGGCGGATACAGCTTGATGTTGCACGATATCGACTTGATGCAATCCATGACGCTGCAAGAACGCGGACTGGGTCTGTATCGAGGTCTGGGGTGCGGTATTTTCATTCCGCACAAATCGATCAAGGAAGTGGCTTTCGACTGAGCAAGGCCGTTGGCTCACGACCTGAATTAAGACTCTGTTTAATGTTTTTTTACCCAATCGACAGGAGAAAATCGTGGGATACGTACTGAATGGCGAAGAACTTGAAACCGGCGAAGAAGACTTCCTCCTGGAAGCCAACTTTAGCGACGAAATTGTCGAAATCATCGCCGCTGCCGAAAAAATCAAACTGACCGACGAGCATTGGCAAGTGATCAACTTCATGCGTGAGAAATACAAAGAAGACGGTCACACCCCCAACTTCCGTAATCTGGTTGCAGAACTGGACGAATTACATCCAGATGTCGACTGGAAGAAGAAGCTCTACGAACTCTTCCCCAGCCAACCGGCGCGCCAAGCCGCGCGAGTTGCCGGCATGACCAAGCCATTCGGCAAGGGCGGTTATTAATCTGGTCATTACGCGTTGCTGGTTTTGCAAAGTACCAGCAACGAGTTCAACTTACCCACCAGCAACGCGTAATCTGTAAACAGTGACCTATGTACATCAATACGCTAGTCAGCACAGAAGACTTGGCCAAGCATCTCGATGACCCCAGTTGGATCGTTCTCGATTGTCGCTTCACTCTGACCGATTCCGAAGCGGGCAGGCTTGCATATCAAAAAAATCACATACCAGGCGCACGGTACGTACATCTTGACGAAGATCTCTCTGCGCCCATTACCGAATCCAGTGGACGGCACCCACTGCCCGATCCGCAACTTTTTGCCGATAAATTGCGCCGACTCGGCGTAGGCATCAACAAGCAAGTCGTGGTCTATGACGACAGCTTTGGTGCCATGGCGGTGCGCGCCTGGTGGATGCTGCGCTGGCTTGGCCATCCTGGTGTTGCGCTACTTGATGGCGGATATCCAAAATGGATGCGCGAAAAGCGCGTCATTACCGCAGAATTGCCCGAACTGCTCAACGGTCAATGTGCGTGTTTGCCTGAGCCTACGCAAATTGTGTCCTCTGAAGATGTTTTGAAGGCGCTGAATAGCAGCGAGCACCTGATCATTGATGCACGCCCAGAGCGCCGCTTCAGCGGAGAATTCGAACCTCTAGATCCAGTAGCCGGTCACATTCCAGGCTCGATCAACTGGCCGTTCGATGAAAACCTTGATATCGACGGCACTTATCTGCCACCTGAAGCCTTGCGCGAGAATTTTCAGGCTTTGCTCAAAGGGCGCCCGGCGTGGCAAATCATTCACTCGTGCGGATCCGGCGTAACTGCTTGCCATAACCTGTTGGCCATGGAAATCGCAGGTCTGCCCGGATCACGTTTATACCCAGGCTCCTGGAGCGAGTGGATTCGCGATCCTTCGCGTCCGATTGCGACCGGGGAATAAGGAAACACTCAGCATGCTGCGCGTTAAAACCACTTGGTTCAAAAAAGATGGCGAGCGCCCGCCGGAGGAAGTTGCAACGGTCATGGCTTCGATGCTTTGGCGTCTGGCAGACAAGGCCATCGACAATCTATCCAAAGCCAACTACGACATCATCACCCCTGAACGCGGCTTCAAGATCATCGCCGAATTGACTTGTTTTCTCGTGCATTACATCGACCGACTCGCGTTTGACCGAATCGATGACGAGCAGCGCCAGGAACTGATCAGCGCCACGGGAATCCGTATAGCCGAAATCATGGAAAAGAACATTGTCGACTTTAACGAAGGTGAACTTGACCCTGATTACGACTATCAAGAGGGCTACATCAAACTCTTGAACAAGCGCATGCTGGACTACTCGGAATTCGCCGAATTCACTCTGCCTGACGGTAAAGCCAGCTTCCAGGCATCGCGTTTTCTCAGTTTGATGATACGCGAAGGCATGGAAAAATCTGATCAAAGCTGGATTCAGGATCAATTGATGGACATCGAAGTCCCGGCCATGATGAGCATGGCGAAGAAAAACATGGACGGCTTCTATCCGCCCACCGACGCCTGAGCGCCACGCCATGATCCCGACTGACAGCCCATTCCATCCTGACAACAGCACCGGCTACCAAGCTTGGCGGGCTGAAAAACTCGCAAACTACCCTCTCTGTGGCGAAGATCTCATCGTCCAGGTTGATGACCTGAAGAACCTAGGCAATACAGAATATCAGGCACTCTGGCAGCGCATCGCCAAGACCAACATGGCAATCTATGCCAGCAATCTGGGCGAAACGGAAGACAAGGACGGAGCACGTTTGCTCTCTGCTCAATTCGGCCTGACGCATCTCGACGCCAATTGGCTTGCCGATGAAGACGGCATTTCCAGCCTGACACCTCAAGATGAAAACGCGAGCAAGCGCGGCGAATTCATCCCCTACACCCATCACCGTATCCGTTGGCATACCGACGGCTACTACAACCCTGCAGAGCGACGCATTTTCGCGATGACTTTGCATTGTGTTCGCGAAGCCGACGAGGGTGGCGTAAATGATCTATACGACCACGAACTTGCCTACATGGCTCTGCGTGATGCCAATCCTGAATATATCCGTGCATTGATGGCTGCTGACGCCATGACCATCCCTGCACGCGTTGGCGATACGGAGGCAATCGGAGACGAGCGCAATATCGCCCGCGCCGATGAAACCGGCCCCGCCCTATGCGTTGCCGAAGGTCATCTGCATCTGCGTTATACCGCCCGCACAAAAAGCATTGCCTGGAAACAGGATGCCGCAACACAGGCCGCGCTGAAAGCGCTGGAAGAATTGCTTGCCAGCCACCCCAAAGGTTCATTCAGCTTGAAACTCCAACCCGGCATGGGATTGATCTGCAACAACGTGCTGCACACCCGATCAGGTTTCATTGACCGCCCGGAACATCGTCGTCTGCTCTACCGGGCGCGCTATCACGACCACTTGCGAAATCTGCGCGGTTGATCCAAATGGCGGGGGCTCAACTTCTCTGACGCGACTCGAAACCCTGAGACAACTTGTTCTCCACCGCAAACACCGCCGCCTCAACGCGTGAAGACAAATTCAGCTTGGCAAGGATATGGCGGACATGCAGTTTTACAGTGTCGTAACTAATTTCAAGCGCTCTGGCGATGGCCTTGTTGCTCTCGCCTTTGGCCAGATGTTGCAGGATTTCACGTTCGCGTTGGGTCAGTGATTCCAGCAGAGATGTAGCGCTGTTGTTCTTGCCATCGAGCATGCGCACCAGCTTGGCAGTCATCGCCGGCGCGACCACAGTTTCACCACGCGCGGCGCGAATTACCGCATCAACCAATTCGTCCGGCTCCATGCTCTTCAATAGATAACCGTTGGCGCCATTACGCAACGCGCGCGCCATATCCTCTTCCGCTTCACTCACGGTCAGCAAAAGCACCGGCAGCATGAAACCCGAGGCACGCAATTCCTGCATCACCTGAATACCATCAGTACTGCCAATATTGAGATCAAGCAGCAATACGTCAGGCGTATGTTGCCGCAGCAAACCGGCGACATCAGCCGGTTCGCCGGTAATTGCGGCCACATGTACAGCGCCTTCGCGCTCCAGCAGTTCGGCCAGACCTTTACGAAACAGGGTGTGATCGTCCACCAGGACAATTCGTAACTGACTCATGGGATTACTCATGTTTGATCTTCCACACCCGGACGCGCCGGGAAACTCAAACGCACGATGGTACCGCCCGCTGCGCGACTTTCTATGGTCAGCTTGCCGCCCAATTTCGCGGCTCGCTCACGCATGATGGTGAGCCCAAAACTCTTCCCCATATTGGTCAGCGCCGAACCTTGCAAGCCAACACCATCGTCCGCCACATTCACTACATATTCGTTGTCGTGCAAATCCAACGTCACCACCACATGCCGGGCGCGAGCGTGTTTACAGATGTTGTACAGCGATTCCTGAATAATGTGAAAAACCTGAATTTCCTCTTCCGGCGTCAGCACTACATCTTGCGCCACGTTGAGAAAATCGACGTCGGCATTCGCTTTTTTACTGAAACTTTCGGCCATTTCTTGCAATGCCGGCACCAGACCGCGTGGATCGATACGGTCGCGGAACTGAGTAATCAGATTGCGCAATTCCGAATAAGCCAAATCCACCGCCTCCTCGACCTCGCCGAGATATCGGTTGGTGCGATCCAGATCCTGATCTGCCAGCGCCTCATTCAACACCGTCAGACGCATCTTGGCGTAAGCCAGCGTCTGCGCCAGTGAATCATGTATCTGATTGGCCAACATGGTGCGCTCGTTCATCAGCGAAATACGCATGTTTTCGCGCGTCAGGCGAGTGTTTTCCAACGCCATGCCCAGGTGTTCGCTAATTGAATTGAACAGATAGCGAATGTCCTCCGGCAGCGGTGCCGGGTTATCCAGAAAAATATTGTAGACGCCCAGTACTTTGCCCTTGTGACGCAGCGGCACTGCATAAATCGTGCTGCATTGCTGTGCAAAGTAGATATGGCGCACTTGTTTCTGGCAAACCTCCATGACGCTATCCGATTGCGAACTCTGCGACAGCGTCGCTTTGCCGCAGATGCCGCACTCCAGCGGCACGTAACGCTCTTTCTCGACCAGCGCCGGGCTCAAACCAATTGAGCCGACCAGACGCAGATGCGCGCCATCGGCCGTTAGCACCCGCACCGCACCGGCTTTGGCGCGGGAAATGCGCACCATGATTTCGAGAAAGCGCATCAGCATTTGTTCAGTATTGGCATCGGAACTCATGCTGCTGGCAATTTCCGCCAAAACCTCGATTACGGGCAACCTGTCGCCTCGGTCGCGAACGCCCCGTTCACTATGAGAGGCAATGCCGATGGCTGAGAGGGGGATGTTATAAGTTTCCAAAGCAGATCGATCACAATTAAGGCCAGACCCGGATGGTACTGGACGCTTTCCGACAGCGGCAATGAAGGACTGACGCATGCGGTGAAGTCGAGATAGTATCTCGCTGTCGATCAACTCGCGTGTGGAGTCTTATCAATGTCAGACAAACATCCCATTATCGCCATTACCGGCATGGCTGGCGCCGGCCTTTCCACCGTGCGGCATGCTTTCAAAGATTTGTTCATGCGGCAGAAAGTCAATCCTGTGATCGTGCATGGAGATGGCTTTCGCCGATTTACCGACCGTCAATTCGCTGCGTTGCTTGATGAAGCGGCAGTCAGCGACCGACATATTTCCTGGTTCGGCCCAGAATGCAACCACTTCCCGGAACTGGAACAGTTCTTTCAGACCTATGCGGAAACCGGTAGCGGCGTAGTGCGCGAATATGCCCACAATGACAGCCGCGCTGCTGGGCTTGGGGTTAAAACAGGCGAATTCACGCCCTGGAAACCCTTGGCCAGCGGTTCAGACCTGCTGTTCTACGAAGGGCAACATGGTGGCGTCATTGCGGACACATGGACGCGTCGGCAGATCGATTCACGTCATTTTCCGCCCGAGATCGACCGCCGCGCGGGCCGGAAAGGCATCGACGTCGCCCAATATGTAGACCTGCTGATTGGCGTCGTCCCCGCCATCAACCTCGAATGGATCCAGAAAATCCACCGCGATTGCGCCAAAGGCTATTGCTCACCGGAAGCATCGCTGGAAACCATTCTGCGGCGCATGGATGACTACATTCATTACATCGTGCCGCAGTTCGGACTCACCGACATCAATATCCAGCGCATGCCGCTGGTTGACACCTCCAATCCATTCATCGCTCGCGAGGTACCGACACCGGATGAATCGGTGTTGATCATCCATTTCCGTGATCGCAAACGTCACGACTTCCCCGCTCTGCTCCAGCGTATCCCGGGTTCCCGCATGACGCGTCCCACCACCATGCTGGTTCCAGGCGGCGAGTTGCGTCTCGCGATCTCGGTGATCTGCGGACCTTTGGTCGAGGAGATGATGGAGAAACAATCCGCCACCCACCCAGGCCAAAACTAATCGCGCCAATAACGCTTTTCCGTCTCGCGCGCCCGTAAAAGATCAATCTTGTCTTTTTGCAGGCGCAGGGTTATTGCACCATCCCGGTCAGTGCGGGTCACATTTGCGCCTATCGCGCGATATCGCGCCAGCACTTCAGGATGGGGATGACCATACCGATTTCGATGCCCGACCGGAATGACCACCCAGCGCGGCAGCGCCAAAGAGAGAAACTCGGTTGTCGATGAAGACAGACTGCCATGGTGAGCCGCCACCAGCACATCTACCGATTGCAGAACACCGCGTTCGATCAGATTCATCTCAGCCAGACGCTCGATATCACCGGTCAGCAATGCACTGAAGCGGGGTGTCCGCAAACGAACCACACAACTCCGGCTATTGTCGCTAAAGCCGGGATGGGTGTATTGATGCAAAGGCGGATGCAGCACCTCGAAATGCACGCCATCCCAGACCCAGCTTTGCCCCGCAGCACAGGTCAGCGCATCCGGGCGCTTTGCACGCACCGCTTGCCCGATCGAACCGAGTGATGCCAACGGCAAACCCGCCAGAGACGACGTCAGCCAGACCGGCTGATGGCTATGCAACAGCGCCAGCGCACCCCCGGTATGATCGAGATCATCGTGTGAAACCACCATGCCATCCAGCCGATTAATGCCTTGCTGCCAAAGAGCCGGTGCAACCACGCGAGCGCCGGCATCTTCGCCAGAAGCAAAACGCGGCCCGCTATCAAACAACAACGCATGCCGCGCGGTACGCACCAGCACTGCTTCGCCCTGCCCCACATCCAGCACCGTCAACCACGCATCGCCCTCAGCTGGTGCCGGCAAACGCGGGAAAAACAGCGGCAAAAACAGCAACCACCCCAGCCATCGCCCGGGCAATCCACGTGGCAACAGCAGCAAGCCGATGCCAGCCAGCGCCAACAACAGCGCCGACAGGCTTGGCGCTGCGGCATGAAACAACGGTTGCGGCAAACGCACCAGCCACTCCAGACCCCACATGACGGTGGCCACCACGCTATGCGCTACGCTGGCTGGCAAGGTCCATGGCAGCAATACCGCCAGCAATGACAGTGGTACAGCCAACAGACTGATCAGCGGGATCGCCAGCGTATTGGCAATCGGCGAAACCAGTGAAACCTCCTGAAACAAACTCAACAACAATGGCGTCAACGCCAAGGTGACCGCCCATTGCGCGCGTATCCATTGCAACACGATGGGTGGTGAGCGCAGTCGCCCCATATCGGCGAACAACAACGCGGCAACCGCGCCAAATGAAAGCCAGAACCCCGGCGCATGCGCCGCCCACGGGTCATTCAATACAACCACAAGCAAAGCTGCCGCGAGCAAGCGCGATGCGGTTGGAGTTCGGTCCAACAACGCCACTGCGGCCGCGCTGGCCAGCATCAAGAATGTCCGCTGAGCAGGAATGCCGAAACCGGATAGCGCGGTATAAGCGGCAGCGGCCAGCAACCCAAGCACCACGCCGGCGGTGCGTGCCGGAATACGCAGATTCAACCCTGGAATACGTCGCCAGATCCAACGCACGAAGCCGAATACCAGCGCCGAAAACAGGGTGATATGCAAACCTGAAACGGAAAAAAGATGCGATGTGCCAGTCTGTCGAAACAGCGTCCATTGCGCGCCCGGAATCGCGTCCTGATCTCCCACCGCCAGAGCGATGACCACACCGGCATAGGGCTTTTCGCCCAAGCCCGCGCGCAAGCGTTCGCGCACCGCATCCCGAAGATGATCCAGCCAGGCCCGGGCCGCGCCCGGACACCCCGTCCCGCGCGACGGCTTGCCGACAACATTGCCAGTAGCGCGAATTCCGCGTTCGAGCAACCAGGCATCGTAATCAAAACCACCCGGATTGACGCCTCCATGCGGACGATACAAACGGGCAACCAGATCGACGCAATCGCCGCCAGAAATATCTACCTGCGGCTCCCCATCACGAGTAAACAGTCCAAGCTGCACGCGACTTGGCAGCGTCACGCCGGGTGTTTCGATACGCGCCACATCGAACACAAAACGCAGACCATTCGGAGTCGTCTCGGGCAAACCGACTACTCGTCCGGAGAGCGAAATTTCACGTGCCTCCCAACTCCGCGGCAACAACTCGGCCAAACGCATTTCCGCCCGCCAGGCGGCATAGAAAAATCCCAGCAAGGCGAACACAATCAGCGCCGCGCCAACCTGAAGAAATCGATTCACGGACACTGCGACCGGCGCCTTCAAGCGCAAGGAAAAGAGCGGCTGCCGATGCTTCAGCCAGGCATTCAACAACAGCACCAGCAATGGCAACATCGCAGCCCAGACCAAGGCAGGCAGCGCAGGCCGGGTTTGCAACCAGGCCGCGCCCAAGGCAAAGGCAAGGATAAGCCCGCGATAACCAATCAACTAAACTCACTCCCATGCCCAGAAAACACTTCAGAAAATACTTACCCGACCATGAATCGATACGCGGTAACGCCTATTTACGTGTTTTTCAGCCGCTCCTGAAACATCCAAATCTGTGGCATTTGAACCGTCACTCGGTCGCCGGCGGCGTCGCTGCGGGCATGTTCGGCGGGCTGATTCCAGGTCCTTTACAGATCCTCACCGCAGCTATTCTGGCCATCATTTTTCGTGTCAACCTGCCTGTTGCGGCAGTCACCACGTTCTATACCAACCCGTTTACCTGGGGTCCGCTTATTCTGACCGCGTATTGGATTGGCAGTTGGTTCACCGGCGACAACGGCGAAGCGGTGGAAAAACTCGATTTCAACTGGGATACCCAGAGCTGGATGGAATTTTTACCCGCTTTTTGGACATGGTTTCTAGGCTTGGGCGAAACGTTTCTTATCGGCAGCCTGATTCTGGCGTCAAGCTTGGCGGTGCTTGGTTACATTACGGTTCAATTGGCTTGGCGGTTTTATATCCTGGCTTACTTGAAACGTCGGCGAGCTCGACAACGACATCAAGTCGATACTCGCCGCGAATCCGATTAATCCCGCTCGCTCGGCACTGAAACCGGGTAGCCGTTGGTCAGGGCGGTGATGAATACTTCCAGGTCGGTATAAGCACGACTGCTCGGCAACAGCGGCTGAGTGCGGGCATCCAGATTGCATTCAGCAAACCGCAATTGCAGCGATTGCAGTTGGTAACGGGTGCGATAAACCGGAAAATGCGCGGCATCACCATACGGCGTCGTCACCACGGTGCCGCGCAAATTAAGGCCGATCTGCTTGGTGTGACAGGACGAACAGGCCAGATTGAAACGACCGGCGCGGGTGTGGAACAGTTTGCGACCTCGCTCATATGAAGCCTTCAACGGCCCCGACGAAGTCACATTGATATTGATCGGCATCCCGTTGCTATGGCTCGCCACATAAACAGAAATAGCGCTGTTATCGTAACTGCCGTTCTGCAGCACCCGGCCTTCTTTTGCCCCGCAATGTTCGATCATCTCCTCCATGCCAGCGACATGCTTAAGCTCTGGACGATACATTGGGTAGCGCGCACGCAACCCTTTCAGCGAACCTTTCCTGGCGCCCAGGCAAGCGGCGAAGCGGCCTTTTTTATTAAGCTCCTTGAAGATCGATTCACCCCGGTCCAGCGCGAAATGGCCGCCATGCACAGACGCATTAAAGGGCGGATCCATAAACTTCCAGTTCAACTTCCAGTTGTCTTCCGGGCTACCCGCCATCCGCCAATCCAGATTAGCCGGGTCTTTCCAATGTCTGTATGAGCCGGAAAGTCGCATATCACCTTTGACATGCGGTAAATAATCTTCCATCTGGTCATATTCACGATACGGCGCATCAACGGCTTGCGCCACACCAACCCAGCAAGCACTGAAAAAAAGTGTAAGCAAAATTTGTGGGAGTTTCATCTCGATCTCCTCAGTCCAGGCTTTGCAGGTATGCGACCAAATCACGAATCTCCTGCTCATTCAGAATGCCGAAAGTGCCGTACGGTGGCATGACGCTATTGGGATTGAACGCGCGTGAATCAAAAATCTGCTGAAAAACCAGTTCATTCGAATAGTTATGCTGCTTGAAATTCAACACCCTGGCGCCTACCGTGCCCGGCCAGGCTTCTCCCGGCAGTTCGTGGCAAACAATGCAGTAGCCCTTTTCGCGCGCCAGAGCGAGTTCCCGACCACGTATCGGATCACCATTCAACGGCTCTTCCAGCATGACCTTTCTAGGTTTCGGTGTCGGCTGCTTATCCGCATGGCTCAAGCTCGGCCAACGTGTCAGATCACGTTTGAAAGGCGCCCATTCGAGACGACCGCTGTTCACCACCACCTTCGGCTGCAGCGTCATATTGACCGCGCTCGGGCTGACCGCAAGATCGGTAGGCCACTCACTACTCACCGCCGACATTGAAAACACCGCTGACAACCAGACCATAACCCTGCTGATGCGCATGCCGCTCTCCTCGTACAGACGCCTACATTACAACAATGCCGATCAATTAAGCCAAGCCCGCATCTCCAAGTCGCAGCACCCGGTGCATGCGTCCGGCCAGATCCGGATCATGCGTCACGATCAAGAACGCGGTAGCGTGGCGTTTTGAGAGTTCAACCAGTAAGTCTTGAACTCTTGCCGCATTATGGCGATCAAGATTACCGGTCGGCTCATCCATCAGAACGCAAGCCGGTTGCGTTACCAGGGCGCGCGCGATAGCGACACGCTGACGTTCACCGCCGGAAAGCTCGCCTGGCCGATGCAGCATGCGGTGTCCCATGCCCACTTCCTGAAGCCAGATCGCCGCTGTCGCCAGCGCGGCTTCCCGTTCCTGACGCCGAATAAACAATGGCATCGCAACATTTTCCTGCGCGGTGAATTCAGGCAGCAGATGATGAAATTGATAAACGAAGCCGAGCAATCTGTTGCGTAACTTGCCGCGCGCCTCTTCCGAGCCAGCCCAGATTGATTCGCCAGCCACCTTGACATCGCCGGAATCCGGCCGATCAAGACCGCCCAGCACATGTAACAAAGTGCTTTTACCAGTGCCAGATGCGCCCATCACAGCGACCTGTTCTCCGGCAAAAATATCCATATCGATATGACTTAAAACGGGTACTTCAAGCTTGCCTTGCCAGTAACTCTTTCGCACACCGCGACAGGACAACACCGCCAATGCGGGATTCACAGCTTCACTCATAGCGCAACGCCTCGGCCGGTTGGATCTGGGCGGCGCGCCAGCTGGGATACAGCGTGGCCAGAAATGCCAGCACCATAGCCACGCCACCGATCACCCAGACATCTGCCCAGTTCAGTTTAGACGGCAATTCCGAGATGTAATAAACATCGGCCGGGAACAGATCCATGCCTACCGCACGCTCGATTATTGGCACGATGGTTTCCACGTTGAGCGCAAGAAGCACGCCAGAGCCAACGCCCAAAACCGTGCCAATCATGCCGATCAAACTGCCTTGCACCATGAAGATCAACATAATGCTGAGCGGGCTGGCGCCTAGTGTGCGCAAGATGGCGATATCCGCCTGCTTGTCGGTCACCGCCATGACCAGAGTCGATACGATGTTGAACGCAGCAACAGCAACGATAAGCGTCAAAATAATAAACATCATGCGTTTTTCGATCTGTACCGCCTGGAAGAAGTTGGCGTGACTCATGGTCCAGTCGGACAAATAAAAATCGCCTTGCAAGGTCTTCGCCAATTCACGCAGCACCCATGGTGCGCGTTCCATATCTTCCAGCTTCACACGCAAACCGCTTACCGCATCGCCAGTGCGGTACAGCTTTTGCGCATCCTCCAGATGAATCAAAGCCAAGCCGGAGTCGTACTCGAACATCCCCATCTGGAAGATACCGACCAGATTGAATTGCTTGATACGCGGCATCATTCCGGCCGGCGTAACCACGCCCTGCGGCGCGATGACCGCGACCTTGTCACCTGGAAACACCCCGAGCGAACGCGCCAAATCACTGCCCAGCAAGATATTGAATTCGCCTGGCCGCAAGTCTTCCAATTTACCCTGCTTCATGTGACTGGCAAATTCGGCCACTTTGGTTTCTTCCGCCGGCACCAAGCCGCGCAACATTGCACCCTTGGTTTCGCTGCCTTGCACCAACAGCGCTTGCCCGGAGACGAAAGGCGCCATGCCACGCACTTCCGGGTGTTGCGCCGCCTGCCGAGCCAAATCTGGCCAATTGTGCAGTTGACCACCACTGCCGGTGATCTCCATGTGTGAAGCGACACCGAGAATGCGCGTGCGCAACTCCTCCTGAAAACCGTTCATCACGGACAGGACGACAATCAAAGCCATAACCCCCAAGGCAACACCAGCCATCGAGGTCATCGAAATGAAGGAAATAAAGTGGTTACGGCGCTTGGCGCGGGTATAGCGCAGGCCGATCAAAAGTTCGTATGGGAGCACAGGGTGGAGTCTGCCACAGCAGACCCCATGCCGTCAGGCGGTCATCGATTACACCGCGAAAATCAATCCAGCATGCCGACGTTGTTCTGCTTCATCGAACAGCCGCAAGCCTGTGACCGATCCTCGATCATGGCGAAGTGATCCGCCAGATACGCTTCACGCTGCGCCCCCTCGGGCAGACGGCCAAGCAGATCGTAGTGAGCGCGACATTCCGACGCGGTCAGGGTTGCATGACAGGGAATTTGCATGGCTTGAGACCATTCCGATTCCTCGGAAGCCTGTACAAAACCCGTCATACCCAAACTCAACAGCATGGCAAAAGCGAGTCGTTGCATTTCCATCTCCCCACAAGTTGAACACGATTACTTGATCATAATGATCAACAATTATTTTGCAACCCTGAGTTGAGAAGGGATTTCCTCAGCTTTACCAGAATCAAACCACCGATGGCAAGGTCACGCTTGACGGTCTTTGATCACGAATTTCCTCCATGCTGACGCCCGATGGGCGCGGTATCGCTCTCTCTGGCATAAGTTTGAACCCCTGTATGAATCCAGGCGCCATTCTTGGGACAGAGGCATTACTCACCGATCAAATGCCCCGCTACCTCGCGCCGATGCACGGCGCGTCGATGCTCAAACAAATAAATTCCCTGCCAAACACCCAACTGCATACGGCCGGCCTGGACCGGAATCGAGAGCTGGGTCTGCGTCAATACCGCACGTATGTGCGCCGGCATATCATCCGAACCTTCCTGCGTATGCCGATAAATTGGATCATTTTCCGGCACCAGTCGGGCGAGAAAACGAGACAGATCGGTTTGTACATCGGGATCGGCGTTTTCCTGCACGATCAAACTAGCCGAGGTATGCCGCACAAACAAGGTCAGCAAACCGTCATGTACGCCGCTTGATGTCAACCATTTCGCCACTTCAGCGGTGAAATCGTAAAGGCCTTGGCCGCAGGTGGAAATTTCGAAAATATGATGGTGTTGTCTCATCAAATTATTTTATCGCAGCGGATAATGCATCCCCATGAAAAGTCTTCAACTGCTGATCGTCCTGCCCGCCCGCCAGGATGCCTGGCTGGAAATCATCCGCCAAGCCTCGCCGAGCCTGTTCAAACTCCTGAACCGAGGCAAACAAAAAACACATGAACCCAGTCTGGCCGGCACACTTTGCCAGGCTTTTGGCATCAAACAGCAACAAGATTGGCCGCTGGCGCCTATCTCCGCCTTTGCCGACCAACTCGAAAGCGCAGCCGGTTACTGGTTTCGGCTCGACCCAGTGCATCTCGAAGTCGCCATGGGCGGACTCATTCTGCATCCCCCCGAGAGCTTGCAACTGTCGTTGTCGGAAGCCCGCGCACTGATCGCCGACATCAATCTGCATTGGCAACGGGAAGGCTGGGAAATCCAGGCGATCAATCCGACACGTTGGCACCTGCGTTTACTGGAAGCGCCGAATCTGCGCACCACCCCGCTGGACCAGATGGATGGCGAATATCTGACTCCCCACCTGCCACGCGGAGCCGATGCCCGTCTTTACCTGAAACGCATCAACGAGGTGCAAATGCTGATGCATTCACATCCGGTCAATCTCGCACGCGAGGACACGGGACGTCCGGTAATCAATGGCTTGTGGCTTTGGGGCGGCGGCAATTTGCCCGCCTGCAAGACAAAATTCGATCTTTGCGTAGGCGACAATGCTGAAATCCAGGCCTTGGCATACGCCGCGAATTGCCCGTTTATTGCACCGCCGAATGCGTTATCACAATTGAATCCATGCAACCGCGCACTGGTCGCGCTCACCCAACCGGCCAGCGATTGGGACGGCAATTTCGAAAGCCACCTGGCTCAACTTGAAAGAGATTGGTTTGCCCCACTTTTGCGCCAATTGATCTGGGGCCGCATCCGCTATGCCCGACTGGACTTGATTGGCTACCGTGCGGTCAGTTTGACGCCTGCTCGCAGTTGGCGCTTATGGCGTTGACCGCAGCCTGTGGCAAGACCGCTAACGTGGCACCGTCACCTGAGACATGCGAGCGGCAATAATCGATTTGCGCTTGAGCAAGCCGCGCGACGATCGATGCGTTTCGTAGTAGCGTGGATTCGGAATCATCGCCGCCAGCAACGCAGCCTGGTCACGGCCCAGGCTGGCGGAAGAAGTTTTGAAATAGCGCCGGCTGGCCGCTTCCGCGCCATAAATTCCGTTACCCCATTCGATGACATTCAGATACACCTCCAGAATTCGATGCTTGCTCCAGAGCGACTCGATCATTACCGTAATCACCGCTTCCTGAACCTTGCGCAACGGGTTGCGCGAGGCCGATAAAAACAGGTTTTTGGCAAGCTGCTGGCTGATGGTGGAACCACCGGCAGCAATGCGGCCTTTTTTCAGATTCTTCTCCATCGCCAATTCCATGGCTTCCCAATCGAAGCCTTCATGCGCCAGGAAACGGCTGTCTTCCGCGGCGATCACCGCGCGCTTCAATTGCATCGAAATACGGTTGTAATCAACCCAGCGATAGCGCAATTCGGCGTCCGGTTTCTTCTCTTGCAAGCGATCCATCCCGGCTTCCATGAAAGCCGTTGAAGTCGGATCGAACGCCTTCCACCACAACACATGGCCGAGATACCAGAACTGCAATAGCAACACCAATACGATCAACAACAACAGGCCGCGCCAGAACAGTCGAAACATCATGCGCACCTCAGCATCTGGATCACCGGCGCGGTATCCGGCCGCACCCCGCGCCAAACCCAAAAAGCTTCCGCCGCCTGCTCCACCAGCATGCCCAGACCATCGGCCGGACGCGCGCCGTGCAATCTCGCGAAGGCCAGGAACGGCGTGTCCTTGCCATACATCATGTCGTAGGCCCAGGCATCGGCGGCAAATACGTCGGCTGGCAAAGGCGGCAAATCTCCCGCCAGACTAGCCGCCGTGGCGTTGATCACCAAATCGAACGCCCCCGACACATCGGCATAACCGCCAGCGGATAAATTTTTATGATCAGCAAATACCTGCGCCAGCCGAATAGCCTTATCCGCAGTCCGATTGACGATGAAGACGGACATCGGCAACTGCTCCAGTAAAGGCAAAATGACCCCGCGCGCAGCCCCCCCCGCCCCCATCAACAAAATACGTTTGCCCGCCAGCGAGACGCCAAGATTGGCGACCAGATCTCGCACCAACCCGGCGCCATCGGTGTTATCGCCCAGCACGCCATCCGCCTCGAATTGCAAAGTATTCACCGCACCGGCAGCTTGCGCCCGAGCAGAATGACGCGTCGCCAGCGCAAAGGCCTGCTCCTTGAACGGAACGGTGACATTGGCGCCTCGCCCGCCTTCCGCGATGAACGTCGAAATCGCTTGATTAAAGTTATCCAGAGGCGCTAACAAGGCGGAATAAAGGATGTCTTGCCCAGTCTGTCGGGCGAAAGCGGCATGAATAAGCGGGGATTTGGAATGCGCGATCGGATTGCCGAAAACGGCGTATGCATCGGTCATGGCAAAAAACTCAAAATAGGCAGACCGCGATTGTAGAAGTCCGCGTCATTCGATGACAGGCGGTCTATCGTCCGCCTCCAAATACGGCAGAAGCACAGTAATACGCACTTTATTGGTGCAGATAAAACACAAACGGCCCCAATTCAGGGCAAATCATTTCTCATTCCCCCCGCAATTCCTTATGGCACAATGCTTTGTCCGATTTCGGGGCATGGCATGGATCATGCTTAACTGCCACCGTGGATACCCACTAATTGCAATCCAGTCCTACACAAGGAGTTCGAAATGGCGGTCGCCGATGTAATGAAGATGATTCAGGAAAACGACATCAAATTCGTTGATTTCCGTTTTACCGATACCCGTGGCAAAGAACAGCACGTCACCGTGCCGGTTTCCGAGCATGGTTTCACAGAAGACAAATTTACCGATGGCCACGCATTCGATGGCTCCTCGATTGCTGGCTGGAAGGGAATTCAGGCTTCCGACATGCAGTTGATGCCCGACCCGGACACCGCCAATCTGGACCCGTTCATGGACGAGCCCACCCTGATTCTGACCTGCGACGTGGTTGAACCCGACACCGGCAAAGGTTACGACCGCGACCCGCGTTCCATCGCCAAGCGCGGTGAGGCCTATCTGAAATCCACCGGACTGGGCGACACCGCCTACTTCGGCCCGGAACCCGAATTCTTCATCTTTGATTCCGTGACCTGGGGCTCCGACATGTCTGGCACCCACGTCAGCATCGAGTCTGAAGAAGCCGCCTGGTCTTCCAGCAAGAAATACGAAGGCGGCAACATGGGCCACCGTCCCGGTGTCAAGGGCGGTTATTTCCCGGTTCCCCCGGTTGACTCCCTGCACGACATCCGTGGTGCCATGGTTCTGGCCCTGGAAGAGATGGGCGTGCCGGTTGAAGTGCATCACCACGAAGTCGCCACCGCCGGACAGTGCGAAATCGGCACCGTGTTCTCCACCCTGGTTAAGCGCGCCGACTGGACCCAGATTCTCAAGTACGTCGTGCATAACGTCGCCCACAGCTACGGCAAGACCGCGACCTTCATGCCGAAGCCCATCGTTGGCGACAACGGTTCCGGCATGCACGTGCACCAGTCGATCTGGAAAGACGGCAAGAACCTGTTCGCCGGCAACGGTTATGCCGGTCTGAGCGAGTTCGCGCTGTACTACATCGGCGGCATCATCAAGCACGCCAAGGCGCTGAACGCCATCACCAACCCCGGCACCAACTCCTACAAGCGTCTGGTTCCCGGCTTTGAAGCCCCGGTCATGCTGGCTTACTCCGCCAAAAACCGTTCCGCATCGATCCGCATCCCGCACGTCGCTTCCGACAAGGCACGCCGTATCGAGACCCGATTCCCGGACCCGTCCTCCAACCCCTATCTGTGCTTTACCGCACTGATGATGGCCGGCTTGGACGGCGTGCAGAACAAGATTCACCCCGGCGACCCCGCCGACAAGAATCTGTACGATTTGCCGCCGGAAGAAGAAAAGGCCATTCCGAAGGTTTGCCACAGCCTGGAAATGGCGCTGGAAAACCTGGCACTCGATCACGAATTCCTGACCCGTGGCGGTGTCTTCTCGAAAGAGTGGATCGATTCGTTCATCGAACTGAAAATGGAAGAGGTCAAACTTTTCCGCATGACTTCTCACCCGATCGAGTTCGAGTTGTATTACAGCCTGTAACATCTTTAGAACTTGCAAAAAGGCGGCTGCGGCCGCCTTTTTTATTGCGTCACGCCCACCCATTTCCCTACACTTCGCTGCATTCGTGTCGAGGTCTCACCCATGCGTTTTGTTCTTGGTCTGCTTTTTTTCGTATTGCCCAACATCGCTGCCGGGGAAATCTATAAATTCGTCGATGAAAACGGCGTCGTTACTTATACCAACATGCCGCGACCGGGCGTGAAACCGCAAATAATCATTCCCGATATTTCTCGCCCTGCTTCCAACCGCTCAACACCCGCCGAAAAAATCAAATCCAGCGGAAAAATTGCCACTCCGAGTTACTTTCCAAAAGTTGACAAGGGCACCCAGGTCAAGCGTGATGACATGCGCCGGCAATTGCTGGTAGAAGAATTGCGCAGCGAGGAACGCAATCTGGCGGCTTCACGCAACGAGCTTAGCCAAGGCAGCCGACGCCCGGGAGCGGATGTCGGCAAATTGACCGAATCCGTGCGCATGCACGAAAAAAACATCGAAATGCTCAATAAAGAGCTGTCGCACATTCGCTGAAGAGCAGCGCCACCTATTTCGGTGGTTGCAACACGAAGGTGGAACGCATCGCCGGCTGGTAAAATCAGTTTCTTTTATTGCTTACCGGCCCAACCATGCGGATCTCTCAGTTTTTCCTCTCCACCAGCAAAGAAGCCCCGGCTGAAGCCGAACTTGCCAGTCATCGTCTGATGTTGCGCGCCGGCTTGATCAAACGTTTGGGTTCTGGCCTTTACACCTGGATGCCGCTCGGGCTGCGAATACTGCGCAAAGTTGAAGCTATCGTGCGCGAGGAAATGAATCGCGCCGGCTCGATAGAACTTCTGATGCCTGCCGTACAACCAGCCGAACTCTGGCAGGAGACCGGGCGCTGGGCGGTATTCGGCCCGCAGATGCTGAAGATCAAGGATCGTCATCAACGCGACTTCTGCTTCGGCCCGACTCACGAAGAAGTCATTACTGATCTGGCGCGCAAGGAAATCCGTTCCTACAAACAATTGCCGATCAATTTTTATCAGGTTCAAACCAAGTTCCGCGATGAAATCCGTCCACGTTTCGGCGTCATGCGGGCGCGCGAATTCCTGATGAAGGACGCCTATTCCTTCCACCCGAACGAAGACAGCCTGGATGCCACGTACAAAGTCATGTACGCCGCTTACAGCCGGATCTTCACCCGCTTGGGGCTGAAATTCCGCGCCGTGGCGGCGGATACCGGTGCAATCGGCGGATCCGGTTCGCATGAATTTCACGTCCTGGCCGATTCCGGCGAAGACGCCATCGCCTTCTGTCCGGCTTCTGACTACGCCGCCAACGTCGAAATGGCGGAAGCCATGGCGCCTGCCGCTCCGCGCGCGGCAGCGACACAAACCATGCACAAGGTCGCCACACCGGGACAACACACGATCGAAGAAGTCACCGCTGCACTTAACATTGCCGCCGACAAAGTGGTCAAAACCCTGATCGTGCGCAGCGCACTCGACGAGACTGGCAAACAGGGCCTCATCGCCCTGCTGGTTCGCGGCGATCATCAACTCAACGAAGTCAAAGCCGGCAAACTCCCTGGCGCAGCCAGCCCGATGGAATTTGCCAGCGACGCCGAAATCCGCAATTCGCTGGGCTGCGGCGTCGGCTCACTCGGCCCCATCGGCCTCAACATTCCGGTCTTCGCCGACCGCGCCGTGCTCGCCATGAGCGACTTCACCTGCGGCGCCAATGAAGATGGCTACCACCTGACCGGCGTCAACTTCGGTCGCGATCTGTCCGAACCGCAAGTCGCCGACATCCGCAACGCCGTCGTCGGCGACCCCAGTCCGGATGGTGCCGGCCCGCTCGACCTTTGTCGCGGCATCGAAGTCGGCCATATCTTCAAGCTCGGCACCAAATACTCGCAAGCGCTGGAGGCCAAATTCCTCGACGAAAACGGCAAATCGCAGGTCATGGTCATGGGCTGTTACGGCATTGGCGTCTCCCGCATTGTTGGCGCGGCGATCGAGCAAGGCAACGATGAACGCGGCATTCTCTTCCCGCAATCCATCGCCCCGTTCGAACTGGCCATCGTGCCGCTCGGCCTGAAGCGCAGCGAACCGGTGCGCGAAGCAGCGGAAACACTCTATAAAGAACTTATGGCCGCCGGCATCGACGTTGTACTGGATGACCGAGATGAACGTCCCGGCGTGATGTTTGCCGACATGGAACTGATCGGCGTACCGCATCGTGTGGTGGTTAGTGATCGCGGCCTGAAGGAAGGCATGTTGGAATATCAGGCGCGCAGCGATGCTGCCGGCACGAAGATTGCTCAACAAGAGGCCATTGAATTCATTCTGGAACGGGTAAAAGCATGTCGAAACACAGATTGAAAACCGTCATCTGGCTGCTCTCATTCAGCGCTGGCAACGCTTGGGCGGGCGCGCAAATGTACGAACCGCTGTCCGCCAGCGTCAAATCACAACTATCCAAAACGGTCGCCGATACCGCGGTCAAAAGCGCGGCTTTTGCTGAATCACCTGGCGTGCAAGCCTGGTTGGCGGAGATGTCACGTCGACTGGAGCGTCGAATTCCCGACGCCGAATACCGTCAAGATTTCCTCAATACCATGCATTACGAATCGATACGTGCAGGTCTCGATCCTGAAATGGTATTGGGATTGATTGAAGTGGAAAGCGGATTTCGCAAATACGCGGTTTCCAGCGCCACCGCACAGGGATATATGCAGATCATGCCGTTCTGGACAAAAACGATAGGCAAACCTGATCACAACCTGTTTCATCTGCGCACCAACCTGCGCTACGGCGTCACCATATTGCGTCATTACATCGATATCGAACGCGGCGACTTGTTCCGCGCGCTGGGGCGTTACAACGGCAGCCTGGGCAGACCGGAATACCCGAACGCCGTCTATGCGGCGTGGCAAAAGAAATTTACCTACGGCATAACGCCCAACTCAGCCAAGCCAACTCGCCAGGCTCATTCCAAGGTCACACAACAGGGGAGTTGATCTTTCAACCAGACTGAATCGTGCTGGGATTCAGTCTGGTTAAATCAGCTCGGCGTCAGGTCAGCGCACCGCCAGCAATTCCACATCGAACACCAACGTCGCATTCGGTGGAATCACGCCACCCGCGCCTCGCGCGCCATAGCCGAGATCGGGCGGAATGGTCAACTTGCGCTTGCCGCCGACTTTCATACCGGCAACGCCTTCATCCCAACCGCGGATGACGTGACCCCGTCCAAGCGGAAAATCAAATGGATCATTGCGATCGACACTAGAGTCGAACTTGTCACCGTTGGTCAACCAGCCGGTGTAATGCACGCTGACCATCTGGCCAGATTGCGCTTCATCACCTTCACCCAAAATCATTTCTTCAATCACCAAACCACTGGCGGTAGTCGTAGCAGACATGCACTTTCCTTCTAGAACAAAAAATCGATAACCTGCGGCGCGTCATCGGCGAGCCGCGCAAGTCAATTCAAATTACCGGATTACGACTAGTACAACACGACGATTCTGCTGCCGACCGGCTTTGTAGCGGTTATCGGCGATCGGCTCGCTTTCGCCATAAGAGATCGTCGACATGCGGTGCAACGGAATACCGCCTTTGATATTCAAATACCGCTTCACCGCTTCCGCCCGCACCTCGCCCACTTTCATGTTCAACGCAGCCTCACCCCTGCTGTCGCTATGCCCCTGAATCTCGATATAAACACTTTTGTTTTCGCCCTTGAGATTAGCCACAAACTCATCCAAGGCAGCCTCGGCGACACCACTCAACTCGGTTTTATTCGACGCAAATTTCAACTTGTCGTCTGACAGCACGACTTCATAAGTCAGCTTGCCCTCCGCCAACTGGCCTGCTGCCTGGGCGCGATCAAGAGCATCCTGGGCCGTCTTCGATAAATTCGCGACATCCGTCTCGGTTTTAGTCATCCGATCCGCATGCACTTTCAAAGTACCCTGCATTTCAACAATGACGCCATCCTGCTGCTGTAGTTTGGATGCATTGGCATTGATTCCGGACTCGGCCGCGCCGACCCGAACATTTAGTGCATTCGCGCTGGCGGTAATTGGAGCAATCTGGTTTTTAAAATATTCATGAACGTATTCACGCGTGGCGCAACCCGACAAAACGACGGGCGATAGTAGAAAAACAATCCATTTATTCATCATGACAACTCCAATAACATTCTAAAAACATGAATCTTAACGACCCATCTCAAAAATACTTTAGCCAGATCTGAATTCAGCCCGGATTTTTCATAAATGCTCGCGCGCCCTCTCGGGTCCCTTGTCCGCACTGGAAAGTTTCGCTCCGTCGGGCGTATGAATAACGACGCTACTCCTTCGCGTAATTCCCGGTGCAAACAATGGCCTGCGCGATCATCACGCAAATTCATGAAATATCCGGGTTGTTGAAAACAGAACATCACTCATCCGGCGGACGCAGATAACTGTCCTCCGCATTATCGAGCCTGATTTCCATCATGCCGCTATCCACCTTCAGCGTTTGCCCGCCGACCAGAGCAGGAAAAACCAGGACCAGCGCCACCATAATCAATTGAATCAGGACAAATGGAATTGCACCCCAATAAATATCCGTAGTGCGCACTGTTTTCGGCGCGACGCTGCGCAAATAGAACAAAGCGAACCCAAACGGCGGATGCATAAAGGATGTCTGCATGTTGATACCCAACAACACGCCAAACCAGACAAGATCGATCCCAAGCTTGGCGGCGACCGGCGCCAGCAAAGGCACGATGATAAAGGCGATCTCGAAGAAATCGAGAAAAAAGGCGAGCACAAAAACAAGCAGGTTGACCGCGATCAGGAAGCCGATCTCGCCGCCGGGCAGCGCGGTGAGTAGATGTTCCACCCACAAATCGCCTTCCAGCAAACGGAACACCAGTGAAAACACGGTCGAACCAATCAGGATAAAGATGACGAAACTGGTCAGCCGCGAAGTCGAATCCATCGCCTGTTTGAGTACGTCCAGGCTCAACCGATGCTTCACCAGCGCCAGCGCCAATGCACCAGTCGCGCCCATCGCACCGCCTTCGGTCGGGGTGGCGACACCCATGAAAATGGTGCCCAGCACGAGAAATATCAGAATCAGCGGCGGCAGAATCGACGCCCCGGCTTTCAGCATCAGCGCCTTGCCGTGCAGGCTGCGAGCCGCTATCGGCAAAGCCGGCACCATGGTCGGCCGAAACAGTGTCAGCATAAACACGAAAACCAGATAAAAACCGGCCAGCATCAAGCTGGGAGCGAGAGCGCCACGGTAAATATCGCCGACAGAAACACTCAACTGGTCAGCCAGGATAATCAGTACCAGCGATGGCGGAATGATCTGCGCCAGTGTGCCTGACGCGGCGATGATGCCGCAGGCCACACGCTTGTCGTAGCCATAACGCAACATGATCGGCAAGGAAATCAGCCCCATCGCGATCACCGTCGCCGCTACCACGCCGGTGGTCGCCGCCAGCAGCGCGCCGACCAGCACCACGGCATAAGCCAGGCCGCCGCGCAGTGCGCCGAATAGCTGGCCCATGGTGTCGAGCAACTCTTCTGCCAGGCCGCTGCGCTCCAGAATCAGCCCCATGAAGGTAAAAAATGGAATCGCCAACAACGTGGCGTTGGACATGATGCCAAACACGCGCTCCGGCAACGCTTGTAATTGGGCGAATTCGACATAGCCCATCTGCATGCCGATAAAACCGAATAACAAGCCGTTAGCGCCCAGCGCGAAGGCGACCGGATAGCCGATCAGCAGAAAGATCACCAAGCCGACGAACATCAACGGCGCCATCAACTCGAACATCAGACGATCTCCTCCGCACGCTCAGAAGTAAACGGCAACTGCCCGGTCAGCCGACCAGCGCACTTGATGATTTCAGCAACGCCTTGCAGAAACAGCAGCCCGAAGCCGACCGGCAACGCGAGCTTGATCGGCCAGCGCAACAGACCGCCGGAGTCGGCGGAGACTTCCTGAATCGCCCAGGATTCGGCGAACACGCTCCAACTGAACCAGGCCATCAAGCCGGCCACCGGCAGCAAAAACATGATGCCGCCGAGCAGGTCAACCCAGGCTTGCAGGCGCGGCGAAAAACGGCCGTAAATGACGTCGATACGGACATGTCCGTTATGTTTGAGGGTGTAGCCGGCACCGAGCAGAAAGATCAGCGCGAACAAATACCACTGCAATTCCAACCAGGCGTTGGAACTGAGATCGAAGCCGTAACGCAGGCTGGCGTTGGCCGCCGAAATCAGCGTTGCCAGCAGCACCAGCCACTTCACGGCACGGCCGGTCAGTTCGTTGAGTGCGTCGATACCTCGCGCCAAATCCAGAAAAACCCGCATTTCACTCACCCGCCACCGTCATCTGCTCGATCAGAATCGAACCAACTCGGCGCGAGCCGCGCGTTTCCACATCCGTGCCGATGGCGACGATGGACTTGAACATGTCACGCAGATTGCCGGCGATGGTAATTTCTTCCACCGGGTAAGCGATAACGCCGTTCTCCACCCAGAACCCAGCCGCGCCGCGTGAGTAATCGCCGGTGACCATATTCAGTCCGTGACCGAGCAACTCGGTGACCAACAGGCCGTTATCCATTTTCTTAAGCAAGGCGGCGAAGTCTTCACCCGTCGAAGGCACAATCAGATTGTGGTTGCCGCCGGCGTTGCCGGTGCTGTGCATACCCAATTTGCGCGCGCTGTAGCTGCCCAGAAAATACCCTTGCACGACGCCGTCCTTGACCACCTCGCGGTCTTGCGTGGCGACGCCCTCGGAGTCGAATGGCGAAGAAGACAAACCGCGCGCGATGAACGGTCGTTCCTGAATTTGCAAGAAGCTTGGGAACACCTGGCTGCCCAGACTATCGAGCAGGAAAGTGGATTTGCGATACAGATGACCACCGGAAATCGCCGACACAAAGCTGGCGATCAAGCCGGTGGCGATGGGCGCTTCAAACAGCACCGGGCATTGACGCGTGCTCAGCTTGCGTCCGTTCAGCCGTCGCAGCGAACGCTCGCCGGCGCGCAGACCGACGCTCTCGGCGCTGTCCAGATCCGCCGCCGCGCGCGCCGTGGTGTACCAATAATCGCGCTGCATCGCCTCATTTTCTTCGGCGATCACCGCGCAAGACAGGCTCTGCCGGCTGGTCGGATAACCGCCGGAAAAACCCAGCGAGTTGGCATAAATGAATTGGGAAACCTGGCTGGACAGCGATCCGCCTTCGGAATTGGTGATGCGCGGGTCCACGCTCAACGCGCTGGCTTCACAACTGCGCGCCAGTTCGGCCGCGGCTTCGACACCAATATTCCACGGGTGATACAGATCGAGGCTGGGTACCAAGGTATCGAGCACCGCCGCGCGCGCCAGCAAATCCGGCTCGGCCAATCCGGCGCACACATCCTCGGCGGTAAAGCGCGCGATGCTGAGCGCCTTCTCCACCGTCCGCGCCAGCGCGTCGGCGGAAAAATCGGAAGTGGAAGCATGACCGCGGCGCTGACCGAGATAAACACTGATCCCGATGCCCTTGTCGCGGTTGTGTTCGATGGTTTCGATCTGGCCATGACGAACCGAAAGCGACAGCCCGCTGCCTTCGGAAACCTCGGCTTCGGCGGCGCTAGCGCCACCGACTTTGGCCAGATCAAGCACCTGCGCGGCAAGGCCCTGCAGAGTCTGACGGGAAAAACTGAACGGACTGTTGGTGTTACTGGCATTACTGGAGCTATTCGACACGGCTGGACCTGATGAAATCGGCAAAGTCGTTATGATAACAACCCATCCCCCAGCTTCCGACCACACCACCATGCAAGATCAAGATTTTGAAGATGACGAAATCATCGTCAGCAAAAGCCAACGCAAACGTGAAAGCACCGCCCTGCAAGGCGTGGGCAAGGAATTGTTCGAACTTTCACGCGAACAGTTGAAGAAAATGAACTTGCCAGAAAAACTTCTCGACGCGCTGCTCGAAGCCAAACGGCTCACCAGCCACGAAGGCATCCGCCGCCAGATGCAATTCATCGGCAAGGTCATGCGAGATGTCGAAATCGAGCCGATCGAGCAGCAACTCGCGATTATCCGCGGCGAATCGAATCACGCCAAAGCCGCGTTTCACGCTCTGGAAACCTGGCGCACCCGCTTGATCGATAACGACGCGGCGCTGAGCGACTGGCTGGCCCTGCACCCAGACACCGACGTGCAGAAAATCCGCCAACTGATGCGCAATGCACGGAAAGAAGCGGCGGAATCGAAACCGCCCAAATCAAGCCGTGCTTTGTTCAAACTATTGCGTGACCTCGACTAATCAGCAAAATAGAACAGGTTTTCAGGGCAGACCAATTGCGTACAGCCGGACTGTAATCTGTCGGAAATATTTACAGTCATGTGGCGGGAGCGGATGTCGCCCCCCTGAAGAATGATCCGATTGCGCCATAACATCGCGATTTCACTGGGCATGCCCGACTGAGCATGACGCATGGCACGCGGCTTGCTGGAATTCAGCACTCCCGCATTTCAGCCAACTCCGTGCCGCGCCTCAACCTGACCGATAACCCGCAAGCCCAACTTGCGCAGCGATCAACACAGCCGTTCCTGAGTTATCCGGGCGTGCTGGCAAGGCTGCTTACCCAGTTGGGCGGGCGCAATACGCTGGATGAGCAGATTATCGACTGCTTGCCGCTCGACCCGGGAATGGCATTGCACGCGCTGGAAATCTACGGCTTGGCACATCCTGGCGAGACCTTGCGTCAGTTTTGCCATGCGGATCTACTGCATGGAATCGACATCTGTGCGCTAAAAAACAGCGTCTTCACCGCCGCCACCGATCAGCTCAGACGTCCTGCCGACGCCAGCCATGAAGCCTACTGGCGACTGGCCTTGCGCAGCGCTGTGCTGAGTCACGCGCTGGCGGAAAAATCCAACTACCCAAGCCCGGATGAAGCCTGGCTTGCCGGCCTTCTGACCTGGCTGCCCGAATTTCATCCCGCCGCAATCGACAATCCAGAAGCTGCCCGCCAGTTCGCCCAACAGGCGCTGGACCGCCTGCCCTTGCGCACCTTTCTGGCGGATGCATTGCGTTATCTGCCGGAGCCGATGCAGCGCCTGCGTGATGCCGCGCCACTGGTACAACTGAGCGTGGCGGCGCATCGACTGGCTCGGCTCGACCGCTCGGCGACATCCCGCCAAGAGAATGTTCCGCCGTTGGATGCGTTGTTTTTCGCCGAAAAAATCCCCCCGCAAAGCGTGCTGGAGTTATTGAACAAAACGGATAGCGCGGTAAACGCCCTGTTTCAGGAAAACAGTTGCCGCGACACCGCGCAAATGGCGCTTGAACTGATCCGCTACAACCAGCTTGAGATTGCCGCCAGCGGCATCCACGCCAGCAGCGAAGCCGCTATTTTGTCGCTGTCCAACCTGCTCGCCAGCCAAGAGAATCTGTCCGCCCCGATTTACTTGCAGAGGAACCCGCAAAGCGGACTGCTGGAAGGGCGCGCGTTGGGAACTGGCGCCGCGCCGCCGATCAGCATCAGTATCGAAGGCAGCAAAACCGCCGCCGCGCGCGCATGGTTGGCGCGCTCCGCTGGCATGGTGCTGAAAAGCGCCGGCAACAACGCCGCCATCCTCGATCTGCAATTGATACATCAAGCCAATGCGGAGGGTCTGATCGCCATACCCGTCGGCGAGGGCGACCATTCGGGAGTATTGCTGGCCTGCGGCAGCGCCAGCGCAATATCCGCCGTCGCCAGTTCGCCCAGGCATTTCACCCGCCTGGGCGAACTGGCGGGCCGCATGCCGGCGCGGAGCGTCGCCACCGAAGCAGCCAATGAAGCAAGCGCCGGACTGCCCATCCGAGTTCGCCGCGCCGCCCACGAAGTCAACAATCCACTTGGCATCATCAAGAATTACCTGGCCATCTTGAAGGTCAAATTGGGTGATGACGCGCCAATCGTAGATGAATTGCGCATCATCCACGAAGAACTCGACCGCATCGTGCGTATCGTCCGCGGCCTGACGCAGAACAAGATCGATCTCGCTGGCACGGCGGAAGATTCCGATCTCAACACCCTGATTCAGGATCTGCTCAAAGTCACCCAGCCGACCTGGAACAGCAAAGGCATCGAGGTTTCCACCCAGCTTGCATCCGGGCTGGCGCGCAGAACCCGCGATAGCGACAAACTCAAACAGATCGTGCTCAATCTGCTGCTGAACGCAATCGAAGCCACACCGCCTGGCGGCAATGTGCATATCGAAACCGCCACCCTGCTGAATCATCGTCATGAACGTTTTACCGAAATTCTCATCTCCGATTCCGGGCCGGGCATTGCGCCGCACGTCGCCAATCAGATTTTCGATCCTCTGGACACCGCGAAAGGCGATGACCACGCCGGACTCGGTCTATCCATCGTAAAATCGCTAACCGAATCGATGCAAGCCGGCATCAGTTTCAAAACAGGAAATTTCGGCACCACATTTCAAGTTTTGCTGCCGACCGATTGATCCCCGTCAACTAGAATAATTCCATTACTAGACACAAGAATAAAAACTCCGATATAACTTAAAAAAATTTAATTTTCCAAGATCGTTCAAAGGGATAGATGATGCACGGTAACGTAGCCAACGCCTCGGATCAGTCTTTGATCAGTTTGCTGATTGTGGAGGATGAGCCGCGCTACCTGGAAAGTACGCGCCTGCTGCTCGCCTCCCAGGTCAACAGTATCGATACCGCCCTTACCGCCACCCAGGCATTCGGCTTGCTGGCGCAAAAGCGTTACAACCTCGCTTTGCTCGATCTTCATCTGCCCGACGGCAACGGCCATGAAGTAATGGCCTATATCCGGGCACATCAACCGGAATGCCGCATCATTGTCGCCAGTGGCGACAGCGAAATCGAATCCGCTATTCGGTCGCTTCGACTAGGCGCTTACGACTACCTGCGCAAACCCTACGAACCGGATGAACTGATCAATACAGTACGCAATGTTCTGCGCAAACTGCATCTCGAACACGAAAACGCGCGCATGGCGCATCAACTCGAACAATCCGAGCAGTGGCATCGGCTACTGGTCAACACCTCGCCGGATGTCATCTACACCCTCGACGCCAGCGGCCACTTCACCTATCTCAACGACAGTATCGAAAGCACGCTCGGCTATTTACCGGGCGAACTGATCGGGCGCGATTACACCGCCCTCATCACCCCCGACCAGGCGGATGTCGCCCTCTACCATTTCAATGAACGCCGAACCGGCAAGCGCGCCACACGTAATTTCGAACTCCTGCTTCGGCGCAAGGAAGATCTGCTCAGCAGCTTGACTGAACGCACCTCCGATCAACGCGTGGTGGTCGAACTTTCCGCCATGGGCATGTACCGCCCCACCAGCCTGGGGATGGGCGAATTTCTCGGCTCCTATGGCGTCGCGCGCGACATCAGTGCGCGCAAACAGGCAGAAGCGACGATCGCGTTTCAGGCTTATCACGACTTGCTGACCGGCCTTCCCAATCGTTCGCTATTCAAGGATCGACTCGGCCAGGCGATGGTTTACGCCAAACGTCATGGCCAGACCATGGCAACCCTGTTCCTCGACATGGATCACTTCAAAGTGGTCAACGACACCCTCGGCCACCTGGTCGGCGATGGCCTGCTGCAAGCGCTGGCGCAACGACTGCGCATCAGCCTGCGCGAAGGCGATACGTTGTCGCGCATCGGCGGCGACGAATTCATGCTGCTGCTGCCGCACATCCGTTCGCGGGACAACGCCGCATACATCGCGCAGAAAATCATCACCTCGCTGAAGCAGCCCTTCAATATCGAAGGCCACGAGTTGTATGTCGGCATGAGCATCGGCATCGCCATTTACCCGGAGGACGGCGACAACATCGAAACGCTGATCAAACATGCCGATATCGCCATGTATCACGCCAAAGATCATGGCCGTAACGACTACAAATTCTTCACCCAGGATTTGCACAAATCGTTCACCGGTCGCCTCGCGATCGAAAACGAAATGCGTCATGCCCTGGAAAAGAAAGAATTTGAAGTTTTCTACCAACCGCAAGTTGCGGTTGAGAGCCAACGCATTCGCGGTATGGAAGCGTTGATTCGCTGGAACCACCCGACTCGCGGCCTGGTTTCGCCAAACGAATTCATCCCGATCGCCGAGGAATGCGGCCTGATCGCGCCGATCAGCGAATGGGTGTTGAGCGAAGCCTTTCTGCAGGCCAAGCGCTGGCGGGAATCGGCGTCGCCGCCCATCTCGGTAGCGATCAACCTTTCAGCTCGGCAGATCGAACACCCGCAGTTCGTTGATAAATTTGTCCATTCCCTGCACAAACACAAGGTCAGCGGGCAAGGCATCGAAATCGAAATCACCGAAACCACGCTGATGCGCGACATGGATGGCGCCATCGACAAGCTGAAAAAACTGGCGGAAATGGGCGTCGAAATTTCCATCGACGATTTCGGCACCGGCTATTCACCTCACCGACCAAACCAACAATGACAGCACCATCGTCGCCGGCATCACCGCGATGGCCAAGGGTCTCAAGTTGAAAGTCGTCGCGGAAGGGGTAGAAACACAGGATCAACTTGACTACCTGCAAACACTCGGCTGCGACACCTACCAGGGTTTCTACTTCAGCCGAGCAGTCAACGCCGAATCAGCAACCGAGATACTCGCCACTCATCCGGCTTGATGCAGCACCGGTAACCTCCAATCACTTCGGCCTCGGCATCGCACGCGGAGATTTTTTTGCGCCGCGCATTCCGGGACAATAGCGGTCCGCACCCTCTTCGCCACCCGCAATGTCCCACCACCGTCTCAGCGCTGACAGTATGACCCCGCGCACCACCGTCAACCAATGGCGCGCGGCCTGGT
>JFJP01039590.1_pt1 | contig 33531 bp, 42 predicted proteins | sample 431651 | NCBI WGS metagenome assembly JFJP01 (sample SAMN02602958, study PRJNA72255) | Microbial mat metagenome, whole genome shotgun sequencing project. | biome: fresh water; feature: sink hole; material: water; isolation source: purple microbial (photo- and chemosynthetic) mats found in... | reverse complement strand
TAATCGCAATGCTTCTTTTGGCAACATAACATTGCCACCACCGTCAAGGTCAATGGTAAACATCTTTGGTGCTCCTTTATATTGCCCGTGCCTAACTTCACCGACATATCCAGTTTGTCCAGCATAACTGCCTTTGACAATTTTTACACGCTTCTTTAATCCAGTTGCTTCAGATACTCGACGCGGTGGAGGAGCAGACTCGTCAAATAATTCGTTAATAAACATAATTTATTTGGCTGCGTTGCCTAGCTTAATAGCAGCTTGTTTAGCTGCTGCGGGATCTTGCGACAACTGAGTTACTGTTTGCACAAGATTTTGCATTGGAGTTGAAGCAGCATTTACCGCGCCGCCTGTTGCAGGACCAGGTGTTCCAGGAGGAGCAGCAACTGGTGCCCCTCCAGGCTGACCAGCTTTTGGAGGTGCTGGCTGACCAGGTGCTGCGGCTACTGTTTGCTGACCTGGTTGTGCAGGTGCTTGCTGAGCTGGCGCCACTGGCTGTCCTGGGGGTGCTGGCTTCTGAGTTGATGCTTGCTGATTTGTTGGCACTGCACCTTGCTGTGTAGTAGGCGTTTGCTGCTGTGCTTGCGCCGCTGCTTGAGTGACACCTGGTGCGGCCTGCACTGTGGTACCTGCTGCGGCTGGAGCAACTTCTTGATCTAGCGGTGCTTCGTCAACAACTTTCTTAGCTCCGTTAGCGCCAATTTTCTTACGTGTTTGTTTTAAATTGTCAGACAATAAACTTAACATTTCGCTCATCTTGTGTATTTTGTCTTTCTTAGAAAGACCAACAAACGATTCCCTAATGCTACGCTTAGGTTTTTTACTCTCAGACATTATTTGCATAAACTGCTCATAAGATCCTTGTTCTTCTGGCAGCCCAGCCTCAGCGTACATTGCATCAAACAATTCTGTGGCAGCGTCTGGGAAACGACGTAGGCAATAGTCGTATTCTTTCTCAAATCCAGCAAAGTTGCCAGCCATCAATTCAGAACGCACATTTTCATAAACTCGTGTAATCACACTAAAGTCTTGGTATGCATGAGCAATTTTCTGCAAACGACGATATGCTTTAGTTAGGCATTCTAAAATACTATCTGTGTTTGGCTCACCACTACTATCTTCGCCCAACCCGCGCTTTTTTATTTCGCGCTCTAGTCCGCGCTTTTGCAATCCTGCTGGGCTATGTTTATGTGGGTTCTTAAATTCTCCATTCCCATACAGTCCTTGCCCTGGGGCATTGATTGCAGCATACACACTCTTCACATCTTTATCATTTAAGTTCTTAGCTCGATTTAAAACTGCTCTTGGATCGCCCAATCTTTCACCGTTTGGACCCACTGCATTCTTATCCCAGCCCTGAAGTCCGCGCTTAACGCTCTTAACTCCGCGCCTGATTGTGTCCCCTATGCCTTCAGTCTGTGTACGGCTATTAGTTACAGACTCTTTGAAATTGCCAGCTTGCGCAATGATTGCATCTAATTTAGCTTTGTCGTTTGGATGTATCTTCTTGCTATTGCTAATAATAGATTTGACGTCATCCTCGCCTTTAAGCACTGCCATCATCATTTTGATTCCATTAAATGCATCAGCAGTTTTTGTTGCAGCAATATCCTGCAATGCAGCCGCTTGTTGGTCAGTTATGTCTTGTTTAAATCTTTGCCCAGTAGATAAAGATTTTGCAGTTCTAACACTTAACTTGTATGATTCGCGTGGATTATTGGAAAATGCACCATGTGTGATTGACGAATTCTCGATGATATATCTACCAATTTGCACTGCAACTAATAATGTATCAAACTGCTTGTAATGTATTTTTTTACCTTTGCTCTCAACCCATGCCCACGCATCATCTATTCCATCTTTGGTGCTGTATTCAATGAAATCTGTTGGGTCCTTATACCTGTCCCCGTAACCTGTAATCCAAGTCCTACCATAACCACTGCGATAAACTCCATTTGTTTGTAAGGCTACTTGTTTTGCAAAATCTTGGGTAGTTGGTGCAGCGCCTGTGAAATCTGGCATCTTACCGCCTTTTGCTACATTGTTTCGTGCTGCATTTAAAATACGATCTACTATATAGCCACACGATGCCCGCCCACCGTCGCCGTATGTCATAAATGCTCTACCAGTAATTTTTGCTAACTGAGTAGCTCGCTTTGCATCATCCATTGTGCATTCTGCGGAAGGTTTTACGTGTAACTTAGATAATTCATCAGCAGCGGCATACTTGCTCATTACTGGCTTTGCTTCTCCTGCCTCATCGAGTCCGCGATTTTGAACACGACCGGAATCTAATGCAACGTCTGCCGCAACTTCTTCAGAAAATCCAGCATCAACCATCATTGCTACTATATCTTCAAAGTCCATGTCGGCGTCTGCGTTAGCTTGAAAAAATTGCTGAGCTTTACCAAGTTCATTATTTGGCCATTCACTGTCATCTTCTCTAACTTTTCTTGGAACTGGATTGCCAGCTAAATCTTTGTCGCCTTTGTATACACCATTTTTGTCGTGGCTTGCTGGGTTCTTGTTATCTTTATCGAAATTTGGATCTTTGGCATAAGCAGCCTTGCGATCTGCTTGTCCTTTCTCAAACTTCTTCATTGCCTCGTCCCAATATCCTTCATCTACAGTTTGACTTTGTTGTAAGTGAGGTTTCTTTCGAGTAGAATCTTGTTTGTTTCGTTTTTTCTGGCCAGCATCTAATCGTTTTTGCAAATCGGACACTTCACGCTTGTGTGGGCTAGTTGCTATATAATGTCGTTTAATCTCACTGCCACATTTAGTGCAGTGTAGCACCCCATCCATGTCATCCATTTGACTGGTTTCTTGATATCGCCCTTTGTGGCATTTTTTACAAGTTTTACCAGTCATATCAATTGAGTCAACTTCTTCTTCAATTTGCTTTTCAACGTCACTAACGACTTTACTACGAATTGCTGGAGCCAATCTACCTTGCGCCGCAAAGTCTGTGTCACGAGTTCCGTATACTTCTGCGTCAAATTTTTCACACCACGCTTCCATTGCTTCAACATTCTTAAATGTGCGTTGCCATGGTCGGCGATCCATTCCACGGATGCCATGTGCTTCAATAGTGTCTTTGTGTGCCTCAGTTACTACACTTTCATCAACGGCTGGCGCTGATTTCATTTTGTCGTAAAACCATTCGGCACTTGCTACTTTGTAGCCATTGCCCCATTTATTTTGAAATGCACATGCACCCTTGTATGTAGTAAACACTTTAAAGTCTTTGGCACTACGATACACAATCCACTTACCACCTCGGTCAGCACGAGCTTCGTCTAATTTGGCGTCATTTAACTCAGCATTTTTTTTGCTTATATAAGTCTGGCAGTCAGATTTAGATCCGCTACATACAGTTACACCTTTTTCATTCTTTACAGAAAATGCGCCATCTTTGCCTGCTATTGTAAATGTTTTTTTAGTATCAGGCACTGCTTTGTTTTTAACATAATCTTCAAATTGTGCTTTAAGTGCTTCGGTGATTTTGTCTTCATCTTCAACATCAGTTTCTTCAATTGAATTTTCTTCGCGTTTGAATGGTTTGCCTAAAAATTTGTTCTTAGTTTTTGGCTTAGTAACTTGCTTGCCAAGTGGTTCTCCATCAGCAAGTGAGTCAATGGACTCTATAAGTTTTCTCATATTCATATTATTTTTTGCCTTTAGAGTTTGAGTAAATGCCTGTGCCAACTTGCTTCATTAATTTGTTTGGTTTACGCTTAACTGGAGTGAACAGACTTGTGGGTGGTGCGGATGCAATTGCAGATGAGCAAGTAGCTCCAGCAGTAGCATCTTCAACGATTGGTAAAAATTCTTTTGATTTCATATAGTATTTATTTAACGAATAATAAAGGTGTCATTAGACAATGCACCGTTTACTATTACATTTTTTAAAATAAATGTACTTAGTGGGGTTACATATACTGAGTATTCACCAGGAGGAACATCAATGACTAAATTTTCCCTAATAAAATTTTCAGTCGGTGGCCACCTAAATGTTCTCTCGACCATTAATGTGTCATTGACATATATGCGATATACTTCATCGGCATCTAAAGCATATATGTCAACTGAAATTTTAACCAATGCCATTTTTACTTAGCATTTCGCTTTACAACTGTAATTGCCTTGGCAATAGATTCCCTGGTGCTCTCGTTTAACTTGTCTGCATATGGCTTCAACTGCTTAATGCACTCAGTGACGCCTTTAACTTCACCATTGCGGGCAAATTTGTGCATCTGTGTAATAATTTTGCCAGCCGCAGATTCAGCAACTTTTGGTTTAGCAACCCTAGGGCTGACAGTGTCAGTATGAGATTCACCCATGTACGACACACCAACTTTATGGCCATTTGCTGTTTTCACAGATGAGTGTTTAATTCCTGCGTTGGTTAAACGTTTTGTTGCTTCATCTGGAGGTAACGAGTGGCTATACCAAGTTTGACCGCGCTCTGATGTTGTTTTTCCTGGACCAAGTAATGAGCGAATTTTTTTAGACGAATTACTACCATCTTTGGCTGCTTGGCCTTCGTCTACTTTGTCAGTGGACAAGATGCTATTGGATAGTTTTTTCGTTGCTGTTCTATTTAACGTTGTTAAATCTCTGGAGACTTTACGATCCTCGCCTGGCGCTTTTGAATCCTCACCAGCACCATATTTGTCTTTTGACCGATGCACTATGCCAGTTGGGGTTTCCTCAACACTTTCATTGTAACCATAGTCGTCAGTTTTAAACGAGTCGTAATACTCATACATATCTTTCCAACCATTCATTTTACATGCTTTATCTAAGACTTCACCAACATGCCAATCCTTGACGCCAGAGCGGTTTAGCCAAGGAGCGAGCCAATCAATTGGATCACCATCAGGAAAAATGTTACTAACTACATCTTCAATTTTGCGCCATACTTTGCTGTAGTCGTCTTTTGTAAGTCCGTTGCTGTCGCGACGTGGACCAGCGGGTGCGCGTGGTGTAACTACCTTAGGTGGTTTAATGGAGCCTGGAATTTCCTCACCTGTACGAGGGTTTAATTTAGCGCCAGTTTTGGCATTAACTGTAAACTTGCCTTCACCTAAGTCGTCCCGCCCCATTTGATCAAAATACTTTTGCGTGGACCGACCCATACCTTCTGATCTTTTATCTATCTTATGCTGAATTGCAGGCTTATCGGCTTTCTTAGCAGTTCTTAGTTGTTTCTTGAGAGCCATTTCACTCTTGCGAGCTGCAAGACTATGTGCCGCAAGAGTATCAAGTCCAAGTTCGTTAATCTGACCTTCTTCTAAGTCATCCGTTGAGTGTCCGGACCAATCCAACCAGCCTTCGCCAGTGTTTTCATCCCAATCACCAACTGTTTCGCCGCCCATGTCAAATGCGCGAGTCATACCGCGGCCAGCAATGCTGCGTGTCGCCACCACCACGTTGAACGTCTCGTTTCCATTCTTGCCAACTATCATAATACTCTTTAGCCCCTGTGTTTTCATTCATGTAATCTTCATGATCGTCACGCTCTTGGCTGTTGCGTTTGTAACGGGCAAGAGCTTTTCTTGGGATTTCACCTTCTTCAAAATCGTTAAACCGGCGAATTTCTCCCATCGAATCTTTATACCCAGCAAGGTAAACAATAACACGAATACCAGTTGCAATGCTATCAATGCCCCATACGCCTTGTGCACTTGGATCTGGGAAGATTTTACATTTTGGTAAATTTAATTTGCTAGTAAAATTTTTGTTTACTTCTTTTGGGTCACTCATGAAAGCAATAACACCAGCCTTGGAGTCTGGAAATTTTTGGCTCATTGGAGGGCCATATGCTTCATTCATTTGTTTGCCCCATGGCACTCCGCCTAATTGTTTGCTATTCATTTTTCTATTTTCTCCTAATGTATTGCCGGCAGTAATTTGTGCTAACTGTTGCTTCATCTTAATTACTGCTTTAGCTAAATGCTGAATTTTTGGGTCTGGATTTTGTGTGTCATCCATTGTGTTTTCAGTTACTGGTGGCTTTGTAACTTTTGCATTGCCATAGTGGAATGTTTCGCCTGCTTTTTCACGCTTCTCGGCTTGTGCTCTCTCGTATTCTTTGCGCTTGCGCTCTACTTCTTTTTTGTGTGCTGATGCTTCTGAAATGTTATTGCTCATTGTGGGTAATTCCGTATTAAATTTTAGTGCAATTCCTGACCTGAATTTGTCGTAGGATTGTATACTCTTAAAGAAAAAAGTTTTGGTGGTCATATCATTTCTAATAGACTCGGCTGGAAATTCTGTTTTCTTCCCGTTTGACAACCTTACTTTATGATACTTTCCTGCCGCTGCGATATATGTTATTGTATCCAGTGGGTGCATGATGATGACATCACCATTTACTAATGCTAGCACACACGCTAAATACTTACTCCCAGCAGAAGGAGAATCAAATGGCAACCCAATGAAATAACTTTCTGCCGCTGGATCATTATCTTCAAGTAATACATTTCCATTTTTAACCCACGCCTCAGCCAATTTAAGTATTGTTTCCCCTGGGAAATATGAATAATCTGACCAATTAAACCTTTTTTTCTGCAGTACTGATTCTGTAACTGGATTAATTTTTGCCAACTTAGATCTCATTGTAGTATACACGCCGTGGTCAAATTTGCCAAACAAGTCGGCTACTATTTTTTGTTGTGTGGCTTCATCTGCGTTTGCAAACTGTGCACGAATTTGTGATGCGCTATTTGCAGATGCCCCTAACACTTTAAATTCAAATGTTGGAACTGTGATCATGTATGCATGATGTTCCAAAGATTTACATTGTGTGATGTCTGAGAATGGTTGGAAGTATGATGGGGACCCATCTTTCTTAGGAGCAAACTGGAATCTAGGATCTTCAGCCATATCCTTCTCACTGATGGCAAACATAAGCACAGTGGACGGATCTAATTTAGACACAATCTCCATTGCTCGATATGGTTGAGTTGATTGTACCACTTTGCTTGCATCTATGCCAGTTAGTACCATCATTCGTTTCTTCTCTTCAAACGAGAATGGAGATTTGTCGTTATCTGTTTTGTCACTGGTTACAATGAATACATTGTCTGCACCGTATTGTCGCACTAAGTGATTATAAACTGCGGCATGCCCCTTATGAAAGGGCTGAAACCGACCAGGGTAAATTACCTTGATCTGCTGCTGATTGCCCTCGAATAACTCAGTCACAAACATAAAAAGCCTTCATAATATGTTATTTATGCTGGCTTTTAAAAGTAAGTTACAATTGCTCATCTCGGTTAACTGATTGCAGTCGTAAGTAATTTCATTCCTGTATTATATCACAATGAAATTACGTTCCACACATTGCTATCAGTAGTATCTAAAATGTAGCCACGAATCTGAATATTACTTAATACTAGTCCCATTATATTTCCTTTATGATAATGCCGCAGTAGGTTCCACTGTGTAACGACCTTTGCCGATGGTAATACGGAAGTCATCTATGTAACCATTTATAACTCTACTTGACATTCCACCAATACACGGAGTATTTGAAGCTGCATAGTATAAGGATGCGGTAGATGTAAAAGTATTAGTAAGTACACCATTCAAGTATAAACTGAATACAGAACCTACTCTTCTAATTACTACATGGTTCCATACAGCTAACGCAAGTACCCCACCATTATGCCTAAGAGAGACATTCCACGAAGCACCATCACTAGAAATATAAGTAACCAAAGTTCCAGCATCATCACTAATATTAAATGTTGCATTTGGATTTACAGAATCACCACCATAAAATAATGGTGCGAAAGCTGATGCCTGTACTGATTTGTAGTACCAGAAATCAATAGTGAAATCTTTAGTACCAAAGTTTAAACTACCCGCAGGTAATTTAGCATAACAACCAGCAGTACCATCAAAGTACATACTAGCACCACCAAATTTACTCTGTGTGGTACTTACTTTTGCTGTTCCTACAGTTTCAATAGGTAGGTGACTAGATGCATCATAAATAGACGAATTTGTTCCCTTTAATAACAATTGTGTGTTTTCAACCGCTGTAAGTGGTGCAGTTGGAACTGTAAAGTTAGTTGAATATAAAGCAGTTCCTTTAATAATACGAGCATCAGATATGTAACCTTTTATAAATGACGTTACCTCACTAATACCACTAAATCTAATTAACCCTGTTGACACATTCCACGCATTCGCATCTGTAAATGTTAGTATGTTGACCCCATTTAAATAGATAGTGGAACTGTTTGTTGCTGTGCTAGTTCTAACAACAGCAATATGGTTCCAACTATTTAAGTTTAATCTTGGGGAAGATACCACTACATCAGCAGAGCCATACTTAGTTACAGCTATGGCCCCTGTATTATTTACTTGTAATCCCCAGCTACCTGACGATTGCCCAATATCTACAAGTCTATTATAACCATTGGCATAAGAAGGCATATATAACCATAATTCTACAGTATATGGCCCTGTACCAAATACAAAATTGGAGTTATTAGCAATTGTCAAATTATCTGACGAATTATAAAAATACATACTTCCACCATGCGTGGCAGGTGAATGTGCAGTTGAAACAGCAAATGGTGAATTGTTAACTACTTTTGGAGTCCCTACGGCAGTTAATGCAAAATTATTTGTGGAATTATCTTTAAATCTATTATCTTGACAAGTTAATAACGAAGTTCCAGCAATTGCTGTTAAAGGTGCAGTTGGTGGCGTAAAGTTAGCTGTATATACCGCAGCAGTAGAAATACGGAAATTAGAAATATTACCTGTTAAAGGCTCCACACTTTGAACTGTATTACCAATGACACAACCCCCAGAAAATCCTGAAGGTAACGTAGTAGTTGATACTACAGCTATACCGTTATGGTATAACGTGATAGTACCACCATTTCTAACTAAAGCAACATGAGTCCATTCAAATAGTTTAATAGGCTGTAGTGTCCCTGATGATATATTAGTTAGCCATGATGAGCCATTCCCTATATAAATATAAGTTTCCCCTAACCCTGTTCTATTTAATGAAATTGCTAGAGTAGTATGAGGATAAAAATTAACTAAACACTGTTTAAATGCAGAAGATTGAAGATTTACCCATCCTTCAATTGTCCAATTAGTTCCTACTGGAGTTACTGGTACAGTTAAATGATTACCTGAACTGACATTAGTACTCCAGCCATTAGGACTAAATGGACTAAAACTACCTTGAGAAACATTACCATTGCGTGTAACAGTTAGTGCATTTGTGCTTGAATCAATAAACGTGTTATTTTGTGCGTTATTTACACCACTAGTTTTTAATACTAAAGCATTTTGATTGAAATACGGATCATTAACATCAGTTTTTACTGACGTTGTTAATGTAGGAGGTGTAAATGTGGATGAATAAAGTGCTGATTTAGTAACACGGAAATCTTCTATGTATCCATTCCAAACATAGCCAGTAGTTGTGCCATAGATAGCACCAATTGCTAAGTATGTTCCGGTATAGTTAGTTGTATCAGCAAAGCTATATACAGATACGCCATTTAGGAACAACTTAGAAACACCCGACGATCTAACTAAGGCAAAATGCTGCCAGGTATTTAAAATCGGTGGGATGGCTGGGGACACACTTAAATTTGTACCATTGGCATACACCTGCCATGTACTAGTATCCAGAGAACCCAGTGCGATTGAGTTTGCAATTGACCCAGGAACATGGCTACCAGCAGAAATATGGAAAAGTCCGTTTGCAGGGGTATTAACAGCAGTTTTATAAGCCCAGCACTCTATAGTAAAGTCACCGGTACCCATTGTAAACTCAATGCTAGGTGCTACTTTGATGTAATCACTAGAACCGTTAAATTTCATACTACCAGTGTTATATTTCTTCACTGTCGTTGATACTTGAGTACTACCTACTGTTTCTAAATTATTTTTTGTGGCTGCGTCAATGATACCTGAATTGGTACCTTTAAGTAGCAGCTGAGTGTTTGCTACTGCTGTAAGCGGCGCAGTTGGTGGAGAGAATACCACTGTATTAGTAGTGGTAGATGCTGTGGCGTACTCGGATGGTATCGCACCGTTTAAAATACGAACATCAGCAACATACCCTGAACTTGGGCTTCCAGAATAATAACCAACTTGTTGTGGAACTGTAGTTTGTAAGAGGTTTTGTGAACCATTTGCTGTATAACCAGCTAGTACTCCATTTAGGAAAAATCTCCATGCACCATTGGAAGTACTTCTAGTAAATGCAACATGGTTCCACCCTAAACGCGGAATTGATATTGTGCCACTGAAGAAAACTGAACCAAAATAATCAATCTGGAAACTATTTGTACTTACAATAAAGTTAGGTCTTGTTTGCCCCGCACTACCTGCTTGAGTACAAAACAATCCAAGATTAGATGTATTATTTAAATACACCCACGCCTCAATACAACAAGCATTTGTTCCTAGATCAAGTGCTGGTGATACTGGCAATGTTAAATAATCCCCTGCCCCATCGAAATACATTGATCCGCCATGTGTGACTGGTGAGTATGCAACTCTGTTGAACGGTGAATTAGCAACTACTTTTGGAGTTCCCGTAACAGTAATTGCAAAATTATTTGTGGAATTATCTTTAACTCTGTTGTCTTGCAGCGTTAGCAAACTAGTTCCGGCAATTGTAGTTAATGGTGCAGCTGGTGGAGTAAATGCGGCGGTGTACACCGCCGCACCTTTAACGATGCGGAGGTTGGACAACAATCCATGTGTGTTATACCCTGCTGCCCACGTTAACCCACCAATGTGGCATGGTTGGGCAGTTATGTTTGATGAGTTTGCAACAGATCCAACTGAAATACCATTAATGTATAAGGTAAGAGTGCCACTATTTCTAACCAGAGCTATATGCTTCCAAATATTTGTAAATGAAGATGAGATTGTATAAGTTATGGCTGTAGAATTTGACACAGTTACAGTCAACGTATTGACTGCATTGATACCCAGTACAACTGCATCAGTGCCAGATTGCCCAATGATTAAAAATCTTTGGTTAGTAGCAATATCTGCTAAATTTGCAAAAAACTCGATGGTAAATGAACCAGTCCCAAATGCAAACGCCGCATTGCTTGGGATAGTTAAGGTGTCTGTAGTAGAGACGTTAAACCTACCACTCCATCCAGCAGGACTAAATGGGCTAAAACTACCTTGTGCAACATTACCATTTCTGGTAACTGTAAGTGCATTTGTGCTTGAGTCAACAAAGATGTTATTTGTTGATGCATTTGCACCAGTTGCCTTTAACAAAAGTGCACGGTTGTTTAAGTAAGTTACTGCTTCTACTGTTACATAATGCGCAGAAGAGGTAGTAGACCCGCCAGCGTTTGTTGCAGTTAACGTAATAGTAAATGTGCCTTCAGTTTCAAACAAGTGAGTTGGGTTTTGTAGTGTTGACGTATTACCATCACCAAAATTCCATAACCAAGAAGTTGGCGTATTAGTTGATGTATCTGCAAAAGTTGCATTTATTAAGTTTCCTTGATATTCTACTGACATATCAAAGGATGATACTGGCGCAGGCACAGTGGCAGTAATTGCTTGTGCAGAGGAAGTATTGCTACCTACTGCGTCTGTAGCAGTTAATGTAACATTGAACGATCCAGCAGTTGCATATTCGTGTGTTGGGCTTTGTGAAGTGCTAGTGGCACCATCACCAAAATCCCACAACCAAGAAGTTGGCTCATTTGAAGATGTGTCAGTGAATGAAACAGTAAATGGCACAGTGCCAGAAGATACATTTTTAGTAAACGATGCCACTGGTGCTAAGTCTGGTGGGAGAACAGTGAATGATTGAGCAGCTGAAGTATTAGACCCTGCTGCATTAGTTGCAGTTAAGGTAGTGTTAAATGTACCAACTGACTCAAACAAATGAGTTGGGTTTTGTGAAGTGCTAGTGACACCATCACCAAAATCCCACAACCAAGAAGTTGGCGTATTAGTTGATGTATCAGTAAAAATTGCACTGATTAGATTACCAACTAAACTTGTTGACTTCGTAAACGAAGCAACTGGCGTTACCGCAGTAACAACTGGTGGTAATGAAATACCACTGCTATCTGAAGTAGCAATAATTTTGCCACGAATAAACACATTACTTAAAACTAAACCCATAATAACGTCTCCTTAATCTGCTGTGCAGTACATATCATATTTATGCAACCACGATATAAACTAAGCAATGCTATTTGGTTTGTTCAATAATGTTTTTGAACCCAATATTTGAAGGATGAATACTATCAAGTTGCCATTGTGAATTGCGGATTACTACGTCTTTAAACTCTGCTGCTATGTTGTTAACATGAATAACTGATAGCGGCCTAGACACCCTGTTTGGCTCAATCCAAAATACTTTACTTGCTGTTACTTTCTTTCGAATTGAGCGAAGGTGCTTCTCTGTGTCCACTGTTGGGCCATCATTGGTACTTAGACTAATTATGACACTATTGGCTTCTAATTTTTGTGAGTTAAATTGACTAGCCCATCCAATGGATGTAATTCCGTTTTTTGCATACAATGCACATTCATTGCGGAATATTTTAGCACCCACTGCAATACTATCACCTAGTATAATACATTCTAGCATGTCTATTTGTATTTGTAAAACTATGTTTGACTAGTCAAACCACATTTCTTGTCTTACTGACTCGCCTATAATAATTTTTGGGGAACCCGCAAACCCAGTTGAAGGATTTACTAATTCGTAACACGTCTTGCTTGCTTTGCCTTTTTTTGACTCAATAATTAAACAATCGTCATTGTCACTTACATCTTTAAAAATATTAGCTAATTAATTGATATTTTCCCGGCAGTTGCTAACGAGTAGAATACTTGTCGCGAGTCGTCAGTGACAATTTCATCAGAATTAAGAATAAGTGGTATGTTTAATTCTCTAATTAAAAAGAGTATAATGCTTGATGCATATCCGCGACGACGATTTGCTTCTGGCACATACAATTCTTTAAAATAGCCCCCATCCTCTACTCGCACAAATCCAAGGTATGACATTTTTGCATTAGGAATGAAGTAATAATCGTCTTGATTATAAATTTCATACCCATCAAATTCACCTATTTTTTGTGCATTTTTTGCTCGGATATTTTCCTTCCAAGAAGGAGCATTCCAATGGCCATACTCAATCTCGGTTATTTTCATTTACTTGGCAACTTGCGGGCCAGTAATTAGTGACAAGTCGCCCTTGAAAGTGTGTGTACCAGTGTGGTCAAGTAATACACGACTGTCACACCAAATGTCATATCCTAGCGCACTAGCACGACGACAGAACGTCCAGTCTTCACTCAAGTAGTGACCTTTTTCATCAATGATACAATCAAAAATTGCATACATAAAAGGTTCATACTGTTTGCCCAACCCTACATCGTCAACATACTTTGTAGTTGGGTGAGCGGCGATAAGGTCTTCATACACTTTACGCTTAAACATTAAAAATCCAGTTGCTGCGGTGTCAACAGTATACAATGGACCTTGAATTTTTGTTTGTTGTTTCAAGTTAATGTTGTACGCAATAGGATATGCTTTCTTTGGATACGGGCCAGAGATAATATCCTTGTCAGCAGCCATCATATGCAAAATAGATTCTGCGTCAAACCTAATGTCTGCGTCAATGAACATAAAATGTGTCGCGGCAGGGTTTGTCATCATTTTGGCCATTAGATTATTTCGTCCACGGGTAATAAGTGACTCGTTAACCATTGTATCTAACGACCAATTTAACCCTACTTTGCTACAAATCATAACAAATTTAATAAAACTTGTCATAGTAGACTCTAGCACTAACCCGCCGTAGCATGGTAGCCCAATGTGCAAATGGCATTTTGAAAAGTCAAATGGTACTCCTTGCGGGGCAGGGTTTGCTGCTGCCTGCTGAGCTTGAATTTCGTGGATTTGTTTTATAACGTCAGTGTGAGTAGTAGCGTTTGACTGAATGTTAAAACCCTCAGCTGGCTTTGCTGCTGGGGATTTTTTTGGAAAGTTATGTTTTTTTGACATGAAGTTTAGTTATGATTAAAGAGAACTCGATTAATTTGCCCAGCGGTGAATTGTACAATCACTGCTCTTACCCATACAAAATTGCCTGTGAAATTAGTAACAATAACTTGATCAGGCACTGGTGTAATGTTGTCGCCAAGTACAGTATTGTCAATGTCAAACCAGTCTGTTTCTGACGGTGATGCCACTAACGTTCCTTGCATTTTTAGTATTCCAACAAATCCATTTGTAGTTGAATATTGCACAGTGTGGATGCCACCTGAGCTTGCATATCCCCTACCTTTTGCTTTATCGCTGATAAGCGGTAATTGAGCAAGGGGATCTACTGCCAGTGACGGAAATAGAAAAATCGATAAATTTGCCATTACTCTGACGCCGATGTTACTTCAACAACTACACCATCGTCAACTAATTCTTGCACCACAGATTCAATAGTTGCCAACAATTCTGCGTTGCTTAATAGCGGCAACGATTGTCCTTTAGAAATTCTACTTAAAGTAATTACAATTGCTTCTTCTACGATTTTTGCCATGATTAAAACCCTTTATATTATTTATTAGGCACTGTGCACTAGCGTATATATTTTCTTAGCAAAATCGCTGCTTATCATGTGTAAAAATGTGAATACTTGGTCATCATTGACGTAATAATACATGCTATGCAACCAACGTGTCGCGTTAGCTTCTAATTTAAGTTTTAACGATTCTGGTATGTACACATCGTTTGGGTAGTTACGCAGATAGTTTAGTAATTGTGTCTTTTTCTCAGCAGAATATGCTTTGTCTGCAATGAACACCTTATACTTAAATTTAGGCGGGGTTTTAACAAGAATGATAGAAGGTGTTAATGCTGGTGCATTTGCATCAGGGGAATAAATTTTGCTAATTTTAGCAGTGGTGAGTGGTTTGAAAAAATTTAAAATGTTAACCAACTCTTGTGGAGTTTCAGTATATAAGTCGATACTTGACCCCTCAATGCGATGTTTAATTTTGTTAGTAACTACAAATTGACCAATCGCATGTAATTCAACAGAGTTGTCTTGTACAATAGTAGATGACCTAGGCCAAACACCATGCCCCTGCGAAATTGCACTTTTCTTAATTATTAAAAAATTAGATAATTCATCAAGACTATATTTTTTCGCAGCTCGAATATAGAATCCGTTCTCAACGTTTACACTTACTTTGTATGCGTATTTCCTAAAGTATAGCCTGCTTGTTTTCAGGCTATACTTTTGCAGAACAAAATTATTCCATTGGTACTGTGATGAACCCATTGTGATCTACTGTTGGTTGTGCATTACCAGTTAGCATAAGCAATGTGCTAGTAACTTTAAATGATATTTCATTGTTTACTACATCAACAGTAACTACTGAGTCAGCTGGAACTTTTTCAAACAAAATCTTCTTAGACAGTGGCACTTTAATTAACGTGTTGATTTTACGAGACATTGGTCGTGCACCCATCTTTGGATCAAATCCTTCCTTAGCAATAAACTCAATTGCGGCAGGTGTTAGTTGAATAGCTATATGTTTATCAAGCAAAAGCTCATTCACTTCAGCAATAAACTTAACTACAACTTTTCGTACACTCTCAGTATCTAGGCTGTTAAACTTGCAAATACCATCTAAGCGATTGCGGAATTCTGGTTTAAAGAATTCTTTGACTGCTTTGTCGTCTTCGCCAGTGCGTTGCTGTTGACGTCCAAATCCAATCGCATTTTTTTCGTTTTCAGAAGCACCAAGATTAGAAGTTAGAATAACAATTGTATTTCGTGCATCTGCTTTCTTACCATTGCTTGAAGTAACCATACCTTCGTCCATCAAAGCAAGCAAAACATTGGTCACATCAGGGTGTGCTTTTTCAATTTCGTCAAACAAGATAATAGAATTAGGATTTTTCTCAATCTCACTTACTAGTAAGCCGCCACCTAAGTTGCCATCCTCGTAACCAACATAGCCAGGAGGCGCGCCAATGAGTTTTGCAACGCTGTGACGTTCTTGATACTCTGACATGTCATACCGTAGTAATTTCATGTTTAAGTTAGCAGATAGTAATTTTGCCAATTCTGTTTTACCAACCCCCGTTGGCCCAGTGAACAGGAAACTACCAATTGGTTTGTTAACAGATTTAAGACCTGCACGGGCAACATAAATCTTCTCAAGGACTTCGTTTACTGCTTGGTCTTGCCCATACAAGTGAGTACGAATATTTTCTTCTAAACCAGACAATGATGATGTAATGTGGTCAGCACCAATTTGGTCCGCTGGAATTTTTGTATACTTGCTAATAATGTCAATGATTTGGCTGCGTCCTACTGTAAACGGCTCATCCTTAATTTTTAACTTAGCACATGCTGCATCAATTAAGTCAATTGCTTTATCAGGTAGTTTTTTGTCTGTCTGATAACGTACTGACAAGTCAACGGCTGCATCAATAGCAGTGTCATCAATAACGCCTTTGTGGAATTTTTCAAAGTGTCCACGTAAACCACGGAGAATATCTTTTGCTACGTCTGGTGTAGGCTCAGTAATAGTCATCCGATGAAATCTACGCATTAACGCTCGGTCTTTTTCAAATGACTGCGTGTATTCTTCCCATGTGGTGCTAGCAATTACTTTAATATTACCTTTGCTTAACGCTGGCTTAATCATGTTAGCAAAGTCAACGCTTGACCCACTGCCTGACCCTGCACCTCGCATTTGGTGCGCTTCGTCAATAAACAATACAGTTTTGCCGCGGTTTTCCAATGCTTTAATTACATCGCGCAACTTTTCTTCAAACTCACCGCGATACTTACTTCCAGCAAGCAATGACCCAATGTCAAGGTTGAACACTGTGAAGTCTTTAAGATATTTCGGTACCTTGCCGTCGTGGATGTTTAGTGCAAGCCCTTCTGCAATTGCTGTCTTACCAACACCAGGATCTCCTACAAATAACACATTGCTCTTATTACGTTTAGCAAGAATTTCAGTAATTTCTTCAAGTTCAACATCTCGGCCAATAATTGGGTCAATCTTGCCTGCCTCAGCCTTTTCGTTTAAGTTAGTGCAAAATTCTTCAAGAACTGTATCTGCTTTTTTCTTAATAGCAGTCTTTGACCCTTTGGCTTCGTTATAATTAGCTTGATAAAACTCTAACAATCCACGACGGTCCATGCCATACTTAGAATAAAAATATTGTGCGTGGCTGTTGTTTTCGCCAGCAATGCTCATGAATAAATCAATCACTTGCATGCTTTGGCGGCGACTAAACAGCACTTGGGTAAATGCTCGATTAAATACTCGCTCTAACGAGTTAGTTCGTTTGGGAGTTTCAAAATCTGGATCTTTACTAATTAAGTAATGTTGAGACGCCAAGTATGTTACTAAGTCTTGACTAAGTTGCCCAACTTCAACGCCAAATTTAGCAAGAAGTTCATTGAACGGCTTGTAGTTAATTAACGCTAGCGCCAAATGTTCTAATGTTACATATTCATGATGCTGAACTTTTGCGTTTTCAGTTGCATCATTTACAATTACTTCAATTTCTGGGTTTGATTGGATCATGTGTTTTCCTATGATAAATTATTTATAGTGTAGCGTTGATAGCACTAATTGTTTTTAGCTGTTCTTTGGACAATTCTTTTGGAATATAAATTTCCAAATTAATTACTATCCTACCGCGCCCTGGATGATCAGTGGAGTACAATCCTTGATCTGGAATGCCAAATTTAGAATTAAACTGTGACCCTGGAGGGATAGTAATGATAAATTCCCTGCCATCCAACCCAACAATTTCTTTCTCACAACCAATGATAGCTTCTAGTGCATTAATAGTCAATGACATATACAGATCTGAGCCAACTGGTTCGTATCGAGAATGTGGACGAATTACAAATTGAGCATATAGATCTGCTCTTGGTGCACCTGGAACTGAATGATCACCCAACCCAGGGTACCTAATAGAAGCGCCATGATAGATCCCTTTTGGTACTTTGATCTCTATATTTTCTGATTTATTGCCAGGCAAAGTTAAATTTAGAGTCTTAGTTTGATCCGCTAACGTAGACTCTAAATCAAGCGGCACAGTGATTCTAACGTCACGGTTACGCGGTTGCTGTGGTTGCTGATTCCGAAACTGCGCAAACGGGTCAAACCCACCATTCCTAAATGCGTTAAGAATATCATCCATTCCTCCGCCAGAATGGAAATGAAATTGTCTAGGGCCACCACCCGCTAATTCTTGATCGTATTGGCCGCGTTTATTGGCGTCCTCTAATATAGAATAGGCAGTTTGAATGTCCTGAAACTTTTTAGTATCACCACCTTTGTCTGGGTGGTGCTGGCTAGCTAGTTTTCGGTATGCTTTTTTAATTTCGTCTTGAGTGGCAGTTTTGCCAACTCCGAGGGTTTCATAATGGTTCATATAACTATTATGCACTTAATCCTACTAATAGTCAACGAATTTGAAACTTAAATTACCGTTCTGGATCTGGTTGATTTTGAATTTGCCCTGGTGCAGGTGCATACGGACTATTGATCAATGCAGTTCGCTCTTGTGATTTAGCGTAGCTTGTAATACCAACAACTGCGCCCATTGCTAAGTGATATAATCCGCCACCTTGCACAGTCAGTGGCACCCACTGAACCATCGGTGTTTTTGTGAATATTGAGAACCAAGCCATAAACATTGGAGCTAGCATAAAATCAAACAAGCATACTATTAGGTATTGCCAACCCATCGCTGGCCGCCATAATCGGTGAAGCCAAGAATTATCATTGCTGTTGTCTGCAATCATAGTAACGTCTTTGCTACTGTCTATTTTAGTAGTTGATGACATTATGGGTTGAGTTCTTTTTCTAGTTTTATCCATGTTTGCAACGCCTTTATTTGCTCTAAATAGTTATTGCTTATTTTGTAATTTTCTGTAATTACCCTAAGTAAGTCTGACATTTTTACATCACTTGGCGAGTCATCAGTTAGTTGTATATTTGCCGTGTCAGTAGCACTCTTGAGAGTTTTTAATTTCTCTGGAGTTGTCATAAGTTCAACTGGCACGTCAGGAAATGAGTGTTTAACTGGAGGCGCGCCAGCGCATCCAACTAACCATAATGAAAGACATAGTGCTAAAGTTAGTCTCATTTTTTTGCTCCTGCTGGGAGGATGTTGTTTGCTGCACTATCATGCAACAATACAAAGTTATTTGGTATAATGCATTTAGCGTCTGACTCTTTAGTTATGTATTTGTCCACATACTCAACAATTATGTCACCTTTGGTAGTAACAGTTTTGACTCTGTCGATATATTTTATAACAACTTCTTTAGTGATTTTCCCAGATTCGAGTTTTAATCTGTCAATTTCTTCTTGTGTTTTGACTTTTTCTGCATTCCATTTGTTCTGCACATTTTTTTCGCCCAAATGGTAAACATAAAATAATCCACCGCAAACAACTAGCAAAATGCCTAAATATTTTGCCAATGGTGATCGTAAAAAAGTGAAAAATAAAGTAAGCATTATACGTCAACTCTTCTAAAAATGACATTTGCTTTATTAAAACGGTCAACACGATCTTCCAACCCAATAAACCCGCCATTTATTTTTCTAGTCACTTCTTTAATGTCACCTACATCAGATAGTGTATTTAAATTTCTTGAGTTCCAAAACCAGCATGCAGAACTAACTGCAACTGCCATATCTTCCTCTAGTAATTCTGGGGTAGATAACAATCGATCATCACCGTACAGAAAATTACTACATGATCGGTAATTTTCTTTGCCAGTTATTTGCAGTATACCGCGACCTCTAAATTTCCAGCCATCACCGCTTGACTCATCACCGTTACCCATTCTGTTTGCATACACTTTGTTTGCAATCATTTCTGGTTTTCTACCATACTGCGCTGCTGTAGCAGCATTAAATCTAGTAGGCCAAACCTTTACTAGCGACTCTGGCTTATAGTTTAAATTTTCGTGTAAAATGGTATAATTTGCTGACTCATGCGCAGTCTGTGCCAAAAACATGCTGACGCGATTAGTAGTTGTTATCTCAAATTTTGGTAAAATATCGCTAAGTGCGTTAAACCAACCATCAACTTGTTGGTTGTTAGACAATATTAGTGTCAATTGCTCTAACGTAAACTCAAACTCAAATGTAGTTGCCATTTTATTTAATTCCTGCTGCTCGTTGCATTTCTAATATGCGTGTATCTGTAATTGTCGTTGGAGCTACTTTTACTCCAGCTAATGATCGCAATGAATTAAACATTGCAGATTCACCAAGTGTGTCGTCTGATTTAATAGCGTACTCTTCAGGTGAAGTAATTACTTTTTTGCTTAGGTTCTCTTTTGTTAACGGCAATGATGATGGGCTTTTGTAATACGAAAATTCCCAGTCAGTAATTTTTTGCTTAGTTAAATTTAACAAATCAGTTATCATTGACAAGATATGCTTTGGTGCATCTTTGTTGCGTTGTAATTCAACAAACACCATGTAATTGCCATCTGACGTTTCGCCGCTACTTACGTCAGCGTCAAGAACCCAGTCGTAACTTTTTTCAATAAAGTTAACTAGGTCGTCAGCTGGCTCCTTACCAAACACTGTAAACCCTGCGACTACAATATCTTTGTCGTCACCCATCTTACTACGAAATTCATCTATTGTTAAAATTGGGTTAACGAGTCTAGCCAAGTCACCAAATTCTGCGCCTTCAGTTATTTGATACATTACATCATCCCTCCTGGTGCAGCACCTTGTGGCGGCTGTTGTTGCTGTTGCTGACCACCTTGCGCCATTGGGTCGTTGCCCATGGCGTCTGGCCCTTGGTTTGCATTAGTCATATCTTCCTCGTCAACACCTTCTTCGTACGCTTGCTCTAAATCTTCTAAATCAAGTTTTTCGTTTTCTAATTCAATAGATCCTTGATGAATATCTTGCATCAATTTCTTTGGGATTGTAATTGACACTAACCAAATTGGCACTTTCTTTTTCTTAGCCATTTTTGTATTTGGCTTAAAATCTTCAGGTGATCTTGGTTTAACTGGATATTCTAAGTGATCTTTTTTGTATTGTACTTCACAGTTATAGTTAAGCAACTGCTCACCACCCCGTGGATCAGGCATCTTTTTGTATGGCCACATAAATGTGCAGGAAACAAAATATTTTTCGTATTCTGGTCCAGCCACAAGCTCTCCTAGCTTCCAATTTTCAAACGCATACACATCTAACTCATCAATGACTCGCTCAAAGTCAAGAAGCGTAGATAACGATGAGTCTGACATGTAAATTTCTTTTACATTTTCTAATGCTGATTGTATCGTGGTTGTCATAGAATCCTGGGGTGTAAATTATTTATCTGATTTGCTTAATGAGCCTTGGCTGCGATGTTATCTTTGTAAATGGCTTCTTTGTTTAGCACCGTGCTAGTAAACCACACTAAGTCTTTGAGTGCTTTTCTAGTTGTAAGTTTCTCAAGTACAGTATGGGCACGATATACATCGTCCCCAATAATCCATTGATACTTACCTGTTTCTTTTTCGATGGCAGCTAAACTAATAGGATCAGCTAGCGTATCCTGCAATGCTTTAATTAGTTTTGCTCGGTTTGGGTTACCTTTGTTAACGTACAGTGCTTTTTGCAATACGTCGCGATAATTCTTGGCAAGTAACCATGCATCATATAAATCGCCAGACGGTGCTACACCCCATTTTGATTTAAACACGTCAGCAAATAACACGTTGGGGAAATTACTGTCAGCTACTACTTTGCCTGTGTTAAGGTCTAGTACACCTTGGGCAAACCAGTCAACATTCTTGTCGTTTTTGCTAAAACTTTTAAGATACGCTGATGGGGTCTCGCGAATCGCGTTTAACTCTCCACGAAAGTATGCTAACCTGCGTTCATTGCCAGTCATACCATTGACGTATTTAAAGTGATCGTTAAAACAAGTTGCATATTCCTTCATTGTTTTGTTAGGCCCACACACTAGCAAAGTCATTGCCATCATGTCTGGGTTTGTCCCAGACGCCGATGAGAATTTAATCACATCCTTAAAGACGTCAATATCTGACCTACGCCCGATCATTATGTCTAAATTTTGTAATCCAATTGGATCGTAAAATTTGTAGTCAAAGTCGATTTTTTGGTACAAAAACGACTCTGCGTTGCCGCCGTGCGCCACCATAACTGTTTTGTTATCGAATCGCAATGAGTTGTGAAATTTGTTAAATCCTGGAATATCATTAGCGCCAGGAATATTGTCAACTACAATAGTTTCGCCTAACTTTTTACTCATCTCTCGAGCAACAATACGTGCCCAAATGTCTGTCCCACCGCCTGGTCCTTGCGGGACAATGAACTTATAATCAGCGTATGCTGCTATGCTACTTACTCCTAATGCAATTGCTAATAGGAATGCTTTTAATTTCGACATATAAATCTCCTTAGTTAATGTCCTTACGTTGTCTGACTATAGCTCAGTTTCACCTTAGTGACTGTGCTATTCTTTCTACATAAGCAAGGTATTTATACGTAGTTAATTTTGGCTTTATTAAAGAATATTCCGTAGATTATTGCAACTATAGTGACTGCAATGATGCTTGCGCTAATAGGACGAGTAAAAGCGTCGCTCCACTCATACAGTGAAGTGTATTGGATTAAGTTTTTCTCTAAATTGCCTGCTAATACGAAGCCAATGATCAATGACACACGACTAAGTTTTAAGTATTTAAACATCAATCCTGCTACGCTGCATAAGGCAACCATTGCGTAATCTTCCCATCCGCCAGTATATTGCACACTACTCCAAACAATGACTGCCAACACTGGGATAAAATAATATTTCATTGGTATCTTTGTAATTCCACTCGCATGCTTAATAAACGCTACAGCAATGATAAACGTAAGCAACAACCCGCCCATGTACCCGTAACTGAGTGAATTAAAAAACTTTTGATCAGTGAGCACATCCACTGTCCCCATTTCGAGACCAACCATCATAAACAACGACATTATGATTACTTCAAATGGTGCACCCGGTACGCCAAACAGAACTGTTGGAACATATGACGTTGCTTTTTGAGACAATGCAGATCCCTCTGGGCCAACAACCCCGCGCACATTGCCGCTGCCAAATGGGATCTTGTCATGTTGATTTGTTGCTACTGTTTGCCCGTATGCCATCCAATCACAAATCGAACCACCAATGCCAGGCATTAGACCAATAATCCCACCTATTAGGCCTCCCCTGACTGAATCCCACTTACACCTCCATGCATCCATCATGCCTTGCTTAATTTGCTGATTTGTATTTTTTGGTGGCGGAACATGCGCAATCTTCATGTACAATGCCTCAATGATTTCAGGTACTGCCAAAAACCCTGCCATTACAGGGACAATTTGTATCCCGTCACCCAAGTAATGCCAACCTCCAGTGAATCGCTCTGCTCCAGTAATTGGGTCTAGCCCAACTAACCCTAAAAAGATACCTATTGCTAATGCAATCAATCCCCTCACCCAATAGTGACTATTGACAAATGTAACGCATGCCATTGCAAAGATCAAAAATACAAACATTTCCGGTATACCAAAACTTAGCACAATCGGCGCGTAAAACGGGAGAAATAGGAATACTAAAATGCCCCAAATTAATCCCTGTCCCGCTGAGCTAAAGATGCCTGCGCTTAAAGCCCGTGCTGCCTGCCCTTTCTTAGCCATTGGGAATCCGTCTACCATAGTAGCAGCTGATCCAGCAGAACCTGGTATATTCATTACAATGCTTGAAAACAAATCTCCTATACTACACGCAACAACTAGTGCAGTTGTAAACACAACCAACGAATAAGGATCGCTATGGAAAAGATTAATAAAGCCGTATATTGTGATTAACCCTGTCATTGCACCAGCTACAGGGATTAGACCAAACAAAAAACCGTACAATGTTCCTGCAATAAGGAATGGAAAATACTGCAGAATTAAACTCATTTTTTATAAATTGTAACTAAAATGTCAAAAGGCTGTTGCTTAATGTCTAACCCATAGTTAAAGTTATCAAATAACCATTGCCTTGAATAATGCTTCCATGATAAGTCTTTCTCTCTAGCAAATTCGAGAATTGCAAAGTTTTGCTGAGTGATGGCAGCAAACATGCCAGAACTGTTTTTGTAATGATCGTAGTTGGGATATTTAATTCCTTTGAATCCGCCAGCTTCGTGCCACCACGCAAAACTAGACATGTCAGGACGATACACTAGCATAATCCAGTCATTTGGAAATATCTCTGTAATTGATGTTAATTTGTTAGCCCATTCGTGACTCTTGACAATTTTACATCCTCCGGGTTCACTCCATGCAGCATCAATATACTCAGGGTTTAAGTAATCATCAAACTCCATCCCTGGGCCAAAGTATGCTCCTTTGTGACCAGAGTACGATCTAGTAGAATACTCACGCTCAGTTGAGTAATCGCTTGTATTAAATCCTGGAATTTTCCCTAAGTCTTGACTAATGGCTGACCAATGCGACCCAGGGACGCCTGTAAAAAAAATGCGGTTAGGTAATTTCATAATAGAGTATTTATGGTCAATAAATACTCTATGAAAAATCAAACCTTATTAAACACATATTTTGAGCACACTTGGAGCGGCACAAATACATTATCATACACTTTTTCTGGTAAATCCCTAATTAACCGTGTATCCCCACACGAGCACGTCTTAGACGTAGGATGTGGATATAATCCTTTTAAAGGTAAAATTAAAAATCTAGTAGGTATAGATCCTGCTAACGACGCAGCTGATGTGCGGGTGTCAATTGAGGATTTTAAAACTGATCAATTGTTTGATGTCGCGTTTTGTTTAGGTAGTATTAATTTTGGTACAGTTGAAGACATTGAGAATCAAATTGCTAAAGTAGTGTCACTGCTAAAACCTACTGCACGAATTTATTGGAGATGTAATCCAGGCGCACATGATCATAACAATGAAGAATGTAATGCTATACCATTTTACAACTGGAGCATAGAGGAGCAAATTCGATTATCTCTTAAATTTAAGTTTAATCTTAAAGAATGTAGGTGGGATGATAGAAATAGAATTTACGCTGAGTGGACAAGATAAAACAACGCTGAACTTTTATTTACCCCGTCTTCAACATTTTATATCTTATAACTTTGCTTTGCTGAAACTTACTTAAATATTTTTGTAGACAATCAGGTTTGTTTACAACATCTAAGGAGAAACCACTTTGGCTAAACGTAAGTATGTGCAACAATCTAATGCTAGACAGGTCGAAATCGAAGTTGAGAAACCACGCTCAACATCAACAAGAGGCTCCGCAAGGAGACCACAATCAGGCGACAATATCTTAAACTTTAATTCGTATGTCTCAAAGCGTAAAACTGTTTCACTGATCCCGAAAAGTGTAGCTCAAGAAGAGTATATTGATCTACTCCTTGATCCAAATAAATTGGTAATTTTTGCCACGGGCCCTGCAGGTACGGGTAAGACTATGTTAGCTGTTCTCGCAGCTATCAAAGCATACAAAGAGGGGGTGATCCAGAAAATCATTATCACCCGTCCAGCAGTTGGTGTAGACGATGAGAAGCATGGCTTCCTTCCAGGTACACTCAATGAGAAAATGGAACCGTGGACACGCCCAATTTTCGATGTTATGAAAGAGTATTACTCTCCTAAGGAGATTGCCTTGATGCTTGAGGAAGAAACAATTGAGATATCACCCTTGGCATTTTTGCGAGGTCGCACTTTTAAGAATTCTTGGATCGCGATAATTCTAAGATGGTAATTACTGGAGACTTAAATCAGAATGACCGTAAGTTCAGCAATGAAAACGGTCTGCGTGATTTTCTTGCACTGTTGCCACGTAGTGGCAGTCAAATGATTGATATGGTGCACTTTGGTAACAAAGATATTATGCGTCATGAAGTTGTAAGGGAGGTATTAGAATTATACGGAGATTTATAACTTAACCAAAATAAGCCCCTTGCTAATAAATACATTATGCAAGGGGCTTTCTAATGACAAGCAATTTACGATACATCTTATATAGATCTGACACACTAACATTACGATTAATTTTACTAATAGGGTCAATTCTTTGGGTATTATGGGTTCTGCTAACAACAATCCCGGGCCCGGCATTTTCTCATTTGCGAGAAGGTTACGAGGCTATGCATGTTACCTGGTGGGCAGTATTATTTGCTATGCATTCTATCATTGGCGCATACACATTACTAACCAACACTAAGTCAGCAAAACTGGCACTTGGCAGTTCTATTTTAGGTGTGCTTGCATGGACTAGCAGCACAATAATAATTACGACTGTGAGGCTAAATGAAGGTGGATTCCCAATGGGTGGCGCTCATTGGATGGCAATGATAATTGCATGGTGGATTTTTCTACGTGACTGTGTTGACCCTTACTATAAGTAAAGCATACACTCATCAATTACATATCTTAAAATAAATACATAATAACACAATAATACATATGGCAGATACGCAATTAGCAAACGAATTAATTACTTGGGCAATAGGCGTACCATCTGTCGGTGTAGTAGTAGCCTACGGCATTTCAATGATTCGTAGACGTGTGTCAGCAGACAGTAAAGTTATGCACGACGACAAGTCATATCATGACATGTTGGATGCATACCGTAAAGAAAGAGATGAGACTAAGTTAGACAAAGATCGCCTTATTGCTAGGATGGTGATCATTGAAAATGAGCGGAACGAAGCAGTTGGGAAAGTTGGAAAACTTACTGCAGAAGTTGAGTTTTTGTCGTTACAAGTAACTGAACTTAAATTACTTGTTGAAAAATTAGGTGCTAGCTTAGAAATTTCTAGATCTGAAATGCATAAGTTTGCTGTTGAAAATGCAAAACTTGCAGCTCAAGTATCTTATTTAGAAGAGGTAGTAGAAAATGCAAACAAAAAACTCTAATGTTCCAACGATAACTGAAAAAGAGTTTAAAGACACTGTTGCAACAGCGAAAGAAACTTTGACTAAAGTTGAAGAGTCGGCTAACAGAATTTCTTCAATAATCAATTCTTCAACACCATCTAAGAATATACGCGGAACTGTTCGCGAGCGGCGCAAATCAACAGTGCAAGATATCCTAATAGTTTCCGTTATATGCCTAGCAATAACATTAATTGGGATAACAGCAGTTTTTTATTCCCATGGCCAATCATCAAATGAAACAATGATTGACATACAACTTAGATTGGCTGAGTTAGAGGCTAAGGAATCTGTCCTTACTGCCCTTAGGCCGCTTTTACAAAGTTCAATGCCGTTACCATAGCATTGTTGTGCCATTTATCATTAGCGGCGTTTTTAACTTTGCCTGTAATACGCTGTGACTTGCACAAATAATCGTGTTTTGTCAAAAAACTAACCAAATTTCCTTTGTCATCTGTACCGTATGCAGAAAAGCAATCATATTGCTGCAAGTACCTTGACTCAAGCATTGTGAAGTTCACCGCAATTTTATCGCCAACTTTACCTAAAGCTTGACTAGTGTACATGCGCTCGGTGGTCTGTTCAACAATTGAATCACGTGCCAGTCCAGTGTGATAAATGTTAGCGGTGTACGCGATAAGCCCTGATTGGAAAGCAGGAATATTTTGCTCTTCCAACGCCTTCGCAACGTCACGCATAAACGGAGAAATAAATTTCCCAGTCAACACAGACATCATTACTTGGTTTTGGATGTAGTGGATGATAACTTCGGCTTCTTCTCTTGCTTCGGTTGGAATAAGCGAAGTGTTAGCCAGCAAAGCATTAATGCGCGATTTATTAGATACCACAGCAGGAGTAGCAGGCCGCTCTTCAGTAGCGGGAATGCCAGAATAATCGTATTTTTCAATTTTGTTACCATTTGCTTTAAATGCAACCACTGCGGCCGCAACCATGTCAATTACCGGGACCATCACAACTTCTTTTGGGGTTCTTTTCATATAAGCCATTTAAAACTCCTTAAACGATTTCAACGTACCAGTGAGATTGGTTGGCAACTGAAGCACCGCCACGGAACGGAGCATAATGCTCGCCGTCACGTACGATTTTGAAGTCGTAGCCACATTGCTCGAGCAGCGATTTAACAGTAGCAGTGAACTTTTCTGAAACAATAGCACCAACTTTGTTTTTGCCAATGCTGTCTGCTGTTGCATCAAGAGCTAACCGAACTTGCTTAATTGTAACTGCCATTTTGCGTTCCTAGTTGTTTTCTGCTATGTATGTATTATATACTCAAAAGAGTAGAAAGTCAAGCATTTCTAGCCCAAAATGGCATAAAAAGTGCTTGACTTTCTGTAGAAACTGTGGTTATTTTCGTGTGTTTCTTAGGTACTGTGTAAGGGTGTCAATGCGATATAATGCTTGTGTTAACTTACGTTTTAAAATGCCTATTTCTTCTTGTTGCTGTTGCAGTGTCATTTGCGTTGTTTCTACAGACGCAGTTACGTCGCGAATTTTTTTTCCTTGACTAAACAAGTTCTCCGGTGGCGGCAGGTTTGGGTCCCTCGCTCGCTTGACTTTCTGCTTGTACATTTTGTTGAACGGGATCATCTTTTTTTCCTACTGTAATGCCTAACCGGCGAAGAGCATTGCTGATGTCTTTTGGCGATGAATTATAAAAATATTCAAATAATTCGTAGAACGATTTTTCGTTCCCAAAGGAATTCTTTTCAACTTTTTGCTCACTAATATTTAGTACCACACGGGAAGACATTAGGTCCTTCGTTTTAAGCCCAGCAGTAACTACCACGCTTTCATCCCATGCTATATTTTCAGGATTTGCAATGTACCCTTTGACATGTGTCATTCTTGGGTTTTTGGGTTTTGCTGAGTAGTTTGCTACTAAATAAATTTTCTTTTGTTTGTTGATCACATTATTCCTTTGAGTTGTAAATAGGTTTTGATAGAATCGGGGATGGTGGTAATCTTGTTACTCTTTGCTACATTTTCACTATATGGTAATACCTGTAAATTGTCTAAACTTGCGATGATTTCTATTGGAACATTTCTGCGAAATCCTTCAAGAGTAGGATAAATGTGATCAATATGATATACATTTTCGCCAAACCGACCAATAACAAAACCATTGGGATTCAGCATATTTTTGTTTTTTTCGTAAATTCGTTTGGATCTAGACGACACCCGTGATCTATATGATGTATAGTTAGTGTATGCATGATGCGATGACGGTATAACTTTTTGCATCTGTAGTTCGGCCAAATTCTTTTGGGCAATTGACACCGCACTCATACCGGGATGCATATCTTTGGTTACCCCTTTGTTCCAAGGAATTATAGTTTGCTTTGCTTTGGTTTGCTTATTTGAATCGCTAATCTTCTGTTTCCACTCGTCTGACATAATTCTTCCGGCATTGCCGGCTCGATTCTTTTCACGCATAGCTGGACATTTGCTTAACCAGCAGGAGCATATTGCCCTACCGTTCTTTTGGGTATGCGTGGCTATATTCCCACATCCTAGTTCGCATAAACTCATATGAATCCTTTCATTTTATTTATGCAGTCAGGGTATGTTGCATTAGGTAATTCGCGATAATTCCACTAACATTGCTGACACATTTATTTCTGGATCTGCCACAACCGCATGATTAACTAGACCTTGCCTAATAATTATTATGGCGTCATCTTGTCCTTCAGCGGTCTTGCTCCATAAATCTAAATTATCATATGCCCATCTAAAAAAATCATCCATTTCCTCTGGTCGAACTTGACTACACAACAGTTGGCGACCTTCTCTAATTTTTCCTTTCTTAAAGAGGTCGACCATTGCTAATTTGTAATCTGTTGTGCTTCCACTAGATGTAGGGTGTGCTAGTTTGCCAGTGCCGGAGTTCATTTGTAACAAATTAAGACATTTACGCAAATCTGGGTAGGATATACGCACATAATTATCAAGAACATCTAACTCAAATTCAACATTCTCTGTCACTAACACTGTTGCAACCCTTGCCGTAAACTCAGTGTGATCAATTTTATCAATTGGAAAACCTTGACATCTACTGTGTAATGCCGGGATAATTTTATTTGGATAGTTGCAAGTTAATATAAATCGTGCAGTGTCTGCAAATTTTTCCATCAATCCGCGCAATACTGCCTGCGCGTTTATCGTTAAGTAATCTGCTTCGTCAAGTAGCACAATTTTAAATTTGCCAAAAGGCATTGTGCTAACAAAATTAGTAATAGTGTCACGGATATAGTCTACACTATTGTCTCTTGACGCATTAATTTCCTTGAGATCAAATTGATCAATGTCCATTTCCTTAATAAGGATTTTGGCCATTGTAGTTTTCCCAATTCCAGCACTGCCGCTGAATAACAAGTGTGGGATTGTTTTTTGCTTAATCCACGATACTACTTGCTCACGTTGATTTTGATCAGCAAACACATATTCATCGATAGTTGTCGGACGATATAATTCAGTCCAAAGTTTGTTCATTTATGTTCCTAAATAAGAGTGGGTATGCATAATAGTTTAACATCATGCATACCCATATAGCAAACTGTTTGATTAAAGTGGTCTGCCCATTGTCTCATTAATTTGTTCTTCATCAGACACCATTAGAATGTCCTCAACATCAACTCTGCGGATTGTGTGTTCTTCGTCGTTGCCGTCAATAATATTAATTCCGCGTGTCCACCTGCCGTGGGCAACACAAATAAATTCACCAACTTTAATATCTTCTTGCTCTGGACCAACTGCATATACTTTACCCCATCGTGGAATAATCCCTTGTACTTGCCCGTCATCACTCGGCAGGAAAATTCCACCTGCAGAGTATCGCTCATTAAACTGCATCTCAGACACTAGCACATGGTCTTTGATTGGTGTAATAGATTTAACTTTGATTGGTGCTAACGCACTATTTAATGCTGCTGTCAATGTAAACTCCTTTTAAAATCTTTGAACGCCGTTTGCTTTGTTTGGCGGTAATAACTCAGTTTGTGTCACAGTTGTTGATTTGGCTATTGAGTCAGCTAAACTTCCACGCAATGGTAAATTGCCAGTTTGTGTCAAAGGCTTTGTGGGTGGCATAGATGCACTAGCAGATACCACTGGCTCAACAATTTCATCGTCTGGCTCAATTGCTACTGGTATTCCAACAGGAATTTCTTTTGGGACAAAAGGTGCTGCCACAGGTTGTTGTGGATTAACAGTTACCTTGGCTGGTTGCACATACGCTGGCATTGGGCGGCTGGGTTCAACAGGTGCAGGCATTTCTACTACTGCTGGCTTGCTTAATACTTCCTCGACAGTTGGCTGCGGAATAGCAACTACTGCTGGGCCTTCGTCATCGTCATCTAACCCAGACTCTGGGCTAATAAAAATCAAAGTGTCCTCAGCCACTGGTGGAGGTACTACAACTGGTGCAGGTGTTACCACTGGAGGTGGAGGAGGCGCTACTTGTTTCTTTACTACTGGTGCAGCTGGAGCATCATCAGGTCGCATTGAGTCCATTGGATCTGTTGCAACAGGAGTATTCAATGCATAATATTCCTTCATGATTTGGTCACGAGTTTTGATAATTTTTCCGCCTGGGCCAAGCTCATCACCACGGGCATTTACCTTCATGTTCCCTACAGCAATAACAGTTTCGTTCCTTAACAAAATGTTGTCAATGTCAACGGACTTTCCCATTGCTGATCTATAAATTTTAGTCATATAATTCTCTCCAATTTGTGTTATATTTATAAGCAGAATGCCTGCTTTACTTTAAAAATTCGTTAACATCAAGATCGTAATAAATTGAGTCAATTTTATGTACCCCAATTAAAAACAGTGCATAGCTTGCAACTGACGACCCTCTACCTACGCCCCATACTACGTTATGATCTCTCATTGTGTCTACAAAATATTTCATAAACTGCAACAGCACTAGCAAGTTTCTGTCTTGATACAACATTAATTCTTGCCCAATACGTTGCAGTTCTTCCTCAGTTACACATTTGTCCAATAACCACTTTGCAATATCCAACTGCTTATAGCTGTCAGGCATAAACCATTGAGTTTGATTAGCTGCATCAAACTTATCAATAGATATAGCAGGTGGTTTGTATTTCTCTAATGGTTTTATTTTGTAATATAACGATGCTGCACTTTTGTTAAATTGCTCAGGATCATCTATTGCAACTTCATTTAGCCTAAGTTGCGGATTTTTATACAGCAAATCACATAGCTCATTTGCTGTTCTGTGTGCTATTCCGAACTTGTCTATTTGCATAATATGGCTGCATTACTTTTGTTAAAAACTCATCATCAATTTCTTTTCTAATCTCCTCGGCCAACTGTTCCATCATTATTTCCTCAATGGTTTTACGTGGCTTTGGCGGTGAAGATAATATGTCCCACATTTTCTTTTGATGTTTTTTCATATTGATAATGTGGATGGATACCTGATGGATTGCCAGTTAAAATTGAGGAAGAGTACAATGGTTTAACAGTTGATATAAATTGAGCTTTGTTTTTTATTGGGGTGCAGAGTGCGTCCCAACACTGTTGCTGAGTGGGTGTCATCTATTGAATATCAATTATATGTTTAAACTCAGATGACTTTTCAGCCATTTCTGCCAACGCTTTTTCATTTCGACGATTAATTTCAGCTTGATAATCACTCATTATCATCTGCAACTGGTGTACTGCATCTGACATTCCCATGCGATATGCTTGACCAATTCGTTTGTGCAGCTCAGCATACTTTTTTTGAAGATCGTCCATGCTTAAATTTGATAAATCGCCAATTAATGGATGCATATTATGGTTCCTTCCCTAGATTAAATCTTAATAATGGTATGCTGTCATATGATAGAACTGGGCTAGCGTTTGGCCTAAGATGGAGGTATCCATTTTTACTGTCTACCTCACACACTGGACACTGCCATTTCTGATTTCTAACATTTGGTGGATATAATACTAGCCAAATGTTACATTTATCACATGAAGGCGGCCCAAGTCCCATTACACGTCCCCATGTGCCCTGTTTTCACTTGCCGCTGCACTAAATGTTCCGCCAGGGTACCTTGCTTCTAATTTAGTGACGTTATCTGCAATAACTTGATTTGGATCTAAGTTTAACGCGCGGCAAGCGTTTGCCCAATACCATATAACATCACCTAACTCTTTAGCAGCATGCGCTTTGGTGTCATCAGTAATTTCTTTACCATGAAAAATTACTTTCTTAAAAATTTCTGAGAATTCACCAGACTCTCCGCAAAGGCCAGTTGCAGATGTTTGCAATAGTGCAATGTTAAGTGTGGGGTGGGATACTTGCAATTCTTGCAATCGCCTAACGTAGGCTGCTGTATTATTTGATGCGTCACTAGTAATAGCTGACACAAAGGTTGTGTACTTGTTTAGGTCAATCTTCAATTTAAAACTCCTGAATATGTTCTGCTATGATAACAAAACATATCCAGGATATCAAATTTTATGGTGTAATTAGCGGGACAATCAAT
>JFJP01018725.1_pt1 | contig 33531 bp, 28 predicted proteins | sample 431651 | NCBI WGS metagenome assembly JFJP01 (sample SAMN02602958, study PRJNA72255) | Microbial mat metagenome, whole genome shotgun sequencing project. | biome: fresh water; feature: sink hole; material: water; isolation source: purple microbial (photo- and chemosynthetic) mats found in... | reverse complement strand
GCATCGGCCCTACCGGCACCGCATCGAACAGGACGGCAAGCAGGTCGTCAATCCCGGCACCGGATACGGCCGATACCGGCATCCAGAGCACAGGTGGCGAGGCTTCTCCCCGGCATCGCTCCCAGGTTTCGCGGAATGCTGATTCATAAGGCCAGTCTAGATCGCGCTTATTCAACACGAAGACTAACGACAATTCGGTCTCTCCAGCCAGTTTGCGCATCCAGCCCTCATCCTCGTCGCGGGGTTTGGCCGAGGCATCGAGAACCAGCATGGCCACATCGGCACCCGAAATCGAGGAGCGCGCCGTACGGTTCATGATCTTGCCCAGATCATAGGCCGCCTTATGTACCCCGGGCGTATCCATGAACACCAGTTGACCGCGCTCCTCGGTATGCACCGCACGCACCATGTTGCGCGTGGTCTGCGCCACCGGGCTGACAATACTGACCTTGTCGCCGAGGATGGCATTGAGCAGAGATGATTTCCCCACATTGGCCCGCCCCACGATGGCGACCATCCCGCAACGCAAAGGGTGCGTAGCCCCGGTTAATGCATCATTCCCTGTTTCCATTGCCGATTCCCTTCCCCTGCCCCGTTAATACGCCTCGAGGACGGACAGGTTTGGGCAGCAGTCCCGCTCATCCATCGCCGCCCCCCGTCCGCCAAGTCCCAATCCGGCCACCGCCGCGATCATCGCGGCGTTGTCCCCGCAATAGGCGGGCTCGGTCAGCAATACCTTTTTACCAGCAAGTTCAGGCGCTGCGTTCAGGCCCTCCCGCAGACGGCTGTTTAACGACACGCCTCCCCCCACCGCCAAGGTCTCGATCCCCTCCATGGCATAGTCGACACGTGTCAGCAAGGCGCTGACAATCGCCTCCTGGTAACTGGCGACCACATCGCGCAGGCGCTGCGGCTCGTCCGCTCCCACCGGATTCGACTCGAGGTAGTACCGCAACGCCGTCTTCAGGCCGCTAAAGCTAAAACAGAATTTCGCATCCAGCCCACCGGTGCCTGAGTTTGCATCCACGCGGCCTCTTGGAAACCGGTGATACTTAGGATTGCCCTCCCTGCCCAGCTTATCCATCAGAGGCCCACCCGGATACCCCAGACCAAGCAAGTTGGCACCCTTGTCGAACGCCTCTCCCGCCGCATCGTCAATCGTCTGCCCCATCAATCGGCAGGAGCCCGGCGCATCCACCCGTACCAGACAGGTATGCCCCCCCGAGACAATCAACGAGATAAATGGACAGACCATCGCCGGATCCGGGGTCGACACCGAAAGGAACGGCGAAAACAGGTGTCCTTGCAGATGGTTCACAGGAATCAGCGGAACATCCAGCCGCAGCGCCAGTGCCCTAGCCGTCGCCAGCCCCACCAGCAGCGAACTCGCCAGCCCCGGACCGTAGGTCACCGCAACGGCATCAATCGCAGCCCAGCCAATCCCGGCCTGCTCCAAGGCGGCGCGAATCACACAGGGCAACGCACGCACATGCTCGCGACAGGCGATTTCCGGCACGACTCCGCCATACGGACCGTGCAATGCGATCTGGGTCGACACCGCACTGGACAGCACCCGCCGCGGGGCCTCTACAACGGCCGCCGCCGATTCATCACAGGAGCTTTCAATACCGAGAATGAGCGGATCCAGGATCAGCAGCGCCTGCAACAGATCCACCGCACGCTGCAGCGGGTGATCCACTGCATCGGCAAACTCAGCCAGCTCCTCGGCACTGAATGCATCCGGCACCTCCTGGTGCGCACGCTTCATTTGCACATGCAGCCATTCGTCCCGGCTCAGTTCAACCACAATATCGGGCTTGACGCCAACCTGATGAATCTTTCGCTCGGCTGGCGTGTAATAGTAGGCCGTCGTCAATCGGATCGCCGAGGCCTCGTCCGTGCGACTGCCGATCACACTCTGGACCGAGCCCTTGCCAAAGGTCGTCTGCCCGATCAGGATGCCACGACGATGATCCTGGATCACGCCAGCGACAATCTCGGACGCACTGGCACTGCCCTCGTTAACGAGGACCACCAGCGGCATACGGGCGTCGTAGGCCTCCCCTTCGGCACGGTACTCAACAACCTTCCCGGCCTCTCCGCGCCCACGCGTTGTCACGACCAAGGTGCCAGGCTCAAAAAACAGGCTGGCGACGCGAACCGACTGCTCCAGCAGTCCGCCGGGATTGCCACGCAGATCGAGCACCAGCGCCTTCATGCCTTCGCCCTTGAGACGGGCAATTTCCTTGGCCAGCATATCCGCCGTTGGCTCGGAAAACTGCACCAGCCGGATATAGCCAATCCCACCCTGTAGGAACCGTACGCCCTTGACACTGAGCACGTTGATCTCATCGCGGATAATTTCCACCGGTTTGGGTTCGGCGTCGCCTTCGCCAAGGATGCCCAGCACGATTTTCGCCCCCTTTTCACCGCGCATCTTATTGACCGCATCGCGCAACGACATACTCATCGTGCTCTCGCCATCAATCGCGACAATCTTATCGCCAGACTGCAACCCAGCCCGGAACCCCGGCGTATCCTCAATCGGCGCGATCACGGTCAGAACACCGTCACGCAGGCCGATGTGGATCCCGACGCCACCATATTTACCCGATGTATCATCAATCAAATCCTCATACTCATCCGCCTCCATGAAGCTGCTATGCGGATCGAGCGAACTCAGAAGCCCTGCCAAGGCCCCATGGATCAGCTCCTCATAGGTGCGCTCCTCGACATAATTCTCCTTGATCTGGAACAATACCTCGGTCAGCAGCTCCATCTGCTGATAGGCGTTGGCAGCGGCATCCACCTTGGATGTCGAGACCCCATCCCCCTCAACCTGTGCCATCACCGGCGTTAAAAACAAGAACAGCAAGCCTATCGTACGCAATTTCATAGTCTATCCTGTGGGTTAATTCACTGGGCGTGGTGTTTATAACAGATTTTTCTTGAAATTGCCAAGCGCTTTGTTCATAGTGCTTGACGTTCGTGACAAAGCGCCCATCGTCTATCGGTTAGGACTTCAGGTTTTCATCCTGGCAAGCGGGGTTCGACTCCCCGTGGGCGTGCCAACGAGAAAACAGCCATCATCACTCGCTGTCTATAGGTTAACCATCTGAAATAGGTGCGTAACCAATGTTGTGACCAGCGTAAAGGGCTTCAAGATCAGCCCGGAAAACGGAATCAACCCGTAATTGGCGAAAACAACCAGCACGGTATAGACCACCAGCCAACCGAGCCAGATGGCCTTGTGCCTCGCATCCCGGATTCCCGGCAGCCCCGAATGGTTCATCCGCCGACCCACGGAGCGGGGATTCTCCTGCTGCTCGTTCGGCACCCAGGACGCGGGCAAGGCACTATTGACGGTGCCATCGCGCCAGGCATCCATGACCTCGATCACCCCCTTGAGGTGGCGACTCGCCGCGATGTGCCCCCCGCTCTGATGCACCCGCTCGATGACATCAACCTCCGCATTGGCCGGACAACCCGTGCATCCAGCAGCCATGCCATCCAGCATACTGATGTCATTATGGCCATTGCCGATCGCCAAGATCTCGCTTGACCTAATATCCAGCCGGGAAGCCAGTTCAGCAAGTGCCATGCCTTTCGTGAACGGCACGGTGCGAACATCCACTTCGCGCAAGAAATGAAAGACGCGCAACTGCTTGAACGGGTTCGCCTTCTCGCGCAGCATGGTGGCGACTCTGGCGGCCTCTTCATCGGTACGGAACCGCATGCAAAGCCGGTTGCGACGATGATAAAGGGTCACCACACCGGGAATCATTCGCTGCACCTGCCGCTTCCATGCGTTCAACGTCCCTCGCAAGTGCAGGGATATCGACCACAGATGAAACCGGATGCCTGCATTCCAGAGCAGGAGGGGCGAATACCGGCGACGTCCCAGTCGATAGATATACGCATGGTGAATGATAACATACCGAGGGGCGATACCAATCGCCATCAACGGTTCGATCACCGACTTGAAGCTCCGCAGCGATCGACCGGTACAGACCGCCCACTCGGCATCATAATGCTGAAAGAAAAAATCCAGCCGCTCGCTAAACACGGGGTAGAGACTAAACGGATCATCCTTTCCGGTCAGGGTCCCGTCGAGGTCCGTCGCTATTAACCTGATCACCGGCGGCGTCATTTAGTTCAGTAACCCTTCTTCGCAATCTCTTGCTGTAATGCCCGCTGGAACGATTCGATATCCTCCGGTGAAGGACGGTACCCCGGCGTTTCAGGATTCAGCGACAGACGGCCCATTTGATCGACCATCCAACCGGCCTTGACACCGTCGCTAAAGCGGACGGTGCCACTGATCAGCGCACCGGGCTTGACGAGGCGATCCACCTCGACGGTTAGTCCAGCATCCTCACCGAGGTCATCGTCCAGATCCGCCTGACCGGCATCGGACAGGGCAGCGTCGGCCTTGGCCTTCTCCGCGTTGACTTTCTCCTGTTCGGCTTTAGCATCCTTGATGTCCAGTCCAAGGTCAAGAATCAGCAAGCGCACATCCATAAACGTCGGACGCATATCGAATTCACGAGTCAAACGGCGTTGAATCTCCGACAGCCCGCATCCCTCCCGCACCCATGTGGTGACCGTTGCTTTCTGTTGATCGTTTAGTTCACTCATTGGCTTACTCCTTTTCGTTGTTCCCTTCAAAAACCATGGCTCCGTAGCCGACCACCCATTGACCTCGCCACGCAGGATCAATATCTCCGCTGTTGCAATAAGCAAGACGTTTGCCTCGTCGGCATCCTCCCCGGCGGGCCACTTCGAGCGCGGCCAGCACCGGGCTGATCCCACAGCAAACCTGCGATGTATATGACCATGCCTTATTCAACCCATCCGAATCAAGATTTTCCATCATCGCCAGTGTGGATTGATCCGAGGCAACCACCCGGTCATAATCCGGATCATGCAGCAGGTCGGTGCTGGCGATCACACATATCCGACGCCCCTGCCCCGCCGCATGGAGCGCCGACGCCAACCTAACCGCAGCATCGTGGTCATGACCACCGATCAGCGCGACCACCAACGGCACCCCGGGCAAGGCAACCTGGATAAACGGCAACTGGTTCTCGGCCGAATGCTCTTGCGCATGATACGACTGATCAAGAAACATGTCTGCACCCCCCGCCTGCAGCATCCGACGCATACCCTCACGATCCACCCGCATATCGCCCATCGGCGTACGGATGACATCCGCATCCAACCAGGCTACCCCTCGAAACGAGACACGATGCGGAAAGCCCAGCACCACGACCAGATCCGGACCACAGCCGCCCTGCGAGGCGGCCTGCAAAAACCGGTAGGTGTGCCCCGCCACGGCACCGGAATAAATGTAGCCGGCATGCGGAGCCACCGCCGCACACATCGAGCGCCCCACCGCAGGCACACCGTCCGCTTGTCCCGCCTGATCAATATACCCCGAGACCATGGCACGCAATGCAGCCCCACGGGCCGGGAACCAGCGTCCATCGCCCTGTGTTCGGTAGACTTTATGTGAAATTGACATAACGGGAATAAACCAGAAACGGCCATCCACGTCAAACCAGCAATCAGGACAACCGCCCACGAACGCACCTAAATGCGCAAGTAAAACCGAAAAACATTGACGTTCATGACGATATCCTTATGATTCTGCTCGTTTTGCTTAGGAATATCAACACGAATACAGGAGGAACCCGATGGCAGTTATCAATTTTGGCGGTGTCGAGGAAACCGTCGTGATGCGTAAAGAGTTTTCGATGGCAAAGGCTCGCAAGGTGCTCAAGAAGGAAGTCATCGCCGTGATCGGCTATGGCGTCCAGGGTCCCGCGCAGGCACTGAACCTCAAGGATAATGGCTTCAATGTCATCATCGGCCAGTCCAAGGATTATGAGAAGGATTGGAACCGCGCAGTCAAGGACGGCTGGGTTCCAGGGGAAACGCTCTTCGACATCGAAGAAGCGGCCATGCGCGGAACCGTGATCCAGATACTGGTCACTGACGCCGCGCAGCGGGTGATCTGGCCCACCATTAAGAAATGCCTCAACCCTGGCGATGCACTCTACTTCTCGCACGGCTTCTCGATTGTGTACAAAGATCAGACCGGTGTGATTCCGCCTGAGAATGTTGACGTGATCATGGTTGCGCCCAAGGGATCGGGCACCTCGGTACGCCGCAACTTCCTGAGTGGCGCTGGCATCAATTCCAGCTATGCGGTGTTCCAGGATGCGACCGGTCGCGCCGAAGAGCGTTGCATCGCCCTCGGCATCGGCGTGGGCTCGGGCTATCTGTTCCCAACTACGTTCGAAAGCGAAGTCCATAGCGACTTGACCGGCGAACGTGGAATCCTGATGGGCGCCTTGGCTGGGGTCATGGAAGCCCAGTACGACGTTCTGCGCAAGAACGGTCACAGCCCGAGCGAAGCCTTCAACGAGACCGTCGAGGAGCTAACACAGAGTCTGATCCGTCTGGTTGACGAGAACGGCATGGACTGGATGTTCGCGAACTGTTCGGCCACGGCACAGCGCGGTGCGCTTGACTGGCGGCCGAAGTTCAAGGAGGCGACACTGCCTGTGTTCAAGGAACTCTATGCTCGCGTCAAGGATGGCAGCGAAACCAAGCGCGTCATCAGCATGTGCGGTCGCAAGGATTACAAGGAACGTCTGGATAAGGAACTCTCTGTTCTCGGTAACTCCGAGATGTGGCAGGCGGGCAAGGCATGCCGCAGCCTGCGTCCCAAGGAAAAGGCCAAGGATATCACCAAGGCAACCAAGGGCATCAGCGGACGTGGCAATAACTAACACGACCTGCAGGTAAACATGCAAGGGGGCAGCATCCGTAAGGAGTTGCCCCCTTTGTCTTGTTTGACATCCATCTCGAAATCGGTCAGTATCGAACCATGAAATACACCATACTTGCAATCATGTCGGCAACATTGTTGATTCTGAACACGTTTGTTTACGGCCAGACAAATGTATCAACGCTGGAAAAGTCTACCCCCGTCCCGTCGAACAGCCTTGTCATCGTGATCCCGATTGAAGGCATGATTGAACGTGGCCTGCTTTACGTCATCCGCCGCAGTCTGGAACAGGCGGTAAATGAAAAGGCCACGGCCGTCATCCTCGACATGAACACCCCGGGTGGGCGTGTTGATGTGACCGAGGACATCATGCGGTTGCTGATCGATCTCCCCGACACCATCACCACCTATACCTATGTCAACAAGGACGCCCTCTCGGCGGGGGCACTGATCACCATCTCCACCGACCGAATCTACATGGCACCGGGCAGCCGCATCGGTGCCAGCGCGATCGTTGGCGCAACCGGTGATATCGAGGACGGCGACCTGAAGGAGAAGCATGTGTCCGCCCTCGTCGCCCTCGCCCGCTCGGCCGCCGAGACCAAATTGCATGATCCTGACCTGATCGAGGCCATGATCCGCAAGGATATGACATACAGCATCGGCGAGGAGGTCATCTGTAAGGAAGGTCAACTGCTCACACTGACCGAACGTGATGCATCCCGAATCATCGCCGATACCGATGGGCACGAGCGAACGCTGCTAGCGGTTGGCACCGTGGACACGCTGGACGCCCTGCTGGAGGCCGAGAACCTGCACAAGAGCACGGTACGAACGATTCGCCTGACCCACGCCGAACGGATCGCCCGCTACATTGAACTCTTCTCCTTCATTTTCCTGGCCGCCGGGCTACTGGGCATCTATATCGAATTCAAAACCCCGGGCTTCGGACTGCCGGGCATCCTTGGCGGCGTGATGCTGGCGATCTTCTTCTGGGGACACCGGATCGTGGGACTATCTGGCGACATCGAACTCGTCCTCTTCGCTCTGGGATTGATCTTGCTGCTGGTGGAGTTACTGGTCATTCCCGGATTCGGCGTCACCGGAATTGCCGGCATCGGACTGATCCTGCTCTCGGTATTCTTCTCCATGATACGCCCAACCCCAGGGGCGCCTTGGTTCCAGCTTCCTCCGATCCAGCTTGAGCATGCACTCCAGAATCTCGGAGCAAGCCTCGCGCTGGCGTTTGCATTCGGGATGCTGGCGACACGGTTCCTGCCAAAAACAAAGACGTTCCAGCATCTAATGTTAAATACAGACCTGGCCAATGTACATGATGCCCCGATAACGACAGCGGACGAGATGCCGGTCATTGGCATGACGGGAACGGCCATCACCGCCCTACGCCCCGCAGGTTATGCATCGGTCAATGAACGTCGGGTAGGCGTCGTGGCGAGTGGCGAGTTTATTGAACAAGGCGATAAACTCGTTATTTCCGACGTCCGGGGAAACCGTATCATCGTTGAAAAAACAAGCCAAGGATAACGTGCAAGCGCTAGGTCAGGTACGATGGCGATAAGAGATGCGACCCTTAGTCAGGTCGTAAGGCGAAATCTCAAGCGTCACTCGGTCGCCTGCAGTGATGCGAATGAAATGCTTGCGCATTTTGCCAGAAATATGCGCAAGCACTTCATGGCCGTTTTCCAGCTTCACCCGGTACATGGTTGCAGGTAACACCTTAACCACAACGCCTTCAATCTCTATATGATCATCTTTTGCCATAACGCTCCAAAGTTAACGAGCGACGAATCTACAACGAACACGGGCCCGTTGCAAGCATTCTTTACAGAATGATATTGATGCCGGGATTGAGGGCACGCGTAAGCCCCTTGCCGTTGACGTTGACGACCACCTCCGAACGCAGGCAGGACTCCAGGGCGAGGTGGATGATCCTGCCGCCACGCCATTCGAAGCAGGCGACGATGCCGCCTCGGGCGCGCAGTCCCTTTACCTCGCCATCGGGCCATGCATCCGGCAAGGCGGGTAATAGGTCGATGACATAGCCACCGCCCATACCATCGGTGCGCCGGTGACTTTGCAACAGCATCTCGGCGATGCCCGCGGTAACGCCGAAATTGCCGTCGATCTGGAAGGGCGGATGGGCATCGAACAAGTTGGAATAAAGGCCGCCCCCGTTTGTGTAATTCATCTTGGCGTCGGAATGCCTGTAGCAAAGCAGATTACCAATAACCTTGAGCGCATGGTTCCCGTCCCGGAAACGCGCCCACATGGCCACGCGCCACCCCATCGCCCAACCGGTGCTCTGGTCGCCCCGCACGTCAAGGGATTGGCGGCAGGCCTCGTACCATGTCGGCAGCCGGTCCGGAGTGAACATCCATCCCGGATAGACGCCGTACAAATGGGAAATGTGGCGGTGCTGCGGCTGCGGTTCCGCCGCCTCGATGCCGAATTCCAGCAGTCGACCGTCCTTGCCGATCGCAGGCAACGGAATCCGTGGATACGCCACTTCGACCTCATCGAGAAGGGCATCCCGCTGCCCCAGAATCCTGCTGCCTTCGATGATGTTTTCAAAAAGCTCACGGATCAGAGTCAGATCCATGGCACTGCCAATGCAAACACTGGCATTCTGACCGGTAGACGGATCCACAAACTGGTTCTCAGGAGATGTCGAGGGGGATGTCACCAGATGGCCCTCCGCATCCTCGATCATGAAGTCCAGGAAAAAGGCGGCGGCATCTTTCATGATCGGCAGCGCTTCAGCCAGGAACGTCGCGTCGCCACTGAAGGCGTAATGCTCCCACAGGTGCTGGCACAACCAGGCCCCGCAAACCGGCCAGAACGCATGCTGGGCGCTGGCACCGCCCGTATGGACATAGCGCCAGAGGTCACTGTTATGATGCAGACACCAGCCCCTCGCCCCATACAAATCCCGAGCGGGACGACGCCCAGATACGGAAAGCTCACGTATAAAACGAAACAGCGGCTCGGCGCAGTCCGTCAGATTACAGACTTCCGCCGGCCAATAGTTCATCTCCGTGTTGATATTGGTCGTATAGTTGGATCGCCAGGGCGCAAGCAACAATTCATTCCAGATGCCCTGCAGATTGGCTGGCTGTGTTCCCGGCCGCGAGCCGCTGATCAAGAGATACCGTCCGACATTGAACACCAGGTTCACAAGGGCTGTATTCTGCTCTGGTGGCAAGCCCGCCTTGAGGATCTCATCCGTCGGCCTCAGATCCTGCGCCTTGAGATCCAGTGTCATCCGGTCATATAACGCCTGGTGCGCCTCGACATGCGCCACGCGCATCCCTTCCCACCCCAGCGTTGCGGCAGCCTCGATCTGCCGGTCGCAGGCCGCTTCCATCGCAGCAAGATCATCCGACGGTTCCTGATCCCACGCCACGAACCCGGTATTGATTGCCAGCAGCAGCAAAACCTCATCGGCGGACTTGACGTGCAGCGTATCTCCGACAGCCGCGCAACGGCCACCCCGCTCAATTAACCGCACCTTGACCACATAGCGGACGCCCCCCTGACCCTCGACCTCCCACACCGGATCGATCCCCTGCTTCCTGCCGTGGTTGATGCGGGGACACTGGCCAACAAGCGTGAACGTACCATCCCCGGCAACACAGGTATGGCGCATCTGCGAATCCATCGACAATCCAAATGAGAGCGAGCCCGCCGTGTTTGCCGCCATTCGCAGCGCAAGGACCTGGTGCGGGAAGGAAATGAAACTCTCACGCAAAAAACGGATACCATCGCGTGAATAGGCGACAGCATCCATTGCCGTCCGCAAATCTAGCGTATGCCGGTATCCAGAGATGTCACCCTGCCCCTCGATCGCCAAGAAAAGGTCACCCGCCATCTGGTAACACTCGGAGTCATGCGCACCGGTCATCTGATTCGTAAGCGCCGTCGCTTCCGCATATTTCCCCTCGCGCAACAACTGCCGTACGGCACCGATATCCTCCCGGATTCGGAATCCACGTTCCTCACCGGGACGCCCCGACCATAAGGTATCCTCGTTAAGCTGGATCCGTTCCTTTCCCGTACCACCAAACACCATACCGCCGATACGGCCATTCCCCAAAGGCAACGCTTCCGACCAGAAATCTGCCGGTGTATTATATTGAAGTGTGTGCAACCTGTGTCCTCCTCATTGTCATTTGAACAGCCATCTGGGCATGCGCTATTTATTAACAGGAACGGTACCCTTATAACCGAAGGTGGCGGTCTTGAATCCTGTCCGGCTGTTTATGAAGAACCATGAACCGGCGGGGACAATCCCCGAAATCCCCTGGGCATCGTAGCAGCCGAAATCATCCACCCCATCGCCGTCGAAATCACCGATGACGGGAACGGTACCCTTATAACCGAAGGTAGCCGTCCTGAATTCCGTCTGGCTGTTCATGAAGAACCACGAACCGGCAGGAACGATCCCCGGAATCCCCTTGGCATCGTAACAGCCGAAATCATCGATACCATCGCCGTCAAAATCGCCAATGACGGGAACCGTGCCAGCATAACCAAATATGGCGGTCTTGAACCCCGTCTGACTGTTGATGAAGAACCATGAACCGGCGGAGACAATCCCCGGAATCCCCTGGGCATCGTAGCAGCCGATATCATCGATGCCATCGCCGTCGAAATCACCAACAACAGGGACGGTGCCTTTATAACCGAAGGTGGCGGTCTTGAATCCCGACTGACTATTCATGAAGAACCATGATCCGGACGACACCATCCCCGGAATTCCCTTGGCATCGTAGCAGCCGATATCATCGATGCCATCGCCATCGAAGTCACCCGTGACGGGGACGGTGCCAGCATAGCCGAAAATCAGGGTTTTCATGCCTGCAGTGCTCTGTTTAAGCCGCCAGGTTCCGGGGGAATAGATCACGCCAGCCGGATCGTATATGCCGGTATCAGCGCGTGCGTCGCCATCAAAATCGCCGGATACAGGAATGCATCCCGTGCCACCTAGGGAGAATGAAGAAAAACGGCGTTGACTGGTCATGATGTACCATTCACCCGGCGTGGTGCCCGATGCGTCAACACAGATCATGTCACTGATACCATCGCCATCGACGTCGACCCGTGTCCGCCTGGCAACGACAACAGGAATGGATACAGTCACGGTCGCTCCATGCGCCGAATTTGGTGGAATGCTTGTATTTTGCTGCTGACCTTGATGTTCGACACGTCCACGGAAGACGGATACACCGACAATCGTTCCAATCCCCCCATTCGCCATATCCGCGACCCGCACTTGCACTCGCTGCTCGCTGTCGGCGATCCAATTCCCATGCGAGAGATCCAGCGCGATCTGAAGATGATTACGGGAATCAGAAGAGACGGAGCCGGTATTGAACGGCAAATCGGTTATCGCGGGAGAATTGCTCCAGATGATCGATCCATCCAGTGAGAGCGTTATACTCCGGATATCGCTGCGATAAGTGTGCGCCACATCAATCGTGGCATACGCGGTCGACGGGGAATAGTCGCCCTCAATCGGATACATCACATCGCCCACATGATGCTCGAAATAGTCGGCGTCCACATAGATGAACCCGTTGCTGCCCCATTCCTCACCCCATGAGTTGACTACGAGATAGGAATCCGCATTATAGCCACAGACCGTTACCATATGATTGAGGGTGTCGTAACCATCGGTCGGTCCGATCCATGGCGCATCCCCAGCGCTCCAGCGTTCAAACGAACCGTCAGCATTAATCCCGCAGATGGCCACACCGCCCGCCTCAAGCTGCATCTTCAATTCATTGATCTCGCTGGCGTCCGGCTCCCACTGCCAAACCCACACATAGCTGGCGGTTCGCCGGTGAAGCCCCTCGACAAAGGCATTGATCGGGGGAAGTTCGCTATACTCCCCCGCCGCGTAGGGAAGCGAAGCAAGCGATGGTACACCATATCGCACAAACAGCTCGAACGGTTCATGGCCGAACCCGCCATTATCGCGCCCACCGTTGCTCAGATTGTAGGTAAAGCGCGGTGAGCATTGATTCACCGCACGGGAAACATCCAGTCCGGGCGAACGTCGCTTCATCGACGCGGTCTTCACGTAGTAAGTCCCGGCCCAATGCACGCAGGAGCCTTCATTTCCCTGATCGCCGATCGGGGGAAGAAAGCCCCTATTGTCGGCATGACCAGAGGGAAATGCCATTGCCTGCCGCATCGGGTCGGGTGCCTTGGCCAGCACCCGCCCCGCACGGATCCATGCCTCTCGAGTCCCCTCGGGATAAGGCTTCTTACCCGTGGGACGCAGAGGCGTGGATGCTGCCTGAAGACCGTTCACAAACAGCACGCAAAGCGAAGCCATAAGCACGCAGCACGTACGCATCACCGGTCTCCTTTGTCACTATTTTTTGCGGGCATCCAGATTGAAATCGAAGCCATCATTGTAAACCTTCATGGACAGCATGCCCCATCGCCAGTTGTGGCGCGTGCTGATGGCCAATGTGTTCTCGCCGTCCTTGAGATGCTTGAGCGCCGACGCATTGAGTTCGGCCTCGACATCGCCCGTCTTTTCCTCGAGGTTGTTCACCTTCGCGACCAGCTCTCCGTTAAGGTGAATCTCGATGCCCTGCTGGCGGAAAAGCCATGCGAAGAATCGCAGACCGTCATATGACGTCTTGTCCTGCACCGTGAATGTGGTCCTCAGCAGCGCTGTGTGGTACATCCGCCAGGAAACCGGAAGTTCCGTGACCGGCCAAGCAGAATCGTCAAAGCTGGGCGCTGCCCATCCAGCGGGTGCCTGCGCAATGTCTTCAACAATACGTATCTTCCACATACTTGCCTTATCCGGCTTGGCCTTCAGGTCATCCCCCTGCTTGCCCATCCCGGCGGGCAATTCACTGACGAGACGCTCCCAGGTTCTGGCGGCAGCCTTCTTTGCCGCTTCGTCCGCAGCGATTGCAGCCTCTTCAGCCTTCTTGGCCGCATCATCGGCATCAACGACGTCAACATCGGCACGAACTGCTGTACCAGTCGTGTTGGTGGCTCCAGTCGAGACGGATTGTTTTGCCGCCCCTATCTCCGTTTCGATTGCAGCCAAGCGTGCATCGCCATCAGGCAAAATACCGTTGAGCCCCGCCACGAAAGTCTTTGCCTCGGCAGGGTTGCCCTCTTTACAGAGTCTCTGCATGCGTGCGAGGTCTGCATTGATGCTGGCCTGTATCTCGCGGGCCTGCCGGAGCAGGTACTCCGTCGTTGGCATATCATCCTTGCCGACAACGCCACCCGCAATCAAATCAGCGACCAGCTTCTCGCAGCTGGCGTAATCCTTGCCGACATACGCGTCCACAGCCGGTTTGAGCATTGCCGGTGCATTTTTCGCAAACGGCGACACGGGGGCTCCGGTGATCTGGATACGCTGCCGCGGTGCTACCAGCGCCACGCCGCATCCGGCACCAACCCCGCCACTCTCATGCTGGATAATGCTGCCGTCGTACATACGGTTCAGTTCCCTGTACCAACTGTAGTTCTTCCAGAAATTGATAAAGGCCTTCTTGCCGTGATCGTGTGCTCCAATCGGCGTCCAGAAGTTATTCCAAAAATTGCCGCCATGCCCCCCGAACGTATTGTTCCACGCATACGCGCTGATCAACGAGCACAAATGCGCCGCACGGTACTCGCCCGAAAAACGCATCAGGATGCCCGCCGCCGACAAACCGCCGTTGTACGAATCCAGACGTCCTGCGGCGAAGCCTTCAGGATCAAAGGGATTCGGCACCGGACGCTCACAACCGCCAAGTCCGTAGATCAGGAATCCGGTTTCCGCCTTCTTCTCCCTGAAGTGCTTGAGTCCAAGCGCGTAGGAATCCATGTCGATCACCAAGCCGGCCTGGGTTGCAAAATACATGCCCATGACGCCGGGGATGCCTGCATTCGGGATCAATCCGTAATGGGCACCGCCAGGGAAGTTATGCCTCCAACCGCCCTCACCCTTGTGCTGCGTGGCAGCCAGCCTGTCGCACGCATGCTTAAGATAGGGAAGCACATGGCGATCGCCCGTGGCCAAGAAGTATTCACCGAGCAGAATGGCCTCTGCAGAATTGCTCCAGCTCTTGCCGGCCTTCGTCGGTTCGATCGGTCCCGTAAACGATCCGGCGGACATACCCCTGCAGCTCAGGATTGCCGGTCGCCAGCATGAAGAGCGCATCGGTGTTCAAATACCCCGCGTCCGCACCCTGATCAAGCACCCACTGCTCGAGATCCTTGATGATCTTCTCTGTCTTGGCACAGTCGTACGGTGCCGTCGAACTGAATTCGCCCATGACCTCCAGCGTAATCACGACATCCATGTTGTTGCCGCCCCGGCGGACCCCCAGCACCAGCTTGCCGTTGCCAGCACGGGTCTCGCTCTGCGTAATGGCATCAGCCATCACTTCCCACGCTTTCTCACCCAGCAGCTTGCCGTTGGCACTGTAAATCACATCGCCTTCAAACAGCTTGCCCACAGCCGGAGAACCGGCCTTGACGGTACGCACCCCCATGTTCGGGCCAAACGGTCCGGTCCTTACGCCAATAGGCCCAAGCCATCCTGTGAAATTCTTATAGCCGTGGGTTTTTAGCTGACCATTGACAAGCGTTACATCATTCTGCTTCCACGTATTCGCAGGAATGAAATACTCCTCCGGAAGATCGCTGTCCTTGTTTGTCACAAACCAGTGGTAGTCCGCCTTCTCCGAGCGGAACGGCATCATCGGCAACCCAGCCGCATTGACAAGCCCTTGGACAGGCTTGCTGTTCCAGTTATAGCGAACACGGAAGATACGGTCGAGCGAGTCGCTCTTGATGCGGATCACGTCACCTTCAATAGCCGCCTTGACCGGTACATAATCTCCCTCAACGCCAGCGGCCTCAAAATTCTCAAGCGCACCACCGGAAGCTTTCAAACCTTCCGCCGTCCCCTTTTTGAAATAGATCGTGGCTTCATTGAAATTGAGATCCAGCCTTTCGAACATCGGCCCTGTTGCCGCGATCCCGGGTTTGCGATAGACAGCACCATTTATCCAACTGGCACACCGGCTGGCAATCAAGGCCTCATCGGCCGGCTGCGCGCTGAAGGCAACATGTGCTGTGCCGGGCAGAATGACGCCAACGCCGGGATTGTCATCGGCCATGCGGCGCTGGAGTTCACGCATTTCACGATTGTGCTGTCCTGACGTATTGAGGTCCGAACCGGGCGGAACGAGGAGCCCCATCGGCATCGTCTCATCGCCAATAACCTTGCGCCACTCCCGCGGAATACGCGGCGTTGTCACCGGCTCCATCCGGAATCCGGTCTTCCGTACATCATACGTCTGGACATAGGCGTCGTTCAGCAGGGCACGGTCAAACTGCTTTCCGGCCTTCTCGAGCGCTGCATAGATCATGTAGGGATAGTCGTTACCCAGTTGGACAAGCGCTGCCTTCAGCGCCACCCCCCTGAGAGGGTTCAGCACGGCATTGTAGCCGCCAGCCGGGAAAAGCGGGTATTCTGTAATGTTCGACGGTAGGTTATCCTTGGTGAGTTTCTCGCCTTTGGCGGCAAGCTCCAAGGCTGCATCAAACCGCTTGATCTGGCCAGGCACATCGCTCTTGCCATAGAATTTCTCGGTCTCCTCCAACGCTTCCCTGCTCATCCAACTGATGGGAAAGGCCGATCCAAGGTTCAAATCCACAATGCCCACAGGAACATCGCTTTTTGCGGCGAGATCACGGCCAAGATAATAGGCGGCGGCCGTCATAGCCAAGGCTGAATCCTTGTTGACCGCAGTCCATCCGCTCGTCGCTTCTGCCGCAAGATCACGCTGTGGGGTAGCTGCAGGAATCGTCTTTATTGAGATAGCGCGAAACAGCGGGTTCTGCTTGTGCGCGGCGGCGGCAGCCTGACCGTCCTTGTCACGGCCAAGGGAAATGTCGATGCTTGTCTGCCTGGAAAAAAGGAACACATCACCAACCAGGATACCTGACACCGATAAGGATAGCGGAGATGTTTTTGTAGCCACCGAAACCGCCATGGATTGCGGATTGCTTGTCGCGGTCACAGGATCGAGCATCAGGCGCCACGCGCCAGACTCGTCAGCAATAGCCGTCTTCGCCTGTCCTGCAAAATTGACAAGCACCGCCGCACCGGGATCCGCAACACCGTACACCACATTCTTCTTGTCGCACTGCAGCACCATGCCGTCACCAAAATACCGCCCTAGACGCAACGTCTCTGCATGCACATAAGCGCACGACAGGGTGAGAGCCGCCAACACAACCGCCATCCACCGTTTCATCATATCCGCTCCTTTATTTTACCGCCCACCCTCTTGAACATCCTTATATCAAAAGCCCTAATCATAACCATCAGGAGCCCGCTACCGCAATCCATTTCTTTATAAATGCCCAGACCAAGCAGATAAACGACAATTTTGAACTTGCGATTATTGGGTTGACGCCGGCCGCAAATTTCACTTAAAGTAACATCAGAAGAAGATTTACTGCTATTTGCGTGAAGTTACGGAGGATACCATGAGACTTTTCTTTCCTCGCGATCTGGACGAAAAAGAACAGCGGGTGTCGATAATCCCAACGTTGATTCCTCGGCTGACAAGGATTGGTGCCGAGGTCGTGGTAGAGTCGGGTGCCGGAACGTCCCTTCACCTCAATAATGCGCTTTATGCCAAGGCCGGTGCATCAATCGCCACCCGTCGTGCCGATGCCTTCGCCACGGCGGACCTGGTTCTGCGTCTTAATCCCCCACCGGACAATGAGATCAATCTGATGAAACGGGGAGCCATCCACATCAGTTACCTGGATCCGTTCGCTCATCCCGAGCGCGTGAAGGCCCTGGCGGATGCACACATCGCCGCCCTTTGCATGGAGATGATCCCACGCACAACGATTGCACAGAAGATGGATGCGTTGAGTTCGCAGGCGAATCTGGCCGGTTATGTGGCGGTTCTCCAGGCCGTCAACCGCCTCGATAAGATCGTCCCGATGATGATGACGCCGGCAGGCACGCTTGCCCCAGCCAAGGTGTTTGTGATCGGGGCGGGGGTGGCGGGATTGCAGGCGATCGCAACAGCCAAGCGACTGGGAGCAAGGGTCGAGGCCTTCGACACACGCCCCGTCGTGGAGGAACAGGTGCAGTCGCTCGGGGCGCGTTTCCTGAAAATCAACCTTGGCGAAACCGGACAGACAGGCGGCGGCTACGCCAAGGAGCTAACCCCCGAACAACTCGAGACACAGCGGCAGGCCATGGCCAGGGCCTGCGCCCAGGCCGATATCGTTATCACGACCGCGCAGCTTTTCGGCCGCAAGGCTCCGCGACTCATCACGGATGCCATGATCGAGGGGATGACGCCCGGCAGCGTGATCGTGGATATGGCTGCCGAAACGGGCGGGAATGTCGAAGGCTCCGTCCCCGGGCGTGACCTCTTGATCCACGGGGTCACGGTGATTGGTGCCTCCAACCTGGCGGGGAAGGTCCCTGCCGCCGCCAGCCAGATGTATGCCAGCAACCTGGTCAACCTAGTCGAACACTTCTGGGATGCCGAGGCGAATAGCTTCACCCTTGATCCCAACGACGAGATTATCAACGGGGCGTTGCTGACCTTCGATGGGCAGATTGTGAACAGCGTTATGAAAGAAAGGATGACATGATATGGAAGATATCGGGCTGCTCTTGTTTGTGTTTGTTCTGGCGATCTTCCTGGGTATCGAACTGATCGCTAAGGTGCCTTCGCAACTGCACACACCGCTAATGTCAGGATCCAATGCCATTTCCGGCATATCCATCGTTGGTGCCATCATCGCGGCAGGCGAAGGCGAAGGGCTGACCATGATCATTCTGAGCACAGCATCCGTGGCGCTGGCAATGATCAATGTGGTTGGGGGCTATCTGGTCACCGATCGGATGCTGGAGATGTTCAAACACAAGAAAACGGAGAAACCGTCATGAACGTCGCATCGTTCACCAACACGCTTTATATTGCCGCCTCAGTATTGTTTATTTTCGGACTGAAAATGCTTGCCAAGGCACCCAGTGCAAGGAAAGGCAACCTAGTCTCCGCCATCGGGATGCTGATCGCGATAGTGGCCACACTGCTCCGGTCCGGCATGGACTACCAGTGGATCATCGTCGGGGGCATCCTGGGGACGATCATTGGTGCCGCCTCGGCACAAATGGTCAAGATGACCGCGATGCCGGAGATGGTGGGCCTCTTCAACGGATTTGGGGGATTGGCAAGCCTGCTGGTAGGCTGGACGGAGTTTCATAAGTTATCATCAAGCCCCATGGATGAAATCCCGCATTTCACGTTGATCGCGATCGCACTGACGGTGATCATCGGCGGTGTGACGTTCACCGGCAGCATGGTCGCCTACGCCAAGCTGGCGGAAAAGATCAGGTCGGCACCGATTCTTTTCCGCAGTCAGCAGTTCATCAATGTCACGACACTGATGCTAGCCCTCGCTGCCTCCGTTGCCTTTACCACAATTTTTGCAGGATCATCCCTCGTCTACGGCATCTTTGGCGTATGCATCGTGGCATCGCTGCTTCTCGGCATCCTGGTGACCATCCCGATCGGAGGGGCCGACATGCCGGTGGTCATTGCATTGCTGAACAGTTACTCCGGGCTGGCCGCCTGTGCGGCGGGGTTTGTGATCATGAACAACGTGCTGATCGTTGCCGGGGCCTTGGTCGGGGCCAGCGGCCTGATACTGACGAACATCATGTGCAAGGCCATGAACCGTTCGCTGGCGAATGTCATGTTTGCAGGCGTGGGGAGTGCGTCCAACACGACGCAGGCGTTTCATGGCGACGCCAGGACCGCATCAATACAGGACGTGTACCTGATGCTGGAGGCGGCATCCTCGGTGGTGTTCGTACCGGGCTACGGCATGGCCGTAGCCCAGGCACAACATGCGGTACGGGAACTTGGCCACCTGCTGGAGCTCAACGGGTGCGAGGTAAAGTACTGCGTTCACCCGGTGGCAGGCCGGATGCCCGGTCACATGAATGTGCTCCTCGCCGAAGCCGATGTGCCCTACGAGCAGTTGACCGAGCCACAGGATATCAACCCCCTGATTAGCAATATTGATGTGGCGGTGGTCATCGGTGCCAACGACGTCGTCAATCCGGCGGCGCGCCAAAAGGGCACGGCACTCTATGGCATGCCGATTATCGATGTCGACAAGGCGCGTGTGTGCATCGTGCTCAAGCGCAGCCTGAAAGCCGGGTTTGCCGGGGTTGACAATCCGCTTTTCTTTTCGCCGAATACGCGTATGCTTCTCGGGGATGCAAAAGCAAGCATCTTCGCCGTTGCGACGGAGTTCAAGGGATGATCAGTGCGGACCATAGAAAGGAAAAGGTGATTTCATGGATGTGCTAAAACTTACGATTCTGGCGTTTATCGCTGGAGGTATTGTTCTTTTTATGGCCGATGTATCGATCATTAATGCCATCTTGATTTCTGCAGCGGTCTGCACCGTGATCACGACAATTGCCGTGATACGATACCAAGTCGACCCGCCGAAGCCCAAGCCGGACGAAAAGGTCAAGGGGCCGACGATCAAGTGACGGCGGGATTGGTATCGCTGGCAAAGTCTTCGGGGCGGGCAATGGCGTTGTGAATCAGCGTGGGAATGAGATCGGCGGGAACGCCCCGCCAATACACCTTCCAGCGCCCCTGGCAGTGATATCCGTCGGCCTGGCGGTCATACCACTGGTTGACGGGATTGCGCAGACTAGACCGCCAGAACAACGACTGATGATCGGCACAGACGGCTCGCCATAATTCCTGGGCTAGGCCTTCACCGCGGGCTTCCGCCTGAACGGCAAATTTAGAGAGGTACATCACCGAGCCGCAGGGCTCTAGAATCGCGGCACCCAGGTACTGTTCCTCCACATAAAAATCGATGGCAGAATCCAGGAACCCGCGTTGTTGCAACCGTTTTCCAAATGCTGCTTCCAGCAAATCCGTCAGCCGCCGGGCATCAAGTTCATCCAGACCGCGAACATGACGGATGGACGCCATCCTTCGGATCAGGCACCCCGCCCCTTTCACGGTAAAAAGCTCCTTGAGCAACTGCAAGGGCGACGCTACCGAAATATGCAATCCGGGAACCGTCTCCAGAAGGGTTCCGGCAAATCCCGCCAGCGCCTGATCCTCGGACGCCAGTGAGGAATCCATGGTTGACTGGATCTGGTAGATGCCCAGCGGTTTCCCATCGGCGTCATGGAGCGGACCGCGCAAACGAATAAAGTGAACGCGCCGGGACAGGGCCGGCAACAGGACTCGTAATGCAGCCTCCAAGTCGCAAGAAGCATCCATCAAAACGAGAGCATGTCCATTGCGCCGCGCGGTTTCAAGTCCGGTAAGCACGGCATCCCATGATTGCAGGGGATCGTTGAATTGCACAGGAAGCCAATCGAACGGATGATCCTCAAGCTCCAGCAGGTCGCGAAGCGCCGTGGCATCCGTCCCGCAGAGCAGGATCACCGGATCGAGCCCCAACTTCAGCAGGAACTGCATATCAAAGACAAATACCCCGGCGGCCTCCTCAAACCCGTCCCGTTCCGGGACCAACAGGGCAAACGCCCGCGACCCGCCGGACGTAAACCGATCCAGATAATATTCATACTCCTCACGCCGCCCGATACTATCGAGGAAAAGCCGTATGGTTTTATTCAGTAACATTGACATGGCCTGATAATGCCGTGACACCCCTCCCCTCGTCAAACGAGATTTTCCCGATTGGACAAATTGGATGCAAATTGACTTGTGGTCGAATTGCAGGTCTCATGCGGATCGTGCTTGCAAAAGGGCCTCGATTCTGGAAGCATATGGCGGTCTGGTATTCAACTGGTTTTTAAGAGGAGAGGTTCCTGATGAAACGTATGACGATGATGGTGCTGGCTATGGTGGCAGTGGTTGGTGCGGGCGGTGCATTTCAGGTTCAGGCGGCCACGGGACAGCCGGGCAAGGCCGAGAACCGTTATTTACGTCACCCTTTTTTCCAGAATCTGCCGCCGATGGAGACCCGTGTGGAAACACAGTTCGGCTATGGGGATTCCGGGGATCTCCCGTTTGGTGTACTCGGGGCCTTTGGTATCGGCCTTAGCGAAGCCGTCACGGTCGGTATTTATGGCCAACTCTTCACGTCAGATCGTGACCTTCCAAACAAGACGTCGGTCATCTACGGGATTGGCGGATTTGGCGAGGTTTATTTCGATCTCGGTATCGCTGCCAGTCCGTACATCGGCTTAAGACTCGGCATGATTGATCCAACCGGACCGTCCACGCCGACCCTGCCCTATGTCGGCGGGTATACCGGGTTGATCTATCCGCTGACGGAAAAAATTTCCATTTCGGTTGCCGTCACACTGCATTGGGCTGGCAAGGATGGCGATTTCGAAGCTTACAATTACGAACATACGTCCAACGGCGGCTACACGGCGGAATCTACCGATATCACCATTGATACCGGCTTGAGATACGCATTTTAATCATCAAAAGGTTCACAAAAGCAAAGAACCGCAGCCGAAGCTGCGGTTCTGTTGGCCAGTAAGGCTGTGGACGCATTATATGCCACTAGGTTTGAGCTTGGGCAAACGTCCTATATTCCAAACCAACCGCAGTACAGAACATCTGTATATAAGCAGTTCATGTGCCAAGCCAGCAACATGCGGCAAACGGGCCGAGGCTTTGCAAATCAAACACAGACCCGGTTCATCCATGACAACCTCTTGACAGTTCACCGGAATCTCAACGCATGGTTTCACGCTTTTGATTTTACAATCTTTCGCATTCTCAAAAATGAGAACGCTGCTTCATTCCGTGACCGGTGGCACAGGACGCGGATTCGCCTTTTCCACGAGTTCAGGCAGCCTGCCGCTTTTGAACATGCGCCAGATGGGAATTCCCTCTTCAAGCTGTTGGGTCCTGAAAATGGCCACATGACGCAATAGCAGCAGCACGGTAACCAGCGTCAGCAGCGCGGTCAACACGGAAAACAGACGGTGATGCCGGTCTATCCAATCCATGACGGGATGCAGCACCGCCCGTAGGATCCGCTTACGACGATCCTCGCTCAGGCAGGGCTCCGTCGAGATGCCAACGTCACCTTCACGCAGCATATCCATGGTATCCTGTATTTCAGCAGCCACACGACGGCACCCATCACAACTACGGAGGTGTTCTCGCACAACCCTGGACTGCACATCACCCAACTCGTACGTCATGTAGGCAAATAACAGCGCCTCGATATCCCCACATTTCAGAAGCCCAACCTCACCGTCAGGGGGCGACAAGGCCCCGGTGTTGCTATGCGTATCCTGCCTCATACATCCCCGCCTGTTTTGATTGCATGCGCCATTTTCCGCATCGCATGATGTAGAATATAACCGACATTCCCGATTGATAACCCGGTAATATCGCTGATTTCCTTATAGGACTTCTCCTCGTACACTTTCAGAACGACCAACTGGCGATCACGCGCCGTGAGCGTGTCCAGGGCGGCAGCGGCCCGCAATGCCGCTTCGGAGCCCCCCGTGGCGATCACTGGATCAATGGATTCAGGCTGTTCCGCCGCATGTTGGGTTTCGATCTCTGCGCGCCGAGCCCGATGACGAACGGCATCCACCGCGCAATTGTGGGTGACGCGGTATAACCAGCTTTGAAGCTCAGTCGATGGTTCGAACACCCCTTCCCATTTCCTGAACATCCGGATGAATGCATCCTGAACCACATCCTGAGCGACATCATTACAGCCGGTAATGCGGACGGCATACCGAATCAGGAGAGTTTGGTAGCAGGACACGATCAAATCGAAGGCGGAGATACACTCTGCTTTACGTTCACGGCTGCTCATAGGTCGTACTAATCGGAATCCAGGGATTCAATGGCACTATCGAATTCATCGGGGAGCCCCATAAAGAAATGACATTTCCGTCCCGTCGCTTTTTCAATATCCGTGCGCAGGGTACGGTCAAAGGCATTCATGACCACCACCATGGCATCATCCTTGATCAAACCGAAAGCCATCGCCCCGCGACGGATCATGAACTCGTTGGAAAGGAGTTTGATGGCGTCTTTCTGAATATCAAAGGAACGGAGTGAGATGATCGGGGTTTTAGATTCCCTAGAAATATATCCCATGACCCGTTCCATACCACTGAACGCCTTCCGTTCAAGCGCGTGCAGGACGGACACCGTGGACAGATGCCCGTCGATCGACAGCTCCGCCAAGTCATGGGCAACGGCGGCATATTCCTCCTGCGTGATTTCGCCTGCTTCATAAAGCCGCCAGGCAAAGCTGAGCTCATCGGCCACACGAAACCGCACGGGCGCATCACGCTCCGGCGGCGGTAGGGGAACGTGTGCTGGAGCGGGTGCCGCCGCACCGCCATCGAGTGACGCCTCCAGCGCGGCGGGTTCTGCGGATTCGCCCAGCACGCGGAGTTTCTCCAGAATCTCCAGGGTCTTTGCATCAGAAAGTTCAAACGACTCCAACTTGGCGATGATATGAGCAGCCGAATCGGCATCCCGCTCACCAAGCACCACATGGGCCAGACGCAAGACGTACGCCAAGGCACGCGCCCGGTCCCCGATATGCTCATAGGCATGCGACAGGGTTTCGAGCGAGGACCGGTCATCGGGCATCACCTCAAGGATCTTCTCGAATGCGGCGATCGCATTCCAGACTTCCGCTTCTGAATCCGCATTAGATCGGCTATGTTTATCCACCATCGGTACATACCCCCCATCAAAACGTTCAGAACAATCTACCCATTAAACAGCCGGATGGCAAGCCCGTGATTACGCATCACAGGCCAGCAGGGTCAGCGTCTCGAAATGGGCAGTACGCGGAAACATGTCCAGCACGCGGCTATGCACCATTCGATAACCGGATGATCCCAGCGCCTTGACATCCCGAGCCAACGTATCCGGGGCACAAGAGATGTACAAAAGGGAGGATGGACGGTGCTCAGCCAATGCATCGCAAAGCGCATCAGACAGCCCATCCCGCGGCGGATCGACAATCACCAGGGTATCCCGCACATCGACCTGACGAATTGCATCAACGAAGACAATCGCGGCATCCCCCTCAATAAATGTTGCCTGGCGGCACCCCATCCGCTGGGCATTCGTCCTGGCCAGGCGAAGCGCCGCCCCGTTAACCTCGACCCCTAGGACATGCGAAACACCGCACTGGGCTGCCGTCAACGCAAAAACACCCACCCCACCATACAGGTCAATCACAAAAACCGGACGTCGACGCTCGATGATGGTTTTCACCTCTTGAACCAACAGGGCAGCCACGGCTGAATTCACCTGAAAAAAGCCGGTTTCGGCCACCGACAACTGGCCACACGGCAAAACCTCCACTAACGGTGCACCCGTCCGATCGCCACGCTTGAAACGCCGTACTCCATCCTGCAAGGTCCACCGGAACGTGACCGCATCCCCCGCTGTCACCCCCTTGATAAACGCCCCATCCGCACGGGTTTCCGCCAGTGCAACATTGATCTCAGGCACCGCCAGCGGACACTGTTCAACATCCAGGATCGTTTGATTGTCATGCCCGAAATATCCGAGCTCGCCCTGCACCCCGGCATGCAGCACGACCTTGTTGCGATATCCCAGGCTGGCCGGCGCGGGTACCACCTCCAGCACGTCCAGGGTTTGCACCCCTGCGATACGCTGCATAAGCGCCTGGAACTGCTTGCCTTTCAGACGCACTTCCTCAATATAGTCGATATGCTGATATACACAGCCAGGACAGCGGTCAGCCAAGGGACAAACGGGAACGATCCGATGTGGCGAAGGGGCACTGACAGACACAAACGCCGCTTCGGCATACCGCTTACGGACAACGGTCACCCGAGCGTGGACATGTTCCCCTTCCAATGTCCCCGGCACGAATACTGCCATTCCATCCACTCGTCCGACGCCCCGTCCGCCATACGCCGTATCCACGATTTCAAGGTCAATTTCCGTCCCCTCCGTGATGGCCATATCATCCCCCCTTTTATGAACCCGTAAAGCCATCAAGGCGCAGGCAGCAGCACGCCCTCGCCAACTAGAATAGAATCTTCCTCTTCCGTCAATGGAATCGGCAATGCCAGCCCCTTCTCCCCCTGTGCGCGAATCAACTCCATATTGTATTTGCGCATGGCCAGCTCCCTGAGGTCAGACGGCAATTCATCCATCGACGGCTGGTTTTGATTCTGCTGCAAGGCCGCCTGCGGTGCGCTGGGCATTCCCCGCACCCCTTCCTCCTGCTCCTTCAGATACTGCTCGCGCGTTATTCGGGGCGCGGCGATAATCCGACGCGGCGGTAGGTCACGACGGTTGCGTCCTGCCATCAGGCTTGGCACCGATGGTTTTGAACCAGAAGCCGCCAATCCACTGGTGCCCGACATCGAGATCGGAATCTCGAATCCGTCCTTCTTTAATACAGCACGCTCGGCCTCGTAATCTGCACTGACCAGCATGAATCCATTATCCACATCCCCAACAAACAGGAAATAGGTACGCGGCGGCGTGGTACTGTTATCCATGAATCCCACCCGAACACGTCCGCCACGCTCCGTGATGGCGCACATCTTGAGATTCAAGGCAACGCCAGGTGGGGGTGGCGAGGGTGGCTGATTATCCCGATCATCCTCGACCACTTCCGGCGCGGCACCAAAGGGCCGTCGATCAAGAATGATTGTGTAACGCTGGAAATCCGGACTGGCGATGGATGCCGATACAGCCACGTTCCCGGAACAAAGCACAACGGCAGCCCAACACGCCAATCGACGCCCCTGTTGCCTATGACGGATCATGTCGAGTCCATAGCTCACGGTAAATCCCTACGCAGTTCCTTCTGCCATGCCCGATCCACAGCGGCGGCAGCGGCAACACGCTCGGGACGCCCCTGCAAAAGAGGCAGCAGGACCGTCGCCTCCTCGATACTCCCGGCATCGGCCAGGAGTATAATCAAACCAGCAATATTCCAAGCATCCCAGAACGCACGATCCACATGGTCCCGCCAAATCTCAAGCCCCTTTTGCGGCGACTCCAGCGCCGCCAGATTCGCCTCGATCCAGCGCAGCTCCCGCCGGTAAGGATTCTGCGCAACCCCACGCTGGCACCAGTGCGCAGCGGCCTGCAGGCGACCTGCGATCACACCTCCGCGATCATCAAACCGGCCGCTCCAGAAGGCCTCGGCCAGCAGCATGCACAAGTAATAGTTGTGCGAATAGGTGGCATGCGCAGCCTCGGCAGACAGCACCTTATCCTCTGGTGGTAACGTCGCCGATGCACCGAATTTCAATTGGTGATAGGCTATTTGCGCGGTGCCCGTACACCACGCATAAAAGCACCCCAGTCCCCCTGCCGCCAGCAGGACAACGCCACAGGCCACACGCAAAAGGGGAACTCTAGATAATACTTTTCTGTACCACGATGATATCATCAGGCATTACCCCAGGATCTGCTATCTTTCCGTTCTCAACTTCACGAGCATCGAAAAACAGCACGTCAGGCCCTCGGATCACCTTGACATTCCGGCGATTGGCCCAGGGGGTATACCCACCAGCTTCGGTAATCGCCTGCAGCAACGTTACATCGCCAGACATGGTGAACTTCCCCTGACGACTCACCTCGCCCTGCACGAAATACACCTTGTCCTCGGCCACCACAATGGCATTCACACTGATATAGATACCGCCATCGATATAGGCCGATTCAATCACCCGCTCCGCCTCGGACGGGATCAGGTCAGCCACCCGCACCTGACCAATGTAAGGCAACGTAACATTCCCCTCGCCATCAATGACATTCTTCATTTCCTCGGGACGCGGGATACCCCGCAAGGAGATCATGACCCGGTCCCCGCGGCTGAGCACTCGCTGCCCCGCCCCCGACCCTGTCCGCACGGCAGCATCACCCACCGCTGGCGCAATCTCAGGTAAGCCTGACGCCCCCGCCGCCGGCGTAACGGTGGAAACCGAGCCACCCGCCGCATTTGTCTGGCTACCATCTTGCGCGACAATAACCGTTGGACGCACAACCGACCCGTCAAGCACCACGTCGCCAAGCTCCGGGCGGTAGCTTGGCATCCGGTGCCCGATATCCGGTCCGCCGTCCGTTGATAAACAACCGGAAGCCGCCAGCAAGATGGCCAGGGAAAGCATGCCGAAAATCAACCTCATGCCTCTCCCTTTCGCGATTTTGTCGTGTAGTTTGACTGGTAGTAATACTGGTGATAATAATAGTAGCCTTGGTCACGGGACACGTTGATATTGTTAAGCACGACGCCCAACAGGTTGACACCCATATTATCGAGCATGCCCTTGGCACGCTCAGACACCGCCTTGGGATACTTACGATGCTGGATCAGCAGCATCACGCCATCCACTTCGCGGGAAATCACCGAGGCATCGCTCACGCCAATCACGGGCGGCGCATCAAAGAAGATACGGTCATACCGCTCACTCAAAGTCGCAATCAAGCTTCGCATCCGCTGTGTATCCAGCAGCCCATGAACGCCGCCATCAAGCTTGCCGCTGGGGAGGAAGTCCAGATTGGTAAAAACGCGCTTGTGAATCACGTCGTCCAGTTCAGCCTCCCCGATCAATACATTCGCCAAGCCGACCTTGTTCGACACGCCGAACATGCGATGCTGGCGGGGACGGTGCAGGTCTGTGTCGATGATAATCGTCCGATCGCCAAGCTGACCACAGATATACCCCAGGTTGAAAAGGGTAAGCGACTTGCCCTCGCCCATGCTGCCGCTCGTGAAGCAAAGCGTCTTGCCAGCCTTGAATTTCTGGGAGAATTGGATATTTGTCCGCAACACTCGATACGCTTCGGCATGTGCAGGATTCGCCCTCGCCTCATTGAGCGGCACGACCTTCTGCGGGATCACGCCGAGCACCGGAATCTTCATCGACTGTTCGATATCGTCAATCGTCTTCACCGAGGTGTCGAGATATTCAACAAAGTAGGCCAACCCGATCCCCGCCCCCAGGCCGGCAATGATGCTAAGGATAATGTTCATCGCGACATTCGGGCTGACATAGTCATTCTCACTCGGGGCTTTGGCCTCGGTGATCAGCTCAACCATCGTCTTGGGAATGCGTAACTCGATCTGCTCCTGGAAATAGCGCATCTCCAGCGCATCACGGATCTTCTTGACGTGATTCCGGGCATCCATCGCCTCGGTAAACATCCGATAACTTCCGGATTCCATTTCACGTTCACGCTCGCGCAAGGCTAATAGCTCGGTATTGATGATCGCGTGCTTTGCCTGGGCCGCCCGGTATTCCGCCAGAACACCGGTTTTCAAGCCGCTGAGCGCATCACGGATCTTCTGTTCCAGCGATTCGATCACGCGATTGATCCGCAGGACATCGGGATGCCGCGGACCATACGCCTCCTGCAACTGGCTAAGTTCAACCTCAGCCTTGCGTTTCTCCGCCACCAAGAGTGGAATACTCTGGTCATTCACAAGGTACTGGGCCGCCTCGATCAGCTTGTCATCGGCCAGCGACTGGACCAGCGTATAGCGGGCCTCCTGCTCGGCCACCGTCTGGCTGGCCCGGATCCTGAGTTCCTCCAGCATCGTCAGGGTCATCTTATCAAGCGATGCACGACTGCCCGCCATAGGATCCACAACATCGATCTTCTCCTCGCGACGGATCCGCTCAACCTCCTGTTCGGCAAGCTGCAAGCGTCGCTCCTGCTCCTGAAACGCATCATAAAGGGCGTCCAGGGCATTCTCGGTCGATTTCTGGCTGCGGCTCTGAACCTGTTCTCGAAAAACTTCCGCAACCATGGTTGCCGCGAGCGCCGCCTCATGCCCGGCCTCTCCCTTCGGCTCGGCAAGCAGGACCTGGATCTCAATCAGATTGGTATCCCGGTACTGCTGCACCCGCATCCATTTTGACATCATCTTGACGGTCTGATCCATGCGCATCGCTGGCGGCAACTGGTCATACCCGTACGCCACGGAAAGCTTCCGATCCAGCTCCCGCCGCCGAATGACCTCCTCGATGACAGGGCGGGACTGGATGATCTCGAACTGCGTCCGCAGGAAGAGAGGATCAAACCGCATCATGTCTGAACCAAAGACCGACACATCCGAGCGGCTTTCCTGCACCCGGATCACGGATGAGGCCATGTAGACCTTCGGCAATGAGTAGGTAACGATAATCCCCGTCAAGACGACCAGCAGAGAGACCGCAATGACAATTTCCTTGCGCGAACTAATGACCCTCCAATAGTCAAGGAAATGTAGATTCTGATCCGATTCTGCCATCGTACCACCCTATCAGAACTGGACCGAGGCACCCACGCGAGCCGTGTTCTTCACATACGAAGATCCAACCCCCGTGTCGGCATCGATATCCTCGATCCGATAGCCCACCAGCACGGTAAATGCGTCCGCCAGGCGGAACGCGAGTTCGGCATCACCAACCATCACGGTCTCATCGCCACCGGCAAGCAGGCCACTGACCTCGTCATACGTCGAGATCCGGTAGGTGGCCGCCAAACGGAGCAGCAACTGCTGGGTCAGCTTGGCATCGGCATATCCACGCGCTTCCGTGTATTCCTGCGACGCATAGGGATAGGCATCCGCATCCCGCAGCCCGTACCCGGCCACCATGCCAATACGCAAATCCGCATTCAACCGACCGCCAAGCTCGGCCTGCACATACGGCTTGCCTTCCCCATCCAGCAATTCGTTATCATACTCGCGGGTCTGCCAACCGACCGATACCGACCCGACCGTCGTCGGCGAAAACACATTTTCAAGACCGATTGCCGTCACCACGGAATCAAAGTCACGAATATCCTCGACATAACTATACATGCGATACTCGCCCGTCAACAGGGTTCTCAGCGTGGCCGTCAAGCTATAGCGATGCTGGAGCCGAATCGAGGTTTCATCCTCATCGGAACGGTTAGCCACGACCTCGTCGTCAAAACGGCGGATCTGGTTGCGCAGCAGCAGGTCGATATTCGAATACTTGAGAACGTCATAGTTCATGCCGCCATGCACCGTATTATCGGTGTATGTATGATCCTCACGCATGATGCGACCGGACTCCTCGATCTGTGGATCATCGGCGATCGACAGGACATCGCCAGCACGTACACGCATACGTTCCGACAACGAATACTTACCATTCAAACCCGCGCTGTGCAGCAGGCCGGTTTCATCCTGATCATCGCCCGGCTCTGAACGATAGCGGAGGGATGGCGCATAATACAGTTCAAGAAACGAACTGTCACTCCCCAGGAAAAGCTCGGCACGGGGGCGCAAGAACACATCGATGTTGTCCTGCTCGTTAGCTGGACTGGCATCACGATTATCGGTACTCTCGACGACCACGCCGACAGACCCCCGCAACGCCTGCCCTTCCTGGCCGTCCTGCCCCTGTGCGACGGCACCCTCCATCGCCAACGAAACACAGACCAGACCGGCGACAACCCCGACGCTGTTGATTCTAATCATGCTGATTCCACCCTTTCTAAATGTAATATCCAAACCCCTACGCACACCACGATACAAGAAATACGATCCCTAGCGTGTCATTAAACTGTTTCATAATGCCGCTCTGCTTGTTTTGCGTCAACAAAAAAGCAAAGCGCCCATGCGAATCATCCTGCGAAGCGCTCTTGCGTCAAGGGGGTGGGTACGTTATACATAATCAAACGATAAAGCGGCGACCGACTAAATGGGATAATTGTGTCCGCCCCTACCCGTTATGGTCAATCAGCCTGAAATGTTTACCGAAAGCCCGATAAAATGAATTTTGCACTGGTGGTGGCGAATGTAAAGCGGATGATGGAAAAGCCTCCGCTGAAGCTATCGGATAAGTTCATTTCAGCAGCGCCAACTTTTGCATCACACCTTACGCATTCGCGGACGATTCTTCGGGTACAGCGAAATCAGCCCCTTGCCATCCTGCTGGTAAAGCTTCTGTTTCGTGAGCATCCCGATCTTGTAGTCGGTTGTGTCCATCCCCCAGTATTCGATATAGACATCAAGTTCAGCAGTCCCTGCGCCAGTCGATCCAGATCGTCCCGTCCGCTAAGCCGAGGAACGCCAAATTGCCACAGAAGCAACGGCACGAGCGGCCCCAGCGAGCGCTTCAGACTGCGGATTTCCAACTTGGCCGTGTCGCAGACCTCCGGTTTGCCATGAATTAGCGCAGCCTCGCCCATGGCTCGTACCAGCGACTCGACATACCCAATGATCCGCCCCATCTTGTTGTAAGTCCATGACATATCTACGAATCCAAGGTAAGTTTGGGTGGTCTCGATGGCTCGAGAATTAGCGTAGCCAAAGAGCAATTCATTGCTATCCAACCGGATTTTACCCATTGCCTGGACGATGCGGACTGGGATTTCGCGCAATTCCTGGGCAGCGGCAAGGTGAGGCTGCGAAGCGAATCAGATCAACTGACTCGCAGTACCACATAACTGAGGACTAAATACCGCAGCAATTTTCCCGCAGTAACCAATATAAGAAACCACGCTACGCGAACCCGCAATACACCAGCCATAACAGTCAGTGGATCACCAATTACAGGAACCCATGCAAAGCATAATGCAAACATTCCGTATTTCATAAAGCGCTGCTCTGCGCGCACGAAATCATCTTCCGACATCCTAAGCAACGATCGTACCAATACCGAGCTAGACCAGTACCCTAGTGCATAGTTCGTTAGCGAACCCAATACATTTCCTGATGTTGCGCTGATCACCAGCGTGGTGGGTGATAAACCACTCAGCAATAAAGCACTCAAAACAATTTCTGAGCTTAAAGGCAGCAGCGTCGCAGCTAAAAATGCCGCAATAAAAAGACCAACATGTCCCAGTTCTGAAAAATATTCCATGATGCGTTCGTCACTCCTCTGGCTCGGCATTAAGAACGGCATAGAAATTTCCTGCGATCAGAGCCTGTTGCGCTGGTTACCCCAGCTTCGCCAATCGTTTCACCTTGTTGCCGGTTGCTTCCATTACCGCCATATAAGATCTCAGCCGACCGGCTCTGGCCTACTCCAAATGCCCGAACCGGCCGCCTTGATAATCGTCGTACGCCTGCTGGATCTCCTCCTTGGTATTCATCACGACAGGACCGAAAGGGACAATGGTTTCGTTGATGAGCTCGCCACTTAGAATCAGCACATCGAGCTTGCTGGCATAATCCATCAAAAACCGTGGACTCATCCGATATATGCCAATGTCGGCATTGGCTGGGAAGAAATTATGTACCCGGAACCCATTGCCAACCCAGTGATAGTCGGGCGGAGGATAAATCGACTGAACGCTCCTGATCATACTTTTCCTACCTTTTTAAAATAAGACTACCAGCAGCTTGCATCCTGCGCCCGACAAACTGCACCACGCAGGCGGCGCCCGTGTGACCATGCCCCTCACAGACATCACGCTCGATCTCCCGTAGGATAAGAGGCTCGAAATCCGGAAACTCCTCCCGGACCTTGCCGACGCTCATCAGCATATCCAGGCTTTTCGGCCCGCCTGTGTCCCGGTGTATCTGCGCCTCGGCGTACGCCTCCATGAGCAGGATGCCGCCGGGCTTGAGACAACGCGCAATACGAGGGTAAAGCTGCTGGCGCACCGGGCTTGGCAGATGGGCAAAGATCGAAATCACTGCTTCGTAGTGACTATCCGGCGGCACATGGTCCGCAA
>JFJP01001172.1_pt1 | contig 33545 bp, 26 predicted proteins | sample 431651 | NCBI WGS metagenome assembly JFJP01 (sample SAMN02602958, study PRJNA72255) | Microbial mat metagenome, whole genome shotgun sequencing project. | biome: fresh water; feature: sink hole; material: water; isolation source: purple microbial (photo- and chemosynthetic) mats found in... | reverse complement strand
TGCCGGGGCCGGGCGTTACTCCGCCCCACGAGCTGCCGTCCCAGGCGGCAGGCTCGGCGTTGCGGAAGAAGAAGATGTTTCCATCGCTGTTGCCGATGAAGGCGTCGAGGTCGCCGTCGCCGTCGATGTCCGCGAAGCAGGGCGAGGAGCTGTAACCGACATCCAGCAGTCCGAAGGTCTCGGACACCGGGGCCGCGAAGCTCGGGGCGTCGGGAGTGCCGACATTGGCAAAGTAGAAAATGGCGCCATAGCTTTCCCCCACGAACAAGTCCTGGTCCCCGTCGCCGTCGAGGTCCGCCAGGCTCGGCGAGCTGAAGTCGCCCACGTCGGCCAGGCCGAAGGGGTTGGGCAGGGAGGCCGCGAAGCTCGGAAAGCCGACGGTGCCCACGTTCTGGAAGTAGAAGAGGCTGCCGTACTTTTCCCCGGCCAACAAGTCCAGGTCCCCATCGCCATCCAGGTCCGCGAAGTCTGGCGTGTTGAAAATGCCCAAGTCGGCCAATCCGAAGGGGTTGGCCACTGCGGCCGAGAAGTTCGGAGCGTTGCTGCTGCCGGTGTTTTCGTAGAAGAAGAAGTTTCCATCGTTCTGCCCGATGAAGGCGTCGAGGTCGCCGTCGCCGTCCAGGTCGGCGAAGCTCGGGCTGACGTACTCTTCCACGTTGGCCAGCCCGAAGGGACTGGAAACGGCGGCCGCGAAGCTCGGCGCGCTGGGCGAGCCAAGGTTCGCGAAGAAGAAGATCTGGCCCAGGTTGGTCCCGTTGAAGGCGTCGAGGTCGCCGTCCGAGTCGATGTCCGCGAAAGCCACCGAGGCGTTGTAGCCCACCTTGGCCAGGCCGAACGGATTGGGCATAGGCGCCGCGAAGGTCTGGGCCATGACCCGGGCCGGGGCCAGGGCGGCCAGCGCCAGCGAGGCGGCCGCCACCAGCCCGCGGCGGAGGGCCAGGTGCCCGGGCCGGATGGCAAGGCGGGCCGGGCGGCGGACGGCCATCCGCGCCAGCAGTCTCTTGAGCTTGCGCGCCATGCCCATCGGGGCCAAGGGCGCGGGGAAATGGAACCTTCTTTTCATGTGGGGCAAATTTGTGAGTGTTTTTTTTGAGGCTTTGGGTATGCGCCTACTAAATTAAGCAATTATGCGGCTTGCGGAAATATGTCTTTCGGCATGAAGCCTCGCGCCAGCGATTCCTAGCCCTCGCTCACTGCCCCCCGACCCGTATCGTCCCGCCCGTGCCGATCAGCAGCAGGCCCTCCTGGCCCACCCGCAGGTTCGAGCAGTCGAAGCCGCCCTGCTCCTTGCCGGGGCCGGGCGTTACTCCGCCCCACGAGCTGCCGTCCCAGGCGGCAGGCTCGGCGTTGCGGAAGAAGAAGATGTTTCCATCGCTGTTCCCGATGAAGGCGTCGAGGTCGCCGTCTGCAACCAAGTCGCGTTCAAAGCCACCCCTTCGGGATTTCCCGGCATCCCCTGCGCCGCTTGCGTGTAGGCCGTTCCCAAGCCGCGTTCGGGCTTGGATGCAGCTTCCTGCGAAATTCGAATGAAAAGGCAGGCTCATGACACGATGCCGGGCGAATCCCGAAGGGATGGAATTGTTGTAGCCGGCCGGGCGCGGGTTGGAGGGGAACCCCGAAGGGGTGGCATTATCTGGCCCTTCCTCCCGTGAGGATAATTTCACCCCTTCGGGGTTCTCTTCTCTGTCTTGGCTGCGCTTTCTACAATCATTACACCCCTTCGGGGTTGGGCTATCAAAATGCCGCGAAGCCATCGCCCGCAAAAGCCCTGAAAGGGCGCAACAACATAGCCATGGGTGAAGCCCATGGAACCTGAAAGGGCGGGATGGCCCAGCCCTGCGCGAACGGCCATCGAACCTTCACAAACCGTAAGAAAAAGCGCGGCCCCAGCTCCGTGTCGGGGCAGGGGCCGCGCTTCCATGCGGGCTCTGGCTCAGTGGCCGGAGGGCGGAGGGGCGTTGAGGGCCATCTTGGCCTTCATCGCGGCCAGGGCCTCCTCGATGGAGGTGGAATGGCTCTCGAGGGCGGAGTCGATTTCTTCCTCCAGGCTCTTGTTCTCCTCGGCGATGTCGCCGTAGGCGGCGGCCAGGGCCTCCTCGTTCTCGACCTTGTCGCGCATGCGCTCAAGCATGGCGATGGTGCTGGACGAATCGACCATGGCGAGCTGCTTGTTCATGTTGGAAGTGGTCTCGACGACCTTGGCGCGGGCCTGGAGGGTCTTGAGTTCGCTTTCGTGCTTGCCGATGGTGTTTCGGAGCTTCTTGATGCTCTGGTCGAGCAGGGCGACCTGGTTTTCGAGCTTGTGGAGGTTCTGCACTTCCACGGCGGCCACTTCGAGGGCGGCGCGCTTCTGCTCGAGGGCGGCCGAGGCCAGGCGGTCGGCCTCCTCGGGCGCGATCTGCCTGGCCTGGGCCTTCTGGAGCAGGAGCATGGCCTTGCGTTCGAAGTCGGTGGCCTCGGCGCGCTTGTTCTCGACGGTCTTGCGCATCCGTATCTCGATGGCTTTCAATTCGGCCAGGGTCTGGACGCTCTTGTCGAGGTCCGTCCGGAGGTCGCGGAGGCCCTGTTCGGTCATCTTGATCGGGTCCTCGAGCTGGTCGATGGCCGAATGGGCTTCGGCTTGGCTGATTTTGAAGAGTCGGGTGAAGATTCCCATGACTTGTCTTTGGTATGTTTTCGGTGGATGGAAGAGGAGGAAAAAAGCGCAAGTCTGCCCTTTGGGGGCGTCGCTTGCGCCAGCATTTGCTCAGGCCTCGGCCGCCCGGCTGGTCATTTCGAGAATTGGATCATCTGCTCGGAGTACTCGCTCAGCAGCAGCGAGAGGGAGTTGAGCGAGCCTTCCAGCTCGTTCAGGTCGAGGTTCTCCAGGGCCAGGGTGTCGCGGAAGATGACGTGGCTGCCGTCGTCGTCGAGGCAGAAGGCGCCGTGGATGATGTCCCGGTTTTTCTTGAGCAGCTCGCGCAAGGTCTCTTGGCTGGCGTCAACCAGTTTGAAGAGCTGCTGCTCGAGGATCAGGATGGGGAAGGCGCAGGCCACGACCATGTTCTGGATGCCGTCTTCCTCCTTTTCGATGATGAATACCTCATCCGACTGGTCTTCGCTGAGGATGTTGCATTCCAGCTCCAAGAGGTAATCCTTGACGATGGCAAAGTAGTTTTTCATGGTGAATTTCATTTTTGTTGCGTTGGATGTTTGAAGAATATTCCCTTCAAATATAGCCAAAATAGGTTTCCGAAAGCCAAGCGGGGCGCTGTTAATGGGAGTTAATGGCGCCAAGGGGCCAAATTTGTTTTCGCGGCAAGGTTCGGCCAGGGCCTAGAATCGGCTTTTGACGAGCAGGCGGGGCTCCATCATTTCCCGCATGGCGTAGCGCACGCCCTCGCGGCCGAGGCCGGAATCCTTGAGGCCGCCGTAGGGCATGTGGTCCACCCGGAAGATGGGCGAGTCGTTGTGGACCAGCCCCCCCACGCGCAGGCGGCGGAAGGCCAGGTCCAGCTCGCGCTGGCTGTCGGTGAACAGGCCCGCCTGCAGCCCGAAGTCCGAGTCGTTGACCCAGTCGAGGGCCTGCCCGAAGTCGCTGAACCTTTCGAGCACCGCCACCGGGCCGAAGACCTCCATGCAGCAGACCTTCATGCCCCGCAGGGTGTCGGTCAGCACCGTGGGCGGGAAGTAGCTGCCCTGGGCCTTGCCGCCGCAGAGCAGCCGGGCGCCCTGCCCGACGGCCTCGTCCACCCACTCCTGCACCCGCGAGGCGTTCTCGTGGTCGATCATCGCGGCGATCTCGGTCTGCTCGTCGAGCGGGTCGCCCGCCCGCAGGCGCTGGGCCCCTTCCACGAAGCGCCGGGCGAACTCCTCGAACAGCGACTCGTGGACGTAGATGCGCTGGGCGTGGATGCAGACCTGGCCCGAGTAGGCGAAGGCCCCGACCAGGCAGCGGGCCACGGCCCAGTCGAGCTCGGCGCTCTGCGCCACGATCGTGCCGGCGTTTCCGCCCAGCTCCAGGGCCACCTTCTTCTTGCCCGCGCGGGCCTTGAGGTCCCAGCCCACCTGGGGCGAGCCCGTGAAGCTCAGCAGGTGGAAGCGCGGGTCGGTAACCAGTTGGTCGCCCGCCTGGCGGTCCATCGGCAGGATCGAGACCGAGCCCGCGGGCCAGCCCACCGCGTGCAGCACCTGGGCCAGGTTGAGCACCGAGAGCGGCGTCTTGCGGGCGGGCTTGAGCACGATGGGGCATCCGGCGGCCAGGGCCGGGGCGATCTTGTGGACGGCCAGGTTCAGCGGGAAGTTGAACGGGGCTATGCCCGCCACCAGCCCCAGCGGGAAGTGCCGGACGATGCCCTCGCGGCCTTGGCCCGCCGGCGTCCAGTCGAGGCTGAGCAGCTCGTCGGGCAGGCGCCGGCACTCCTCCGAGGCCACGCGGAAGGTCTGGATGGCCCTGTCGAGCTCGCCCAGGGCGTAGCGCAGGGGCTTCGCGGCCTCGCGGGCCAGGTCCAGGGCCAGCTCGCCGCGCCGCGCCTCGAGGCCGTCGGCCACCAGGGCCAGCAGGCGCGAGCGCTCGTAGCCAGGCAGGTCGGCCAGGGGCTCGCGGGCCACCTCGGCCGCGCCGATGGCCTCCTCCAGCTCCGCCGCCCCGGCCAGCCAGGTGCGGGCGAAGACCTGCCCATCGTGCGGGGCGCAAACCTCAAGCGGCTTGTCGGTCCGTCGGAACTGGCCCGCGACATAGATCGGGTATTCCTTCATGCGGTTCTATCGAATTGGAAATCAACGTATCAAGACAATCTTTTGCAAAATGTGGTGCTCGCCCTCGATGAACTTCAACAGGTAAACCCCGGCGGGCATGGGCGCGCCCGAAAGGCTGCTGCCGTCCCATTCGACCCAGTGCTCGCCCGTGGGCAAGACCGTCTCGCGGGGCACCAGCACGTTCACCAGCCGGCCTTGCAGGTCATAGACCTCCAGCGAGACCGCTTCCGCCGAGCGCAGGTTGAAGCTCACCCGGGTGCTGTTCTGGAACGGGTTGGGCACGCTCAGGAAAGCCGCCTGCTCGGCGTCGGTGATGCTTTCGAGCACCACGAAGACCTCCCAGGCCCATTCGCGGACGAACTCGCCGTCGGTGGCCTTGAGGCTGACCACATGGTCGCCCAGCCGGTCGAAGGGCAGGTCGAGCCGAGGCCCGGACTGCTCCAGGGCCAAGCCGTCCAGCCGCCACTCGTAGGCCAGCTCGCTGTCGCGGTCGGTGGCCTCGACCCAGAAGCCGCGGCTGTCGTCGAGCAGCACGTAGTCGAACGCCCATTCGGGGCCGACTTCCAGCACCTCGAAGTCGTCGTTCACGGGCTGCACGTTCACCTGCACCTGGGTCGTCGAGCTCAGGAAGCCGTAGTCCGTCACCGAGATGCTGACCAGGCCCTGGCCGTTCCAGTGCTCGGCCCGGTTGGTGAAGCTCAGCCAGCCGTCGCGGTACTCGAGCAGGATGTCCTCGTTTTCCAGCCAGTTGACGCTGAACTGGCCCAGGGGGGCATCGTCCGAAACATAGTCGGCGATGGGGAAGGCCACCCGCGTATCCTCGGCGAAGCTGATGTACGCGGGAAAGCTCAGCGCGGGCAGTTGGTTGACCCGCAGGCAGTTGACCACGACGGTTTCCGTCCTCGATGCCTGGCCGTCCCCCACGGTGAACCACAGCGTCTCCGAGCCGCTCCAGTCCTGGACGTCCGACCAGAACCGCAGCACCATGCCCTCGCGCTCCACGCTGACGCGCTGGTTGCCCGTCCAGGTGAGCGAAAGCTGCTCCAGCGGGTCGTCAACGTCCGAGACGTATTCCGAGAAGTCGTAGCTGGCCGTCTGGTATTGCAGGAAGCTCAAGGCCGGAGGCAGTTCGAGCGTCGGCGGATCGTTGACGGGCTGGCAGATGAAAGTAACCAGGCTGTCGCGGAAGCCAACGCCGTCGTCCACCCGGATCGTGAAGCTCTCCTGCCCGTTCCAGTGGGCGAAGCTGTTGCTGACCCAGAGCCGCCCGTCGCGGACTTCGACCCTGACCTGCTGGTTGCCGAACCACGAGAACGAAAGCTCGCCAACGGGCGTCTCCACGTCCGAGGCCAGGCTCGCCAGCTCCAGCGATGTGCCCAGGCCTTCCTCGAATACCAGCGGGTTGGGCACGTTCAGCACCGGAAGGTCGTTCACCGAGACCACGCGCGCCTGGAAGCTGGCCCAGGTGGTATCCTGCCCATCGTCCACCCGAAGCCGCAAGGGCACCGCGCCATGCCAGTTGGGCTCGGCGGAAAAACGGATTTCCCAGAAGTTGGATTCGATGGACAGCTCGGGGCCGAGCTCGATGCCAAAGGCCAGCTCGCCCAGCGGATGGTCGTTGTCGGAGACGAAGGCCGAGAGGTCCAGCCAGGCCGAAGCCTCATCCTCGTCGAAGACCACTTCCGGGAGGGCCTGCAAGGCAGGCGGATCGTTCACCGGGCCGACCAGCACCTCCACGGTGTCGCGGCGCTGGGCGGCTCCGTCGTCGAAAAGGAAGACGGCCTCGGTGCTTCCGAACGCGTCGGGCGCGGGCGCCAGGCGCAGGCTGTCGCCCACGCGCTCGCAAGCCAGCCAGGGGTGGGGCTCCAGGGTGGCCTGCAGCTCGGCCAAGGGCGTCTCGACGTCCGACACCCAGCCGTCGAGCGGCAGGTAGAAGGCCTGGTCCTCGAGGGTGCTCGCCGAGACCAGGCGCTGCAAGGCGGGCGGGTCGTTGACCGGGCGGACCAGCACCTCCAGGCCGAGGGGGACGGTATCCAGGCCGTCGGTCAGGCGTCCGGTCAGGCGGGTTGTGCCGTGCCAATGCTCCTGCCGGGCTTGCAGCCGCACCGAAAGCCCCTGGGGCAGGATTTCGACCAGCGGGTTCTCGTCCCAGAGCAGCTCGAGGGCCGCGTCCGGATGGTCGATGTCGTTGGCATGGCCCGAAAGGTCGAGCTCCAGCACCTCGTCCTCGTCCCAGCGGGCGGTGTCGGGCTCGGCCCAGGTGGGCGGGTCGTTGATGGGCCGCACGCGCACCCACAGCAGGCCCGGGGTCTGGTACTCCCCATCGTCCAGGACCAGGTCGAGCGACGTCAGGCCGTTCCAATCGGCTTCGGCGTTGGCCAGCCGCAGCCACGGGTAGTCGAACCCCGCCTGGAGCAGCGGATTTCCAGTCAAGGAAAACGAGAGGGCGGCCAGAGGATGGTCGATGTCCACGGCCAGCGCTTCGGCGGAAATGGAGTCGGGCCTGTCCTCATCGAGGAATAGCGTGTCGGCAAAGACGAAGCGCGGAGCGTCGTTGACGTTCGCGACGAAGACCAGCACCTGGCAAGGCTCGGAATAGGCCAGGCCGTCGAAAGCCTTGTAGAAGAAGGTATCCACGCCTTGGAAATCGTCCTGGGGCACGTAGTCGAAGAAGCCATCGGCCCGGAGCGCCAGCGCGCCGCGGCGCGGCGCGGAATGCGGGCTGGCCGAGAGCAGGTCGGACGGATCGACATCGAAATCGTTCAGCAGCAGGCTGGAAGCGTTGGCAAAAGGCTGGTCTTCGGTGGCATGGAAGGCTTCGGGCAAGGCCAGCGGCGCGTCGTTGACGGGCCGGAGGCGGAGGTCCCATTCCACCCGCGTCCGGGCACCCTGCGGGTCGGTGGCCGTGAAGCTGACCAGCGCGTCGCCAAAGGCATCGGGCCGGGGGAAGACCCGCAGGCCAAAGTTGGCCTCCACCCGCACCGAGTCGAGGCGGCTGTCTTCCGAAGCGACTTGCCAGGCCAGCTCGGTCGCGTCAAAATCGACGAACAGCGTGTCGAAGCGGAAGGACGCGAGGAAAGGCGGGCTGTCCTCGTCGAGGGCCAGCAGCGCGGGCCTCGCGCGGACCATGGGCGGCAGGTTGTCGGGCGAGTTGCTGGCGCCGGGTGTCGGCGGCATGTAGTCCCAGGTGGCGCCGCCATCGGGCAGCAGCCCGCGGGCCACCGGCAGGCAAGGGGCCTCGCCGAAGGCCTGCTGGTGCTGCGCGCTGCCTGACAGGAGGAAATCCAGGTGCGTGTCGCCGCGGCTGGGCTCGCCATCGGCCCAGAGCAGCAGGTGCTCGCCCGGCAGGAGCGTCTTGGCGGGCAGGGGCGCGACGGGCGTGGCCTGGGCCGGGTCGTTGAAGCGCAGGCGCAAGGCCGAGAGGTCGATGGCCCTGTCCGTGGTGTTGTAAAGCTCGAGCCAGTCCGAGAAGCGCCCGGCCTCGTCGGGCACGATTTCCGAGCATCCGGCGGCCCACTCGTTGACGACCACTCCGGTCTTGGCCACGAGCATGACCTGGACGTATCCGCCCTGCGGGTAGTCGGTGGTCCAGGCCGAGGGGACGGTGGTGCCCCAGCCCAGCTCGGTGGTGGGGTTGGCCAGGTGGTAGCCCCGGGCGTGGCCCCGGAGCGAGTCGGTGCTGGGGGGCGTGGGCGAGCTTCGGAAGTAGAAGTCGAGCCTGGCGTTGCCCTTGTAGCTGATCGAGTCCAGGTCGTGCGGCCCCAGGCTGATGATGGGCGAGACCCAGATGGACGAGTCGATGAAGTCGGCCCCGCGCAGGCTGGCGTCCTGCTGGCTGAAGCCGCGCTGGAGGAAGCCCGTCTGCCAGCCGAACATCTCGGGGAAGCGGATGCTCTTGTCGTAGGTCTTGAAGGGGTCGATGTGATAGGCCCGGTTGCCCCCCACCTCGTAGCCGTGGAACCACTCGTCGGCGTTGAACCAGACGGTGCCGTCGGTGGGGTCCACCACCATGTCCTCCATCTCGGCCTCGACGCTGGGGTTGGGATAGCTGGCCAGGAAGTTGAAGCCGGCGTCGTAGTGCCGGATCTGGGTGTTGGTGCCCAGCAGCACCGAGCCATCCTCGGGCGAGACGGCGATGCCCTCGCCCATGACCTCGAAATCCTTGTAATGGCGCATCTCCCAGCTCGCGGTGTCGAAGCAGGCGGCCAGGGGCGAGTCGTTGGGCTTGAGCCAGAGGCAGTCGCGGAACTCGTCGTACTCGAGGCTGCCCGGCGAGCCCAGGGGCACCAGGGTGGGCTGCGAGCCCAGCACGACGCCCTGGCGGCTGACGCGGAAGACGCTGTGGGCGGAAAAGCCCGGCGTGTCGGCGCTTTCGGTGAAGACCGTGTAGGGAACCCCCTCGCGGGTGGCCCATATCAGGAAGACCTGGTTGCGCGCGTCGTATTCCAGCCCTTGGATCATGTCCATCTGGCTCGACAAGTTCACGTAGCCCACCTGGGTGTTGTCGCGGCGGCGGATCCTGATTCCGCCACTGTTGATGATGAAGTTGCTGTGGTAAAAGAGCTCCTCCGTGGGCGAGTAGTCCATGCCCGTGTTGGCGTTGGTGGCCACGCTGGGCACCACCTCGAAGGTCTTGATGAGGTAGGGGTTGTCCTGTTGGTTGTAGTGCAGCCGCAGGTTCTCAACTACGATGCCCCCGAAGTCGAAGGCGGGCTGCGCCTGCGCTGACTGGCCGAGCATCAGCCAGAAGGCAAGGAGGGGAAATATGCCGACATGTTTATTCTCAATCATCCAATTCGTCGATTAGGTATTCGAACAAGTCCGCCATGTCCAGGCCCATCGCCTGGGCCTGCTTGGGGACGATGCTGTTGGCGGTCATGCCGGGCACGGTGTTGACCTCCAGCAGGTGGAACTGGCCCTGGTGCAGGATGAAGTCCACCCGCACGATGCCCCGGCAGTCGAGGGCCTCGGCGATGGCCAGGGCCTGCCGCTGGCAGTCGAGCGCCAGCTCGGGCGCCAGGCGCGCCGGGGTGATCTCCTCGGACATGGCCGGGTCGTACTTGGCCTCGAAGTCGAAGAACTCGCGCTTGCTGACGATCTCGGTGATGGGCAGGGCGAACTGGCGCGCCCGGCCGCGGAAGACCCCGCAGGTCATCTCGGGCCCGTCGAGGAACGACTCGACCACCACGGTGTCGTCCTCGGCGAAGGCCTTCTCCAGGGCCTGGCTCAGCTCGTGGGCCGCCTTGACCTTCGAGGTGCCGAAGCTGGAGCCGCCCTGGTTGGGCTTGACGAAGCAGGGCAGGCCCACCTGGCCCAGCAGCTCGTCGGCGTCGAGGGCCTGGCCCCGGCGCACAAGCCGCGCCTTGGCCGAGCGCACCCCGAAAGCCTCGAGGTAGCGGTTGCAGAAGAACTTGTTGAAGGTCAGGGCCGAGGCCAGCACGCCGCAGCCCGCGTAGGGGATGCCCAGCAGCTCGAAGTACGACTGCAGCTTGCCGTCCTCGCCCGGCGTGCCGTGGATGGCCACCAGCACCCCGTCGAAGCGCTGGCGCCGGCCCTCGCGCTCGAAGCTGAAGTCGTTCTTGTCGATGGGCGCCTGGCCGCCCTCGGGCAGCTCGGCCACCCAGCGGCCGTTTTCCATGTTGACGACCCAGACGGCGTGCCCCTTGCGCGCCACCTGCCCGGCCACGAAGCGGGCCGACTGGTACGAGATGACCTTCTCGGACGAATCGCCCCCGGCCAGCACCGCGATGTTCCTTTTCCTGTTCATGCCTTCGGACTTGGGTTCAGTTCTTCTTCCATTTCGTTGTCGGAGCGGTGGGCCACGTAGCCCCGCCATTTTTCGAGCACGGAGGCCATGTCGGGCGGCAGCGGGGCCTCGAAGTGCAGCGCCTGCCCCGTGCGCGGGTGGGCGAAGCCGAGGGTGCGCGCGTGCAGGGCCTGGCGCGGCATCAGCTTGAAGCAGTTCTGGACGAACTGCTTGTACTTGGTGAAGGTCGTGCCCTTGAGGATGCGGTCGCCGCCGTACTCGTCGTCGTTGAAGAGCGGGTGGCCCAGGTAGCGCATGTGGACGCGTATCTGGTGGGTGCGCCCGGTCTCGAGCCGGCACTCCACCAGCGTGACGTAGCCGAAGCGCTCCAGGACTTTGTAGTGCGTTACGGCGTGCTTGCCCTGGTCGCCCTCGGGGAAGACCTCGCGGACCTTGCGGTCGCGCAGGCCGCGGCCCACGTTGCCCACGATGGTGCCCTCGTCCTGGGCCAGGTTGCCCCAGACCAGGGCCTGGTAGCGGCGCTGGGTCGTGCGGTCGAAGAACTGCCGGGCCAGGTGGTTCTTGGCCTCGATGTTCTTGCCCACCACGATCAGCCCGCTGGTGTTGCGGTCCAGCCGGTGTACCAGCCCCGGGCGGAAGTCGCCCTTGTCGAAGGCGCCCACGCCGCGCAGGTGGTGGGCCAGGGCGTTGACCAGCGTGCCCGAGTAGTGCCCGAAGCTCGGATGCACGACCATGCCCGCCGGCTTGTTGACCACCACCACGTCCTCGTCCTCGTGGACGATGTCCAGCGGGATGTCCTCGGGCACCAGCTCGAAGATGCGCTTGGGTCGGCTGAGCACCAGGGCCACCACGTCGCCCGGCTTGACCTTGTAGTTGGAGCGGACCGGCTTTCCGTTGACGTGCAGCAGGCCCTCTTCGGCGCCCGTCTGGATGCGCGAGCGGCTGGTGTTGCCCATCAGGATGCTGATGAACTTGTCCACCCGCATCACCTTCTGTCCCTTGTCGGCCACGTAGCGCCAATGCTCGTAGTAGTTCTGCTCGTCCTCGGTGCGCTCATGCGGAGCCGCGCCGGGCGCTTCGGGGGCGAGCCCCTCGGCCCAGTCCTCCACCAGGTCCAGTTCTTCGTCGTCGATCCATTCGTCCTTGGGGAAATCTTCCATGCGCTTGGGCTGTTTTTTTGTTGGGGTTGATGGGAGGATGCTGATGGGCGGCCTTGGGGAGGGCGGGCTTCCGGCCCGCCTTGGGGCGGAGCTTAAGCGGATGCCCGCGCTCAGAGCCGCGTCGAGACCCGGCGGACCATGTCGTCCTTCCAGGGGCCGAAGTCTCCGGCCAGGATGTGCTGCCGGGCCTGGCCGACCAGCCAGAGGTAGAAGCCCAGGTTGTGGATGGTGGCGATCTGCGGACCCAGGCGCTCGTCGGCGGCGAACAGGTGCCGCAGGTAGGCCCGCGAGTACTGGCTGTCCACGAAGGTCGGCCCCTCGGGGTCCAGGGGCGAGAAGTCGTCCTCCCATTTCTTGTTGCGCAGGTTGATGATGCCCTGGCTGGTGTAGATCATGCCGTTGCGGCCGTTGCGGCTGGGCATCACGCAGTCGAACATGTCGGTGCCCAGGGCGATGCCCTCGAGGATGTTGGCCGGGGTGCCCACGCCCATGAGGTAGCGGGGCTTGTCGGCCGGCAGGATGGAGTTGGTCAGCTCCAGCATCTGGTACATCTGCTCGACAGGCTCGCCCACCGACAGGCCGCCGATGGCGTTGCCCTCGCGGCCCAGGCTGGCGACCTTCTCGGCCGAGCGGCGGCGCAGCTCGGGGAACACGCTGCCCTGCACGATGGGGAACAGGGCCTGGCGCTTGCCGTACTTGGGCTCGGTGGAGTCGAAGCGGGCCACGCAGCGGTCGAGCCAGCGGTGCGTGAGCTCCATCGACTTGAGGGCGTAGCGCTCGTCGCAGGGGTAGGGCGGGCACTCGTCGAAGGCCATGACGATGTCGGCCCCGATGGAGCGCTGGATGTCCATGACACCCTCGGGGCTGAACAGGTGGGGCGAGCCGTCGATGTGCGAGCGGAACTTGGCGCCCTCCTCGCTGAGCTTGCGCTTGTGCGAGAGCGAGAAGACCTGGTAGCCGCCGCTGTCGGTCAGGATGGGCCTCTGCCAGTTCATGAAGGCGTGCAGGCCCCCGGCCTTCTCCAGGATGGCCGTGCCGGGGCGCAGGTAGAGGTGGTAGGTGTTGCCCAGGATGATCTGGGCCTTGACGTCCTGCTCCAGCTCGCGCTGGTGGACGGCCTTGACCGTGCCCACCGTGCCCACGGGCATGAAGATCGGCGTTTCGATGGGGCCGCGGTCGGTCTGGATGAGTCCAGCCCTCGCGGCCGTCTGGCTGTCCTTGCCAATGATCGTGAAATCCATGCTTTCTTTGGGGTGATGCGTTCGCGCTTGCCAGGGCCGATGGGGCCTTCCCCGCGAAAATAGTCAGAAATCGCCAGCATCCTAGGGAAAAGTCTGCCCCGCCCTTCCGCCGGTCCTCGGGCCTCCTCCGGAGGGCCGCCGGGCCTGCCTTCCCAGTTTCCGCCAAAACGCCAGGAATCCTCCGCCCGGACGGTTTCCCGTTTTTTCGTTATATTTGGCCATAAGGCCGACTCGTGCGCGGCATCCACCGTCCTCGGGATTGGATCTTTTCGACACATCATAAAAAGGAAAAAGACATGATCGCCCCCGCCATTCCTGAAAATGAGGCCCGCCGCTTGGAGGAGCTCTTCAAATACAACGTGTTGGACACTCCGCCGGAAGGCGCCTTCGACGAGCTGACCCAACTGGCCTCGTCCATCTGCGGCACGCCGACCTCCCTGGTCTCGCTGATCGACCAGGACCGCCAGTGGTTCAAATCCAAGGTCGGCATGGACGCCGAGCAGACCCCGCGCTCGGTCTCATTCTGCGGGCACGCCATCCACCAGAGCCAGCTCTTCGAGGTCGAGAACGCCAGCCAGGACGAGCGTTTCCACGACAACCCCCTGGTAACGGGCGAAAACGGCATCCGCTTCTACGCCGGGATGCCCTTGCAGACCCCCAGCGGCTACAACATCGGCACCCTCTGCGTGATTGACAGCAAGCCCCGCAAGCTCAGCCCCGAGCAGCGCAAGGCCATGGACACCGTGGCCAAGCAGGTCATCAAGCAGATGGAGCTCTCGCTCAAGCTGCGCGAGCTCGCCCAGGCCAACCAGCGCCTGGCCCAGGAGGAGCAGACCATCCGGCACCAGCACGAGAAGATCCTCGACAGCATCGCCTACGCCCAGAAGGTCCAGGCCAAGATGCTCTCCAACTGGGGCGACTTCCGCCAGCATTTCCCCGACGCGCTCCTGCTCTTCCGACCCAAGGAGCTGCTCTCGGGCGACTTCTTCTTCCACCAGAGGGTCGGCGAGCTGCACGTGGTGGCCGTGGGCGACTGCACCGGGCACGGCGTGGCCGGCGCCCTGCTGGCCGTGCTCTCCCACGAGATGCTCAAGGAGGCCACCGCCCGCGCCGGGCAGGACGACCCCGCCAAGATCCTCGACCTGCTCCACCAGCGCTTCCTCGAGAACGCCAGCCAGGGCGTCGCCGGGCGCGTCGATGCCCTCGACCTCTCGCTCTGCGTCATCGACCCGGCCAGGCGCCGGGGCCGATTCGCCGGGGCCAAGAACCACGGCTACCTGCTCGACGGAGCCGGGAATCTCCGCCGTCTGCCCGCCGACCGCGTCCACATCGGCGAGTCCCTCCAGGCCGAATGCGTCTTCCACGACACCGACTTCGACTTCGACGAGCGCACCGCACTCTTCTTCCTTTCCGACGGGCTGCCCGACCAGTTCGGCGGGGCCGATGGGCAGCGCAAGTTCTCCGCCCGGCGCGTCGAGCAGTGGCTGGCCGAGCACGACGGCCAGGAGCTCCCCATCCTCTCCGAGGCTCTCGACCGCGTGGCCGACCAGTGGCAGGGCCAGCATCCGCAGACCGACGACATGATCGTGCTGGGTTTCCGCCCGGCTTCCCTGAAAGGCTGACGCTTTTCTCGCGGCGATCGGCTATCTTGGCTTCCGCGTCCAACCCAACCCCTTCCGCCCATGAGCCCCGAGCAAGCCCAGCTTTGGAAATCCGTGCAGGCCTTCAGCCTCGACGCCCCGGGCGCCGCCTACGGCTTCACCGACAGGCTCGCCTTCGAGAACCGCTGGCCCATCGACTACGCCCTGGCGGCCGTGCTCGAGTACAAGCGCTTCATGTTCCTGGTGGCCCTGGGGCCCGACCCGCTCACGCCTTCCGCGCCCGTGGACCAGGTCTGGCACCTGCACCTGCTCTACACCCGCTCCTACTGGGAGGGCTTCTGCCAGGGCGTCCTGGGCAAGGCCATCCACCACGGCCCCACCCAGGGAGGCCCGAGCGAGGACCTGAAGTTCGCCGGCTGGTACCAGCGCACGCTCGACCGCTACGCCGAGCTCTTCCGGCAGAAGCCGCCCGCCGACTTCTGGCCCGACCCGAGCTCGGCCGGGCCTGCGCCGAAGATGCGCTGGTTCGACAACAACGCCCACTGGCTGATCCGCAAACCCAAATTCCTACGCCCATGAAATTGCTTCGAGAAATCAAGCCCGCCGAGGGGCTGCTCCTGCTCGAGCTCGGACGCGCCTCCCTGCCCAAGCTCATCCGCGTGACCTTCGTGGACCTGCTGCTCCGCAAGGTTCTCCGCCTCGAAAGCGCCGAGCCCGGAATGCCCGCCCACCACCGCCAGGTCGCCGCCGGGCCGGCCTTCGCCAACTACCCGGCAAGCCCGCACGAGCAGCACCTGCTCTGGTTCTTCCGCAACGCGCCCGAAACGCGCATCCAGCCCCGCCACCTGGTGCGCGCCGCGCAGCGGAGGCTCCGCAACCGGAAGGCCCTGCACGCGACCTTGGCCCAGGCCCCCTGGCTCCGCGGAGTCCTCACGCAGTCGGTCTGGCAAAGGCTGCTCGACCGCTACGACCTGACCCCTGCCGGCGACGGCGTCCGCCTCAGCCTCAAGACCGAGCTGGCCGAGCTGGACCGCTACCTGCCCCACTGGGTCGAGACCAACCCCGCCAAAGTGGTGGAGGTGCTCGAAAGCATCCGCGGAAACGTCATGCTGCTCGCGCCACAGACCCTGCGGCTCCTGGCCGGGGCCGCCGAGGACGCCCGCAGGCAGCAGTCGCTCGAAGAAAACTACGCCTGGAACGATTCCTCATGGATCATCTTCTCCGATTTCAGCTACAACGATGGCAGCTCCGGCGACTCCAACTGGTTTCTGGACGACAGCTCCGACGCGGGCGACGGCGGAGGCGGTGACTCCGGCGGCGGCGATTCTGGCGGTGGAGGCGATTCCGGCGGAGGAGACTCCGGCGGCGGCGACTCGGGCTGCGGTGGGAGCAGTTGCGGCGGCGGATGCGGCGGCGGCGACTGACGCGCCGCTCCTTTTCGGGCCCGGGCCGATAAACGATTCGCCGCGCCGAGGGTCAAAGGCGAAACACCAACCAACCCCCTTCGCCATGCGAACACGAATCCTGCCTTTGCTCGCGGCCCTGGCCCTGCTGGCCCAGCCCGCCAACGCCCAACACTCCGGCAACTGGCGAGGCCAGGCCGAAAGGAGCAACCCCAGCCAGACACCCGCCGAAACGCCCTTCGCGCAGGCCGGCATCCCCAGCAACAGCCTCATCGAGTTCGAGGTCAACGCCCTGGCCAACCTGCCCGCCGATGCCTACGTGGCCATTTTCAGCCTCCAGCAGGTCGGCCCCGATGTCGAGCAGACGGAGGCCCTCATGGCCGAGCGCGTGCAAGGCTTCGCCCGCGAACTGGCCCGCATGGGCATTGCCGGGCAAGACCTCCACATCGACCTGGTCTCCTTCCTGCCCATTTACGAGTACGAGGTCGAGAAGAAGGTCTTCAGCCGGGCCTATGTCGAAGTCCCTGCCGGATTCGAGCTCAAGAAGAACGTCCACGTGCGCTTCCGTTCGGCCAGCCTCATGGACTCGGTCATCCGCGCAGCCGCCCGCAACCAGATCTACGACATCGCCAAGGTCGATTACTTCCTCGACGACCTCGACGCCCATTACGACAGCCTCCGCGCGGAGGCCTACGCGCTCATGGAACGCAAGCTGGAGCGGCTGGCCCGCCTGGTGCCCGAGGCCGCCCAGGCCCACCGCGTGCTCGACGAGGCCCTGGGCATGTTCCTGCCCGAAGATCGCTACCGCGAGTACCAGAGCCAAGGGGCCTCCGCCCGAGCCCTGCTCACGGGCAAAACCATCGTGGCCGCCGACCGGCCCACCACCCGGTTCTACCACGCCTATCCCTACGCCGGCTTCGAGCTCGTGCGCAACCCCGTCGTGCTCGAGCCTTGTGTGCAGCTCACCTACTCGCTCAAGCTCCGCCTCGTGCTCGACGACCCCAACCAGGCCGAAACGCGCCACTACCTCATCGGCGCGGATGGCCAGCTCCGCGAAGTCAAGCTCGACTGAGCCGCCATCAACGCCTGGAGGGCGGACCATCAGGGCATGCGATCGAACTGTTGTCGGATCTTATCGGCAAGCTGGGCCAGTTCTTCGTGGGTGGGCTTGGGCTTGGGCTTGTTGAAGTGGAAGTCGTCCATGGCGCGCAGGGGGATGAGGTGGACGTGGGCGTGCGGGACCTCCAGGCCCACGATGGCCACCCCGACCCGCTGGCAGGGCACGACGGCCTCCAGGGCGCGGGCCACTTTCTTGGCGAACTGGTTGAGCCGGGCGAGCTCCTGGTCCTCGAGGTCGAAGTAGCGGTCCACCTCGCGCTTGGGCACGACCAAGGCATGGCCGGGGGCGTTGGGGTTGATGTCGAGGAAGGCGAAGCTGTGCTCATCCTCGGCCAGCTTGTGGCAGGGGACCTCGCCGGCGATGATCTTGCTAAAGATGCTAGGCATGATGTTGGTTTTTGCGCGGGCAGGGCCAGCGAGGGTGGGTGTCGTTGCAGAGATAAGGCTTTGCGCGTTGTACGTCCAGTTCCTGGGCGCGGCCCTATCGCCCTTGGGCAGACGCGAGCTGCCTTCGATGGCCTGCCGCCTCTTTGTTGCGTTTGTGGCTTGAAACCAGGGAAAACGCGAGCAGGGCCGGGGACCTGCATGGCCGTGCTGCCAGGGCGTTCCTTGGGGATTTGCGAAAACCAGGTGCCCAGCGTCCCAGCCTGCCCGGCGGGCGGCTCAGGCCTCCACCTCGGGCGCGCGCTCGCGGACCACGATCTCGGCGCCGCGGCGCAGGGCCAGCATGTTGAGCGGAACGAGCCCGTGGTGCCGCTCGGGCAGCGACTTGAGGAGGCCCTTCTCGATGTTCTCGAACTGGACCAGGGGCTTGAGCCCGAGGAAGGCGCCCAGGACGATCATGTTGAAGACCTTGGTGTTCTTCATCTTGGCGGCCTCGCGGGCGGCGCTGACCCGGCAGACGACGATGTCCGCGCGCGCGGGCGGGCGGGTGATGCCGTTGTCGTCGTAGAGCAGCAGCCCGCCGGGCTTGACCATGGGCTCGAACTTGTCGAGCGACTGCTGGTTGAGCAGGATGGCCGTGTCGTAGGCGTTGATGATGGGCGAGCTGATGAGCTCGTCGCTGAGGATGACGGTGGCGTTGGCCGTGCCGCCGCGCATCTCGGGGCCGTAGGAGGGCATCCACGAGACGTGCTTTCCCTCGACGATGCCGGAGGTGTAGGCCAGGGTCTTGCCCATCGAGAGGACGCCCTGGCCGCCGAATCCGGCGATGATGATTTCTTCGTTCATGGGTTGGGGCTTGTGCGGTCGTTCATTTCTTGATGTCGCCCAGGGGGTAGAAGGGGAACATGTTCTCCTCCATCCAGTCGTTGGCCTTGCGGGGCATCATCTTCCAGCCGGAGTTGCAGTTGGAGACGATCTCGACCAGGCTGAGGCCCTTGCGCTGCCTTTGCAGCTCGAAGGCGGTCTGGATGGCCTTCTTGGCCTTGCGGACGGCCGCGGGGGTGTGTACGGCCTGGCGGGTGGCGAAGCAGACGCCGGGCAGGGTGGCCACCATCTCGGTTATCCGGAGCGGGTGGCCCATCATCTCGGTGTCGCGGCCGAAGGGCGAGGTGGAGGTCCTCATGCCCGCGAGGGTGGTGGGGGCCATCTGGCCGCCGGTCATGCCGTAGATGCCGTTGTTGATGAAGATGATGGTGATGTTCTCGCCGCGGTTGCAGGCGTGGATGGTCTCGGCCGTGCCGATGGCCGCCAGGTCGCCGTCGCCCTGGTAGGTGAAGACGTACTTCTCGGGCATGACCCGCTTGATGCCCGTGGCCACGGCGGGCGCCCTGCCGTGGGCGGCCTGCTGCATGTCCACGTTCATGAAGTCGTAGGCCAGGACGGAACAGCCGACCGGGGCGATTCCGATGGTCTGGCCCTGGATGCCCATCTCCTCGACCACTTCCATGAGGATGCGGTGGGCCGTGCCGTGCCCGCAGCCGGGGCAGTAGCTCAGGGTGTTGTCGGTCAGGCAGGCGGTCTTTTCAAAGACGAGGTTCTCCGGGCGTATGATGTCCTCCAGGAGGAGGGTGTCGCTGTCGTGGCTGGCGCTCATGGTGGGGTGGTTTTGTTCTGCGTTGGGTCTTTCAGTGGGCTCCTCCGTTGAGGCTGGCCTGGGGGTTGAGGAAGAGGGTCTTGATCTGCTCGAGCACCTGCGAGGGGCTGGTGATCATGCCGCCCATCCGCCCGAAGTGGTGGACGGGCCGCAGGCCGTTGACGGCCAGGCGGACGTCCTCGACCATCTGCCCGGCGCTCATCTCGACGCTGATGAAGCCCTTGGCGGCGCGGGCCAGCTCGGCGATGGGGGCCGTGGGGAAGGGCCACAGGGTGATGGGCCGCAGCAGCCCGACCTTGATGCCCTGGGCGCGGGCCAGGTCCACGGCCTTCTGGCAGATGCGCGAGCTCAGGCCGTAGGCCACGAGCACGTAGTCGGCGTCGTCGCAGCGCAGGGACTGGTAGCGGGTCTCGGCCTCCTGTATCTGGGCGTACTTGCGCTGGAGGTGCAGGTTGTGGGCCTCCATCTGCTCGGCCTTGAGCTTCAGGGAGGTGATGATGTTGCGCTCGCGGGAGGCGGGCTTGCCCAGGGTGGCCCAGTGGCCGTACTGGGCCTCGATCTCCTCGGCGGTCATGCGCTCGCGCTGGGGGGGCAGCTCGACCTTCTCCATCATCTGGCCCAGGGCGCCGTCCGAGAGGATCATGACGGGCGTGCGGTACCGGAAGGCCAGGTCGAAGGATAGGGACACGAAGTCGGCCTGCTCCTGCACCGAGTTGGGCGCCAGGACGATCAGCCGGTAGTCGCCATGGCCGCCGCCCTTGGTGGCCTGGAAGTAGTCGGCCTGCGAAGGCTGGATGGTGCCCAGGCCGGGCCCGCCGCGCGCGACGTTGACCACCAGGCAGGGCAGCTCGGCCCCGGCGATGTAGGAGATGCCCTCCTGCATGAGGCTGACGCCCGGGCTGGACGAGGAGGTCATGGCCTTCTTGGCGCATCCCGCGGCTCCATAGACCATGTTGATCGAGGCGACCTCGCTCTCGGCCTGCAGCACGACCATGCCCGTGCGCAGGTGGGGCCGCTCGGCCATGAGGTATTCCATCACCTCCGACTGGGGCGTTATCGGGTATCCGTAGTAGGCATCGACACCGGCGCGGATGGCCGCCTCGGCGATGGCCTCGTTGCCTTTCATCAGACGTAGCTCTTTCATTTCTTGGGGTTTGTGGATGATCATGTTTGAAGGCCGGCACGCCGCTCAGGCCGTGGTGGCTTCGCGGGGCTTGGGCGCCGGCTTCCACCGATAGACGGTGATGACGCTGTCCGGGCATACCATGGCGCAGTGCGCGCAGCCGATGCACGCGTCGGGATGCTCCATGTAGGCGAAATGGTATCCCTTGGAATTGACTTTCCGGCTCAATTCGATCACGTGGGTCGGGCAGGCGCCCACGCAAAGGTCGCATCCCTTGCAGCCTTCGACGTCCACCACGATGGCTCCTCTTGCTTTTGCCATTGCTCTTTTCGCTTTGCCTCCCCTTGCGCTGATGAAGGGGAAGGAGATTCAGGAACTGGGTTGGGAATGCCGCCTGGGCTTGGTCGGGTCGGGGCCGGGGCCTGGGGCATTTCCCCAAAGTTAAAGAAAAAAGCGCCGCGAAGCAAACGTTCGCGGCATCTTTTTATCTGTGGCTTTGTGCTTGGTTCCCAGCCATATGCAAAAGAAATGGCTAATTTATACTGGTTCTACGATCCGGGGCCGGGGCGGCGGACCAGAAAACGCTGTATCAGCGCGAAGAACTTGGCCCGGTTGAGGGGCTTCTCGATGAAGTCGTCGCAGCCGGCCTTGCGGGCGTTGAACTGGTCCTCGACCATCGCGAAGGCCGTCTGGGCCACGATGGGCAGGTCCGGGGCCACCCGCTTGATGCGCTCGGTGGCCTCCAGGCCGTTGAGCACGGGCATCTTGATGTCCATGAGCACCAGGTCGAAGCCCTCGGGATCCTCCAGCACCGCGCGCACGGCCGCCTCGCCGTTGTCCACGTGTACGACCGTGGCGCCGGTGGGCTTGAGCAGCTCCACGAGCAGGATGTGGTTGACCGGCTCGTCCTCGGCCACCAGGATGCGCTTGCCGTCGAGGCGGGTGTCCTCGGCCGGGGCCAGGGGCGCGCCCTCCAGCACCTGCTCCTTCTCGGTGGGCAGGCTGAACTCGAAGGTGGAGCCCTGTCCCTTCCGCGACCGCAGGCCGATCTTGCCGCCCATGTGCCGCAGCAGGCCCTTGCAGATGGCCAGGCCCGTGCCGATGCCGCCGTAGCGCCGCGTGATGGAGCCATCCTCCTGGATGAACTCCTGGAAGATGTGCCGCTGGCGCTCCGGCTCGATGCCCTCGCCCGTGTCGGCCACCCAGAAGCGGGTCAGCGGCCCCGAGCGCTCCACGCCCAGGGTGATGCGGCCGTCTTGCGTGAACTTGATGGCGTTGTCGAGCAGGGCGCGCAGCACCCGGTCGAGCTTGGCCTCGTCGGCCCAGAGCAGCTTGGGGCCGTCGGGCGGAAGGCTGACCACCTCGATGGGCAGGCGCCGGGGGTTGACCATCGCGTTCGAGTAGTTGTCGGCCAGCCGGCGCAGCATGACCAGCGCGTCGGTGCGGTTCTCGACCAGCTCCACCGCCCCCGCCTCGATCTGGGCGATCTCGAGGATGTCGTCGATGACCGAGACCAGGCGGTCGCCGCTGAGCTTGACCACGTTGAGGAACTCCTTGCGCTTCTCGGGCGGGAACATGCCCGCGTCGTAGAGCAGCTCCGAGAAGCCGCGGATGGCCGTCACGGGGGTGCGTATCTCGTGCGAGATGTTGGCGATGAAGCTGGACTTGAAGCGGTCGCTCTGCTCGGCCTTCTCCTTGGCCTTCTGGAGCTCCATGTTGAGGCGCTCGAGCTGGTGGTTCTGCTGTTCGAGCTCCACGTTCTTGTTGAGAACCAGCATCTTGGCCGTCTTCTCGTTGTTGATGTCGCGGAGCACGCCATATTTCTTGGTCTGCAGGCCGGTGGCATCGACCTCGATGCGCTCCTGGGCCTTGACCCAGATGTAGCTGTTGCCCTGCCGGCGCACCCGCAGGTCGATCTCGCGGAAGCTGCCCTGGTTCAGGGTCTGGAAGGGCGTCTTGAGCAAGGGCAGGTCGGCCGGGTGGACCATCGCCGGGTTGAGCTCGCCCTTGGGCAGCACCTCGGCGCAACTGAAGCCCAGCAGCCGCCCCATGCGCCGGTTGGAGGTGAAGGTCCCCGACGGGTAGTCGTACTCCCAGACCACGTCGCTCAGGATGGAGAGCATCTTCTGGTAGCGCAGGTCGGTGGCCCGCCGGGCCTCCTCGGCCTGCTTCTGCTGGCGCAGGTCGCGGTGCAGGCCCGCGAACAGGCCCGCCTGCCCCGCGACGGCCTCGGCGCCCAGCTCCAGCCAGAGCGCCTGGCCTCCCTCGGGCAGCAGCCGGTACTCCACGCGGAGGCTCTCGGCGCCCTGCCGGCAGTCGAGCAGGGCCTTGCGCAGCCTGGCGCGGTCGTCGGGATGCGCAAGCTCCAGCCAGCGGTCGAACGGAAGCTCGGCCATGTGCCAGCCGGGACCCAGCAGCTCGGCGTGGCCATGCCCCAGCGCGACAAGGCCGCGGTCCATGTCCACCTCCAGGCAGGCCGTCCCGGCAAGGCGCATCAAGGAGCGCAACTGCTGGTCGCGCCGCTCCAGCTCATGCTCTTTCTCTTTCATGGGGCTGATGTCCAAGGAGATGCCCGAGATGACCTTGGCCATGCCGTCGGCCTCGTACTCCTCGAACTCGCCCCAGAGCCGGACGCACTTGCTGCGGCCCTCGGGGGTGTTGACCCAGAACTGGCTCTCCATGTGGCCCCGGCCGGACCCCATGGCCTTTTCATACTCGCCCTGGAGGGCATGCAGGGTCTCGCCTTCAAGGAACTTCTCGTTCAGGAAAAACCTTCCTGGCTTCGTCGAGAAGCTCATCTGGCCTTGGGGGCCGTCGTCGTAGCGGAAGCTGTAGTCGCGCAGGTCGAAGTGCCAGAGGGCCACTCCGGCCAGGCGAAGGGCCTGGGCTATCTTGCGCCAGTCGGCCTCCGCCTGGTCGGGTCGCCGGTCCAGGGCCACGAGCACCTCTTGGCCCGCCACGAAAACCCTTGCCGTGAGCGCCTTGCCTTCGATGCGCAAGGACAAGGTCTTCGGCAGGATCCCCGCCAGGGCCTCCTCGAGGTGGCGCTCCAGGTCCAGGCTGTCGGCGATGCCCAGCTCGTGCAGCCCGCGGGGCTTCTCGGGCAGCTCCTCGCGGAAGGGCCCCTGGCCGATGACCTCGCCCAGGACGAAGCCCTTGGGGCCGCCGCGGAAGCGCAGCACTTGCTTGCCCAGCGTGCCGAGCAGGTTCCGGAGCAGATCGCCCGATGGGAACCTGGCCGGGCCATGCGGGAGGGTGGGGAGGGGAGACGCTGAAATCATGCGATTGGGGTTGGAGTCGTTGGGAGGATGGACGCTTGTTCGGGACCAGGAGCAGGCCAGGCGCGGGCCACGGGCGGGCCCATGGCCCGCGCCTGCTGCTCGTTGGGCGATCGGGACGGCTTGCCTCAGAGGCCCAGCGATTTCCGGATGCCCTCGATCTTCGCGGCCAGCTTTTCCCAGACCTGCGGGAACTGCCCGGCCGTGGCCAGGTCCTCGCGGACGCTGACGTAGAACTTGATCTTGGGCTCGGTGCCCGACGGGCGGACCGAGATCTTGCCGCCGTCGGCGGTGAAGAACTGGAGCACGTTGGAGCTCGGCAGGTCGATGGGCGAGCGGCTGCCGTCGCGCAGGTCGCGGGCCTCGCGGCTGTGGTAGTCCTTGAGCATCACCACGGGCGAGCCTCCCAGCTCGGCGGGCGGCTGCTGGCGGTAGCCGGCCATCATCTGCTGGATTTCCTCGGCCCCGGCCTTGCCCTTCTTGGTGAGGTTGACCAGGTCCTCGCGGTAGCATCCGTAGTGGACGTAGATGTCCAGGAGCTGCTCGTAGAGGGTGCGGCCTTGCTCGCGGGCGAAGGCGGCGGCCTCGGCGATCAGGGCGCAGGACATGATGGCGTCCTTGTCGCGCACGAACTCGCCCGCCAGGTAGCCGTAGCTCTCCTCGCCTCCGCCGATGAAGCGCTTGTGGCCGTGGTTGGCCTTGATGATCTCGGCGATGTACTTGAATCCCGTGAGCACGTCGTGGTGCTCGACCCCGTGCTTGCGGGCGATCTCGTGGATGAGCTCGGTGGTCACGATGGTCTTGACCACGTACTCCTTGCCCTGGAGCATTCCCTTGGCCTCCCACTGGGTCACCAGGTAATGGATCAGCAGCGCCCCGGTCTGGTTGCCGTTGAGCAGCACCAGGCGGCCCTTGTCGTCGCGCACGGCGATGCCCACGCGGTCGGAGTCGGGGTCGGTGGCCATGACCAGGTCGGCCCCCACGGCGTCGGCCTTCTCCAGGGCCATGCGCAGGGCCTCGGCGTTCTCGGGGTTGGGCGAGACCACCGTGGGGAAGTCGCCATCGACGATGTCCTGCTCGGGCACGTTGAAGACGTTCTCGAAACCGTAGGCGGCCAGCACCTGGGGCACCAGCCGCACGCCGGTGCCGTGGATGGGCGTGAAGACGATCTTCATGTCCTTCTGCCGTGCGATGGTCTCGGGGTTGAGCGAGAGCTCCTTGAGCAGGGCCAGGTAGGTCTGGTCAACCTCCTTGCCCACGCTGGCCACCAGCTCGGGGTTGCCCTCGAAGCGGATGTCGGCGTTGGTCAGCCGCAGGGCCTCGTCCACGATGTTCTGGTCGTGCGGCTCGGTGACCTGCCCGCCGTCGTTCCAGTAGGCCTTGAAGCCGTTGTACTCCTTGGGGTTGTGCGAGGCCGTGATGACCACTCCGGTCTGGCAGCCGAAGTGGCGGATGGCGAACGAAAGCTCGGGCGTGGGGCGCAGCTCGTCGAACAGGTAGGCCTTGATGCCGTTGGCCGCGAAGATCTGGGCCACCGTGCGGGCGAACAGCGGGCTGTTGTTGCGGCAGTCGTGCGCCACGGCGGCGCTGAGCGGCTGGCCGGGGAAGCTGGCCTTCAGGTAGTTACACAGGCCCTGGGTGGCCTTGCCCACGGTGTAGATGTTCATGCGGTTGGTGCCCACGCCCATGATGCCGCGCAGGCCGCCGGTGCCGAACTCGAGCTCGCGGTAGAAGCATTCTACCAGCTCGGCCGGGTCGTTCTCGAGCAGGTGGCGCACCTGTTGGCGGGTCTGCTCATCGTAGTTTCCATCGAGCCACTGCTGGGCCGTGGCCTTGACTTGTTGATGCATCTGATCGTCCATTGCTGTTTCTGGGTTGGTTGCGGGTTGTAGGTTTGTCGGTCGGTCAGTCAAAGAAAGTGAAGCTGGATTGTTATGGAAATCAAGAAATTGGCGGTTCAAAAGATGGCGGCCAGCCTGCCGAGCAGGCGCTCCAGGTCGGCGGCGTCCACCGAGAGGCCCAGGCGGTTGAGGGCGCCGTGCATCTGGTGGACCAGCGCGGCGTCCTGCCTGGGCTCGAATCCCTCGACCAGCATCCAGAGGTTGATGGGCCGCTTGTGCAGGTCGGTCTGCTGGGTGGGGCACTTGGCGAGGATCTTCCCGGCGTTCCGGTAGAGGGCCACGCGCGCGTCGGGCTTGGCGGCCCGGCTGGCCTTCTGCACCTCGATCATTTCGGAGTAGAGCCGCGCGGCGCGGAGCTTCTGGTCGTCGGGCAAGGGCAGGCCGTCTTCGAGCAACAGGTCGGGCTGCCGGGGATCGGGATGCTGAATCCTTATCACCACCCTCATTTTCAGCGCATTTGATAAATCCGTTGGAAGATTTCGCCAATCAGGGTGTTGGCCTCGTCCCATGAGGCCAGGCTTCCATAGACCACATGGTTGAGGTCGAGCTTGGCGTCGTCGATGGCGTTGATGATGTTCGGGCGGATCTTGCGGACGGCCCGCTTGGGGTCGGCGGCGAACTCCGGGATCTTGTCGGTGAAGGTGCCCACCACCAGCAGGCGGGTCGGCGCGGCGTTGCCTTGCAGCAGCTTGGCCAGGAAGGGCAGTTGCTCCTCCAGCTTGTCGATCTGGTAGTCGTCGCCCCGGTAAACGTCGTAGGCGTTGAACAGGTAGAAGCAGTAGTCGCAGTCGCGGACCAGCTCCTGCCAGTAGTCGTGGACGAACTTGTCGTCGCCGCCGATGTCCTCGCCCTTCTTGATGTGGAGCTTGAAGCCGGAGTGCCGCAGGGTGTTGCCCTTGACGGTCTCGCGGAAGGTCTCCTCGTATTCGCTGACCAGGACGCCCTCTCGGATGAACTTGTGGAAAGTGGTCTTCCCGGTGGCCTTGGCCCCGAGGACCACGACTTTCTTGCCTTTGAAAAGGCGGACGATGACGTCCCAGATGTTGTCCAATAGTCCCATGGCTTGCTGGTCTGTGTTTTCTCTTTCAACCAATTCCCCCAAAATTAGTCAGAAAAGCGCTGCGAAACGCGACGGCTGGGGCGGCAGTCCCGTTTTTTAAGGTTTTTTGCGTTAAGTCGCGCCCGCCTCGCCGCCCCTGGGATCCTCGTCGCGGAAGGCCGAGGGCACCAGCACGTGCTCGGGCAGGAAGCGCAGCAGCAAGGGCAGCAGCAGCGAGCCGCCGGGCAGGGCCAGGATGGCCAGCGAAGGGATCGTCTTGAGCAGGTCGCCCAACTGGGCCTTGACCTTGGCCATCTCGTCCGGCTGAAGGTCTTCGGAGGCCGACTTGCGGAGCAGCTCGACCAGCTCCTTGCTCTCGAGGATTTCCTGGGCCAGGCGCTGCTTGCCCTCGACCAGGGTCTCGCGGACGCGCTCGCTGAAGCGTCGGCTGAAGGCCTCGCGGTGCTCGGCGCTGCTGAGGAAGTCCATCTTGTCGGCGTTTTCGAGCACAAAGCCCTCCACGGCCAGCAGGCTCTCGCGGGTCTCGTCCGCCTTCAGGCCCAGCTTCTCGGCCAGCCGGTCCAGGAAGCGCTCCTCTTCCGGGCCCACGTCCTGGTCGGCCCAGACCGTCAGCGCGCCCAGCTCGAACAGGAACTTGCGCAGGATCCACGAGTCGGTCTCCAGCGGCCCGAGCTCTTCCAGGTCCAGGCCCTGGGCGAACCACTGCCGGGCCTGCCGCGACTGCTCGGGCTCCAGGTCCATGTTCTCGAGGAAGTACTCGAAGAGGTGGGCCTCCTGCGGCTGCACCTCGCTGTCGGTGTGGGCCGCCGCCGCCATCACCCGCAGCAGTTGAAGGTGTACCCTCGCCCGCTCTTGCCGGAGGCCCAGCCCCGCGGGGCGCTCGGGCAGTGAAAGCCAGCGCAGGAAGTAGATAACGTCCAGGCTCAGGATGCTGTGCTGCGAAAAGCCCTTCCAGAAGCCGAACTTGCGCCGCCGCTCCAGCCGCTCCTCGATGATCGCCTCGCTGAGCTGCTCGGGGGAGCTCCCCGGGGCCCAGCCCGCGCCGCCCGGCGCCATGCCCGCGAGCTCCTGCGTGAAGGCGGGGAAATTGGCCCAGATCTGCTGCCAGGTCTGGTCCAGCGCGTCCTGCTGCTCCGGGCTTTCGCACAGCTCGGCGCTGGCCATGAAGCCCTCCGCCAGGATCAGCTTCAGCCGCGACTGCTGGTCCAGGTGCCCGAACCCCTTGCCTTCCAGCCGCTTGGGCAGACGTACCGGGTGCCCGTAGAACAGGCCCGTGGGCTGCAACAGCTCGTAGAGCATCTTTTCGGGGTCCTGTCCCCGGCCGCGGGGAGCCAGGGCGCCCTCCTGGGCCAGTTGCTCGCGGAACTGGCTGTATTTCTGGAGCCACCCTTTCTTGTTGAGGTCCATCGGCTGCGTCTGTGTTCGTTTTTTGTGCTCGGTCCGCGGCTAAATTAGTCCGTTTCGGGCAATCGCCCATGCCCCCGGCGCAATGCTTTCGACATTTTATGACAGCGATCTCCATCCAGTCCATTCTGCCCGTACCGGCCGCTGGAGTCGCCGCCAATCGGCTCCCGTTGGACGGCAGGGAGCAGGCCTGTGGGCAGGGCTCCCGTTGACCTTACAATGATGGCGCGCCAGTATTCTTCCAACATACTTCTCGCTCTGTGCCCTTTCCTGCCCGGCAGGCACCTGGGGCCAGTCCGCTGTTGGCCGACGGAGGGCATCGGCGCGGCAGGCCAAAAAGAAGCCTCCCGGGCGTCCGGCTGAGGCGGCCGGTCGCGCGGGAGGCGGAAGGTTGCTGGGCGAGCGCGTCAGGCGCGGCTCACCATTGGAGGGTGCCCATGTCGGTGGCCTGGCCGTCGGTGACGCTGACGCCTTCGACGGTCTTGGCCTCGTAGCCCTCGGCGGGCGTGAAGGTCACGGAGTAGCTTCCGGCGGGCACGCCGCGGATGAGGAAATGCCCGTCGGGGTCGGCGATGGTGCCCAGGGTGTCGGCGCCGGCGATGGCCATGACGTGGGGCTGGGCGGCCGCGGGGGCCACATTGCCCTGGATGGCGCCGCTGGTGGCCTGGGTGAAGGTGCGGATGACGGGCTTGAGCGAGTAGCCGCCGTTGCCCTTCTCGATGATGGAGCGGGCGGCGTCGAAGTCGATCCAGAGCTCGTAGGCGACTCCGGCCTCGAAGTCGGCCTGGATGTTGAACTTCAGGCCGGAGGTCTGGGCCGAGGGGGTTCCCAGGTCGTGGGTCTGGCCGTCGCGGACCAGGGTGTTCTCGTCGCCCAGGACCAGGCGCATCTGCGAGACTCGGCCGGCGGGCAGCTCGGCGTCGGCCAGGAGGGTGTCCAGGCCGTTGGTGAAGTCGAGCAGGTTGTAGATGCCGGGGCGCTCCAGGGCCAGGCTCTCCCAACCGTTGGCGTCCGAGTTGATCTGCAGCTCCTGCACGTCGATGTAGAGGGCCTCGTAGTCGGCGGGGGCGTCGGTCAGGCGGACCCGGAGGGTGGCGGTCTCGTCTTTGCAGGACGTGCCGGCCAAGGCCAGCGCGAGGGCGGCCAGGGGAAGGATTTTTTTGATTTTCATGGGGAAGTGGGCTTTGTGTGTCGCAAGAAAAGCTCGGGCCTCGCCGCGCCGCGAATTTAGCTTTGGGAGGGATGAGCGCAAAATGCGCGCGAAAAGTTTTATCTTTGGGGACAAGACGACAAAGCACCAGAAAAAAGGAAAGCCCGTGGCACGACTCAAAACAATACGCTTCACGATAGGGGCCAAGCTGGCGGCCAGCTTCGGGCTGCTGCTGCTGGTGGTCTTGGGCAGCAGCTACATGACCTACATGACCTTGCAGCGCAACATCGAGGCCAACGAGCGCATCAGCGACGTACACACGCCCTCGGTCTCGCGGCTGCACGACCTGCGGTTCCTGGTCAACGACTCGAAGATGCTGATCAAGAACTGGGTCTTCATCGAGAAGAAGGCCGAGACGCCCGACAAGCAGCGGCTGGAGAACCTGCATGGGGCCGACTACCCCGCGCTGGTCAACAACCTGGCGCCGCTGGCCAGCCAGTGGAATGATGCCCAGCAGGCCAAGTACAACCTGGTGCTGGCCCAGATCGACTCGCTGTTCGCGCTGCACGCCGACATGATGGCCCGGCTCTCCACCTTCGAGAACTACGAGGACGCCATGACGGTGATGGTGGCCCAGAGCATGGTCGAGGACGGGGGCCCCGCCAGCCAGCTCACCCAGGCCGTCAACCAGGAGCTCGACGAGCTCATCCAGGAGATGGAGCGGGTGGTGCTGGAGGCCAACCTGAGCATCAAGGGCTCCTTCGCCCGGTTCCAGCGGCTGGTGCTGGCCTCGGCCCTGGTGCTGATGCTGTTCATCCTGACGGTCTCCACCACGATGGCCTTGTCCATCGTCCGGCCCATCGGCTACCTCAAGCGGGTCATCGTCTCGATGGGCGGCGGCATGCTGCCTGACCACGAGCTGCGCGCCGGCAACGACGAGATCGGCCAGATGGCCATGGCCCTGAACGAGCTGGTCAGCGGCCTGCGCAAGACCTCCCAGTTCTCGCTGCAGATCGGCCAGGGCGACTTCGAGACCGAGTTCCGGCCCCTGAGCCAGGAGGACGTCCTGGGCAACTCCCTGATGATCATGCGCCAGAACCTCCGGAAGGCCGCCCGGGAGGAAGCCAAGCGCAAGGAGGAGGACTTCCAGCGCAACTGGACCTCGCAGGGCATCGCCAAGTTCGGCGAGCTGCTCCGCCAGGGCGGCGACGACCTCCGCCAGCTCTCCTTCGCCATCGTCCGCGAGACCGTCCGCTACCTCGACTGCAACCAGGGAGGCCTGTTCATCGTCGAGGACGCCGAGCCCGACGACGTCCATCTCCAACTGGCCGCCGCCTTCGCCTACAACCGCAAGAAGCTCATGGAGAAGCGCGTCAACCTCGGAGAGGGCCTCGTCGGCAGGTGCATCCAGGAAAAGGAGACCATCTACATGACCGAGATCCCCAACGACTACATCCGCATCACCTCGGGCATGGGCGACGACAACCCCCGGGCCCTGCTGCTGGTGCCCCTGGTCTTCAACGAGCAGACCTTCGGCGTCATCGAGCTGGCCTCCTTCTCGCCCTTCCCCCGCTACCGGATCGACTTCGTGGAGAAGATCGCCGAGAGCATCGCCTCCACCATCCAGAGCGCCAAGATCAACATCAACACGGCCAAGCTGCTCAGCGAGTCGCAGGAGAAGTCGCGCAAGCTGGCCGAGCAGGAGGAGGAAGTCCGCCAGACCATGGAGCAGATGCAGGCCCAGACCCAGATGCGCGACCTCAAGCACCGCGAGGCCATGCAGCAGACCAAGGACGAGTTCGAGGAGCGCATCGCGGCCATCAACCGAACCCACCGCGACGAGATCATCTCCCTGCAAGCCGAAATCCGCCGCCTCAAGCAAAGCAAGATCCTCGATTCCTGACCCATGGGCCCCGCCTTCGACTTCCTGATCCAGCTCCTGCGCGTGGTCCTGGCCCTGCCCATCGGCATCGGCCTCTGGCTTTGGCTGCGATGGGAAGGCCTCATCCTGGTCTTCCTCTTCTTCGGCGTTTACCTGGTGGTCTCGCTGCTGCTCCACGCCCTGGTCCTGCACCTGCGCCAAAGGAGGCCCGGCCGCTGACCGCCGAGGGCTTCCCTCCGCGCCAGGGCGGTCACCCGGCGCGGGCCATCGGGAAATTTCCGCGAAAAAGCACCCCGGGGCCAGGATTTCTCTCCCCAAAAAAACTTCCTGCTCAAAAAGTCTTCAACAGACGAACGATTTTGATTTACTTTTGCCCGACAGGTTCCCCGGATGGGGCCCTGGGCCTATCCCTGCCAACGAATCGAATGTCCTAACCAAACCATCTGATCGAAATGAGAAAAATCGCCTTTTCCCTGGCCCTTTCGGCAGGCCTGCTGCTTTCGTCATGCGGAGGCGCCACCGAGACGCCCGCCGAGCCTGCCGCCGACAGCACGGCCGCAGAAAGCACGACCGCAAGTCCCGAGAGCGCGCCCGAGCAGCCCGCCGCCGCCCTCGCACCCGGCGTGCATTGCTTCACCTTCAGCGACCCCGTCAAGGACGCCGAGCTCCGCCTCGAGGTGGCCAAAGACATGACCGTCGTCGGAACCGAGAAAGGTGAGATCCACGACGAGGCCGAAAGCTACTTCGCCGCCTACACCCGCGCCCTCAAAGGCAAGATCGACGGCCAGAAGCTCCTGCTCACGGCCCAGGTCGAAGTGGACGGCGATTCCTTCGAGGAAGAGCTCGAATGGGCCATCCGCGACGGAAAGGTCATCCCCAACGCGACGACCACCTTCGCCCCTGTCGCCTGCCCCTGAGCCTTCCCAGCAAAAAGCTGAAAAAATCTCCCCCCAAAAATGGGAAGGGAGATTTTTTTTTGCGTTTTTTTTTAACTTCGCAGCAAGATTTTTCTTCTCATGTTTTTATGGGCCGAACGGGAAGTCGGCGTTAAACTTTCTTCTCATGGTTTTGGAGCAGGGCCGAACGCGAGGTAGGCCCGCGATTTTTCTTCTCATGATGATGGCACATGGGAGACGCAGGGCCGAACGCGAGGTAGGCCCGCGATTTTTCTTCTCATGATGATGGCACATGGGCCGAACGCGAAGCCGGCCTTCTTCCATCCTCATGGTTTAGACGCAGGCCGAAACTCGAGATAGGCCCGCGATTTTTCTTCTCATGATGATGGCACATGGGCCGAACGCGAAGCCGGCCCTCCTTCCATCCTCATGGTTTAGACGCAGGCCGAAACTCGAGATAGGCCCGCATTTTTTCTTCTCATGATAGGGAAGGGGGCCGAACGCGAAGCCGGCCCCCTTCTTTGTTTTGGCTGCATCAACGCGCCTCGCCTCTTCATGGGTCAAAATAAGGCAATAAGGTTATTCTGACTCCGCCAATGGGTTTTCTACTAAGGTTTTACCCAAAAATAAGGTCTTGTCAACCTGTATGCAATGAAAACCTTAGAAGACGAAAGGGGCGTAGCTCTGGCATCTTCGTAGCATCGCGCCGCCACTGCGTCCTCGAAAGGGGCGTAGCCCTGGCATCTTGTGCCAAGCTGCGTTCGGACATTTCCCCTTTGAACGCAACTTGGCATAAGCTGTTCTTCGTCAAAACTTGGGCGCGGTCTAAAAAGGTCATTTCTAAAATTCCTTTTCAAAAATTATCATTGATTATCAATGGGTTACAAATAATAAAGATGCAAATAATGGTTTTTGTACTGGATACAGTCTTGCTTATCGCCTATGGTTTTTCCTTGCCAATCGCCGTCCCATTCATCCCCTCTAATTTTGATTTCAAAAAAATTTCGTGCCCTTCGTGCCTTTCGTGGACAAATCCCCGGTTTTTATACTGGACTCAAACTTAATTTTCATCCCTTTTGCCTTGCAAATTCATGGGTCAAAATAAGGCAATAAGGTTATTCTGACTCCGCCAATGGATTTTCTACTAAGGTTATACCCAAAAATAAGGTCTTGTCAACCTGCCTGCAATGAAAACCATAGTAGAAATCCTAACCCATGATGGATGCAACCTTATTACCTTATATCAAGTCGCGTTCAAAGATGATGGAATGCAGCGAAGACTCGCCCAACCCCGAAGGGGTGTAATGATAAGCGGAGCCAGGCCCAAGAAGAGAACCCCGAAGGGGTGAAATTATCCTCATGGGGAGGATGGGCCAGATTCCTTGGCCACGACCTTTCCCCCTTCGCCTAATTATTTCGCCCCTTCAGGGCTTGGCAATGGTTCGTGTCCGCGTTCCGATGGGCTTCACCCATCGCTAGGATATTGCGCCCCTTCGGGGCTTTCGCTGCGAAGCCCAGGCATCCAAAAGGGGCGTAGCCCTGGCATCTTCGTAGCATCGCGCCGCCACTGCGCCCTCAAAAGGGGCGTAGCCCTGGCATCTTGTGCCAAGCTGCGTTCGGACAATTCACCATTGAGGGCGGTCTAAAAAGGTCATTTCAAAAATTTTCTTTGATTATCAATTGGTTACAAATAAAAAAATGCAAATAATGGTTTTTATGCTGGACCCAATTTTGATTTCAAAAAATTTTCGTGCCCTTCGTGCCTTTCGTGGACAAATCCCCTAA